>Ga0209542_10018588_pt1 | contig 11230 bp, 9 predicted proteins | sample RifCSPhighO2_01_FD_184028 | JGI IMG/M metagenome (GOLD analysis project Ga0209542, IMG submission 184028) | Soil microbial communities from Rifle, Colorado - Rifle CSP2_plank highO2_0.1 (SPAdes) (version 2) | ecosystem: Environmental > Terrestrial > Deep subsurface > Rock core/Sediment ...
ACCAGTTTCTCCTAAGGGTGATGGTAGTGTAGATTCCATATCCCTAATTATCAAATCTGAGTAAATGGGAACGTGCTTAAAACCTTCACGACAATCAAGATAAACAGTTCCAAGCTGTTCTGTCATCCCATAGAAATCGACTACCCTAGAAGTGGGAACGCCTACTACACCTCCAATCATTTTATTAAATTGGTCTCCTGAAATTTCTAAGTCTTGAAGTTTTTTCCAACCACCTATATGTAAGAAAAATTTGTCACTTGATTTAAGTTTTCGAAATAAAACTCGAAGACTCTCATCACCCTGATAGTCTCTAAAAAGATTATACACAAGCCAAGTAAAACCAAAAAAACAAACGTAATCATTTTTTTTTATACCTGAAAAGATTTTCTCTAATTTTTGAAAATCAAAATTTAGATCTTTATCCAGAATAAAATCAATTTTCTTTGCAAGTCCAAGTAAACCTCTTATGGCAGTATTTCTCGATGTTAATGTTCCGTCTGCACTCTTTACAGTTTCCTCAGAATCAAAAATAATAAAATGCCTTCTCACATTTCCAAAAAAATTCATAAGTATTCTTTGTAGGGCGACTATTTGATTATTAGAAGTTGTTCTGTCCAAATAAATTTTACTCGGGTGGCCAGATGTAGAACTAGAGAAAAGTGTTCTAATGATATCTTTTTTTGGGACAGATAAAAGATCAAATTTCTTGAAAAGAGATACAGGTAAAAAAGGCAAGTTACTTATCAAAAAATTTGAATGAACATTAAATTCATACGTCTTGCAAATGCGTTTAAATTCAAAGGAATTTTTATAGTGCCACCGTGCCATTTCATGAACCAACGGCGTAAGTAATTTTTCCTTAGCTGAGTCAGATAAAGAGAAAGGTTCTAATTTTAAAACTTCACTTAGAGTCACAGGTGCTTCTTGATAATATTAGAAATGTCATCAACTGTTGGAGTAAATGGGTTTGTAAGCATCGTGATATCCGACCTTATTTGATTTGCAGTTTCCTCAAGATCCCCATCGACCTTTATTTTTTCTTGTTTAACTGCTATATCGTTAAAAAGCTTTGTCAATCTATAAAGAAGATTTTTAGAGGATAAAATCTTCACACCATCAAGCTTTTTATACAATGTGCTCTTTTTAAGATTAACTGCCAATCCGTCTATAAGGAAAGTTGCAACAGCAGATGCATGTGGAATTGTATTTTTTACACCAAAGTAATGCGCCAGCGCATGAATTAAACCTGTTCCAACGCTACTTTGAGCAAAACCGGCCATAGTAGAAAAAATCTTAAGTTTTTCTAAAACCTCTTTACTCTTACCTTCTTTTTGTAGGTTAACAAGTGCGGAATATATTCCATCAATGGATGAAAGTGCAAAAGAGTCGGAAATCGGATTTGCTAGTCTAGAAACTAAAGATTCTAGTCCGTGTGCTAATGCATCTATACCTTGTAATGCTAAAGTATGCTTATCAATACCCATAAATAGTTCGTAGTTAAAAATAACAATGTCCGGTAAAAATTCTTCAGAATGAAAAATAGTTTTCTTCCCAGCTTGAGAAATTAATGAAAAACGACTTACTTCTGATGATGAACCAATTGTTGTAGGAATGGCGACCAATTTCGATTTCCAATTATTTTTTAATACTTTTGACAAATCTAATACCGAACCACCGCCAATAGCAATTATTAAATCAAATTTCTCCCGAGCATGAATTTTTTCAAATTTATCGATATCTCTCATTTTGGGCTCACCGCTATGACGGTAAACTACCCCACTTGCTCCAAGTTTTCTTGAAATTTGTTGAGAGTTCGCAAAACCACTCTTTCCACTTTTTTGGAAACTACTCGAGATTATTATTAAGGGTTTTTTAAACGTGACTAATTTAATAATCTCAGTATATTTTTCTGATAGATATATAGATTGAGGGAAATATATCTTTGGAACAAACGCTAAAGAGTCAGTTCTCATTGTAACTTCTTAAAATGTTTCTACGTAACTTCCCATTATCCGTTCTAGGAATTTCATTTATAATTTCAACAGCTCTAGGAATTTTATAAGTTTCCAGTTTCTCACGGCAAACCTCCAATACTTGATTTGTACTAAAATTTTGGTTTTCAACTTGAACGTATGCCTTTACAATCTCTCCAAGAAATTTATCAGATATACCAACGACGGCAGCGTCCATAACTCCTGGGATGGTCTTTATACACTCTTCCACCTCCTCGGGGGAAACCTTTTCTCCTGAAACATTGATTATATCATCACGCCTGCTCTGAAAAAATAAAAAGCCATCACGATCTAAATATCCAAAATCTCCTGTGTGTAACCAACCGTTTTTGATTTGTCTGTTTGCTTTATTGTTTTTATAATAATCCTTTATTACAATTTTCCCTTTTATACAAATCTCTCCAGAATTGCCAACAGTCACTTTTTTATCTTTTTTATCCACAATTTTTATTTTCACATTTGGCATCGGCTTGCCGACACTGCCTATTTTTCTCAAGTTTTTATTGAAAGTTAAAAAAGTTGACCTAGAAGCTTCGGATAGTCCGTAGTAATAAGCGAATTTTACATTAGGCAAAAGCGCTAATATAGCTTTAATTAGTTTCGGCTCAAGTGGGGATATGTTAGTTTGTATTACCCTAAGATGATTGCCATAATTCCGAAACTTTTTTCTAAAATGAAAAGCCAAAAAACGTAAAATTGTTGGCGTTGCTGAAAACATTGATGCTCTGTATTTAAAAATTGATTCCATAATCAAGTTCATATTAATTGAATTTCTGAAAAGAATAGTTGTAGCACCACAAGCAAAAGTGCAATGAACATGTCCTAATCCAAAAGAATGTGAAAGGCTAGAAATATTGACATCTATGTCATTTTTATTAATCTTGAGGAAATCAACAATATTTTTTGTTGCTTCAACTACGTTATAGTGTCTAAGTCTCGCCGCTTTTGGTTCAGAAGTCGTCCCTGATGTGTAAATTATCGTGGAGGCATCGTTTGGACTAATTTTTACACTTTTAAATCTGTCACCCCTTAGATCAATTTTATCGATATCCAGAAACTCGACTGTTTTCGGCAATTTTGACCTTAAAATTTTCTCACGGTATCTTCTTTCAGAAACTATTATTTTGACATCAGTTTTTAATATTCGATATCTTAAATTATCATCGGATACGCCTTGCTCCAAAAGTAGTACTACTCCACCGGCTTTAAAGATAGCGAAATAACTAACAATAAAACTCGGTCTATTGGATAGAAGTAGAGCCACGATTTCTTTCCGTTTAATTTTTGAAGACAGAAAACTAGCCAACCTGTCACTCTGCTCCCTAATTTGTCTGTATGTATATTTTTCCTTTTCGAAAATTAAAGCTATTTTGTTGGGGAATAATTCGGAAGAATTATCTAAAAAATCTATGATAGTTCTTGCATAGATTTTCATCTCTTAACTTTTTTTAAAATCAGTGGCACAAAATCTGCGCCCTTTTCTATATTTGCTATCTCATCCATCTCTAGGCCTATTTTAAAAATAGTTTCAATTTCAGAAACAAGCTGTAGATGATTAAGGGAATCCCAGTTTTCAAAAGAATCCCTATTTTTATGAAGATTTACATCATTAAAATTAGGAAAAATTTTTAAAAATATTTTTTTTAATTTAAATTCAATATCTTTTTCCATTAAATAGCGTATTCTTACAAGCAACACAAACAGCAATAGCAAATTGATCAGTGTGGCTTAAGCTAATCGCCAAATTATACTGCTTTGATAATTTTTTATCCAAAAGCCTAATTTTAGGTCTGTGGTCTTTTTTATTAATTATCTCAATCTTATTGTATCTAATATTCCCGATGCATTTAACTACGGCTTCTTTTGCAGCAAATCTAGCCGCTAAAGATTGTGCAGGGTTAGCTTTTTGAAAACAATCAGAAAGTTCCCTATTTGTATATGTATTTTTAGCTGTCCTACTTGTTCTTTCTAGGTTTTCAAATCTCTCGACTTCAACTATGTCGACTCCCGTTGTAATTACGTAATCCATTAATAGGTTCTTTTTTAACATAATTGTATACGTCAAGCAAGATTATGGGACTTAATTACTTTCCCTTGACTCATGCCTGAAAATAAGCTAGCCTTATCCCGAGCGAAAGATTATAAATTATGAAAAATATCCTCGGATAGAAAGTAAGGAAGATAGAACCATAATCGCAAAAAAGTAGTGATTAATACGATGGTAGTTGCGAGTAAATATCCATTAAAGGTTGGAATTTTCGGAGCCGGTTACATGGGTCAAAGTCACGCCCGGATTATCAGTTCTCAAGAAAACGTAGAACTAACTTCTATAGCTGATCTTGATTTAACAAAATCTCGAAAAGTTGCCCATCAATACAAAATTGAGGCATACAGTAATTATCGAGATCTGTTAAAAAAAGAAAAAATTGACGCTGCTGTAATCGCTCTACCAACCAATTTACATTTCGAGGCAGCAAAGGAAACGTTGATCAGAGGAATAGTAACTTTTATAGAAAAACCAATAGCTCAAAATACAACCGAAGCCGCCAAATTATTAAACATAGTCAAAAAATTGAAAACGCCGGCTATGGTTGGTCATATAGAAAGATTCAATCCGGTTGTTAATGAAATTGAACAGAGAATTGCCTCTAAAGAAATCGGGAAAGTTTTACAAATTCATACACAGCGTTTTTCTCCACCCACCGGCCGTGTTAAAGACGTTTCTGCAATTATCGATTTAGCTACGCATGATATCGACATAATTCGTTACCTATTAAAAGATAACCCTGAGAAAATTTATTCAGAGACTCACAAACACTTTTATGATAAAGAAGATTTTATGTCTGCATTGTTGCGTTTTAAAAAAGGTACTATCGGACTTATTGAAGTTAGTTGGTTGCACCCGATGAAGATTCGAAACTTAACCGTCCTTGGTGAATATGGTATGTACAAAGCAGATTATTTATCTCAGGAACTCTATTTTTATCGTCAGAACACAAGTCATAAAAACAACAATAAATTTTTGTCTTCTTCCAAAGCAGATGTGATAAAAATTGGTTTTGAATCAAAAGAGCCGCTTCAACTGGAACTAGAAGCGTTTTTAAATGCAATAAGATTCAGATTGCAAATGCCAGTAACAATTCAAGATGGTTTTGAAGCATTAAAAATTGCTGAAAAGCTAGTCGTTTCTGGACAGTTGAATAAAGCAAGAAAATGAATGTTACAGTTATAGGTTTAGGATATGCTGGGTTACCGCTTACTGTTAAACTTTGTCTTTTGGGGCACAATGTAACCGGGGTAGATAAAGACAAAAAAAAGATAGATAAATTCCAAAATAATGTTCTCCCTTTCGCTCAAGATGAACCTTATCTTATGGAGTTATTCAAAAAAGCGATACTTTCAAAAAGAATATCATTCTCTTTAAAGTTTGACTCAGTTTCTACCTCAGACCTTGTTTTTATAAATGTAGATACACCACTCAAGGGCAATAAGCCAGATAACTCATCTTTGTTCTCCGCGACCCAAAACTGCAGCAAGTTTCTAAAAAAAGGCACTATTGTAGTAATTGAATCTACGGTAGCACCTAAAACTTGTGATAATTTGCTTATCCCTATCCTTGAAAAAGATTCTAATCTAAAAATAAACAAAGATTTTTTCCTTGCACATGTCCCAGAAAGAATAAGGCCTAATCATATTTTTAAACAACTTACAAAACTCAATCGAGTCATAGGTGTGTCTTCAATTAAAATTAAACCCATTCTTACAAAAATCTACTCAGGAATAACTACCGGCGACCTTGATTTTACAAGTCTAGCAGCTGCCGAAGTCGCAAAAACAGTTGAAAATACATATAGAGATGTAAATATCGCTTTCGCAAACGAAGTAGCAATGGCATGTGAAGAATTAGGAGTAGACATCTGGCAAATCAGAAGGCTCATAAACAAAATCCCAGTTTACAACCTACATGAACCAGGCGCTGGTGTTGGTGGACATTGTATACCAAAAGATCCATGGCTTCTCGCTTCATCTGTAATCAAACAATCGCTTAAAATTACCAGAACTGCAAGGGCAATCAACGATTCAATGCCGAAACATGTACTCGAATTAGCTGAGAAATCGCTTGCGATTATCGGACGCAAAATCAAAAATACGAATCTCGTGATACTTGGCTATTCCTACATTGGAAACTCCGATGACAGTCGGAATTCTCCAACAAAAGATCTAGTAAAAAGATTAAAAATGAAAAAAGCCATCTTCAAGATCCACGACCCATATGTTTCACCATATGATCAAACCAATTTGGAAAGAGTAATTACTGGAGCCGATTGTTTAATCCTCATGGTTGCCCACGACTATTACAAAAAACTTAAATTGAAAGATATCGCTTCAAAAATGAACATAAAAATCATCGTTGACGGCCGTAATTTTTTTGATAAAAAACAAGCTCAAAAAAACGGATTCATCTACAAAGGCGTCGGTAATGTTTAAAGTTCTTCTCCTTTTCGCTGTAGTGATAAGAATTCTTCTAATGCCCATTTCTGTTCACCCTGATCTTTTTTTTATTAATACTTTTCCGAATCTTCTACTTTCGGATAAAATTTTCAACATCGCGTTATATTTTGATCAAAATCTTCCTGATAAAGAATACACTTACTATTTACCGCTAACTTATTACTTCTTTGCAGCTTTTCAGTTCATAAATGGGCTTCTTTCAAATACTTACTCTCCATGGATGCATGACCTCCTTGAACACTTAGTTACTGGAAAATCCGCGTATCCTGTAGACTTTATAAAATCTGCACCGAATCCTCATCTTTTCAAAGATATATTTCTAGCAAAAGTACCATATCTAATTTTTGATATTGCTGTTGTCATTGTTTTTTTTAAATCAGTTAAGAATTTAAAAGTTGCAAAAACCATGATTCTTATTTGGCTATTCAATCCAGTTTTAATTTACGGAGTTTACATCATGGGGCAATTTGAGATCATACCGTCATTTTTTATTCTATTAGGCTTTATTCTAATGAGAAAAAATCTCCAGTTGGGAATCATTTCACTTGGAATTGCGGCAGCTTTCAAAAGTTATGCTATTCTATTAATCATCCCAGTTGCTCTTATTTATGGGCATTCATTTATTGATCGCCTTAAATTATTGATTCTCGGAAGTCTTCCATATATTATCTTTCTCATTCCAACGCTATTCAGCTCCGCCGATCAAGTAATTTATTCCTTCTTGCCAAAAGTTTACCTTCACTACAGGAAACCCATAGAAGGCTGGTCCCTTTACTCACAAACTGTCAAATATACATTTCTGTCGCTTTCCCTACTTTTAATTTACTTTTTAGCATATTTTCTAAAGATTAAAGACAAATATAAGCTAACACTCGGCTTAGGACTCACAAGCTTTCTACTGGTGTATGCACTCGCACCGAGGATTTCTTTTCATTATTTACTATGGGAAGTTCCTCTTATCGTACTTTTCTTCAAAAATTCAAAAACAATTGTCACCTTAATTGTTGTTCAAGCAATCAGTCTAGCTTCTTATAAATTGTTGGCAAATCACTTACAAGCAGGTCTTTTTGCACCACTGAACCCTAACTTATTTTCTAGCATACCTCCATTTAACGACCTTGTTAATCAATTTATTCCTTATAGGATAATCAGCTCCACAGGTTTTTTTGTTTTCTTATTTGTAAATTTATACTATTCGGCCAAAATTTTAGGACAGCTTATCTTCCAGAAAGAGGCGAAACTATATCGAAAATAATATAGCTATCTGTCTCTTCAAGTACCCGATAATTGCTATACATATAATTAGCAAATCGAGTGTTACTTTGAAACTGATTCTTGTTAGCAGAAGCAAAAAGAACAGCACCTTGCCTTCTTAAGTTTTCAATATCCTTGACAGGATCGACTATTGCCATATTTTTTACCCCATAAAACGCAAATTCCTGTTCACTCCCTGACCTATTTACCTCAAAACTCCATCCAGATCTAGAAGAGTAATAGACAAGAGTTGGCCCAGCGTCCATTGATCCTATTATTAAATCCTCTGAATTCGTATTTTCTTGTATAATTTTTGCAGCTAAAGGAACATTTTTAAATCTATCAATTGGTTTGTATGCTCGTTGAAGAGTTGGCGGTAACATTAAAATAAAAACTAAAATTGAAAATATTAATAATAGAAATCGTTTAGGTAAAATCGTATTTTTTAAATTATCCATTATTTTTCCCGAAACAATTCCGATAAAAATTGCGGCAATCGGCAAAAACGGCAAATGATAGTATTCGTGGGTCATATTATGTTTATTGAAAATCAGAAAATAAAATACAATAGAAGCCAACCAGATATAAAAAAATCGTTGACTGGGTTTAAGTTTTGTAAAAAGGCCGGCGGTAAATAAAATCATACCTATAGGTAAAATTACTAAATTCATCTCAAAACCAAATATTGTCGACCAGTACTTTGGATTCAAAAATACTTCAAACCCGAACCAACCCTCGATCCGCGTGCTGCCAAAAAGGATGCCTCCTTTGTTAACGTTAATTACATATAAATACCAAAGTATTGATGGTAATGTCGAAATTAATAAATATCCATATATTAAATAACTACGTTTTCGATCTAGCCAAAGTAGGTAGACTGCAGGAATTAGTGTAAATAATGCTGCCGGAATTTTAGTAAGGATTGCCAAAGAGGCTAAAAGGGCACTTAAAAAAACATGTCGGCCTAGTAAATAAAAGATAGAACCCAAAGAAAAGGTAAGCATCCATTGGTCCGGTTGAAAACTCCTGGAAACCAAGATAGATAAGGGGGACAGACTATAAAAAAACAAAGAAATATTCGCGGCAAAATTACCTACATATTTTTTCGCGATTTTTAAGAGGAAATAACATGAAATTATCCACCCCAAGATCGAAAACAACCGTCCCCAAACTTCATTTATCCCTCCGGTAATCTGGTAAATACTGGCAACTATATAATTATAAAGCGGAAACTCAACTAAAAAAGTTCCAGGGCCAGGGCCCAAATAGTGAACAGCGGGTGAAAGAATACTCATTCCCTCGCGATAAAAATTCCTGGCTATTTCTGCCGTTTGAATTTGCCTTGAGGGGTAAAACTCCAGAAGGGGAATTTCGATCTTGTAGAGACGCAAAAAAAGTCCTACTGCAAGGATTAAAAGTATTACTGCTTTAAATTTTTTCTTAGGACTTGCCATGTATTATCCCCAAAATGGTTTGGACTATCAGCTTATTTGAATCCTTGGGAAAATTACAGTAATTTTCGACAAACTTTGTCTGGGCGGCTATCATTTCTCCTGTTATGCCATTTTTCATAATTAAGTTTATTTTATCCATAATCTCCTCCGAAGTCTTAACTTCGAAAACAGCACCTGAACCTTCAACAAATTTTGCCGGCCAATGCATGGATGGTAAGTAAATAACAGGTTTACCCATGATGATCGCTTCCAGTGTTGCCGAAGTTGTTTGTCCAACAACTATATCTGTTTTAGAAAGCAACCCGCCAAGCGTTTCATTCTCTGACAATCTAAACTTAACTCCATATTTTTCTGCAATTGTAAAAAGTATACTATTATCTGCCCTTGGGTGCAGTCTGATGACAACTTTAGTTTTAAATCCAAGCATCGAGACTGATTTGAAGAAAATTTCCAGATTTTCTTCAGCACTTTTTTTCATGAACAAAAGTGACATTCCTTCAGGATCTTGCGCTAAAAGGGTGACAGAAACATTTTTTGGATTTATCTCTGATTTTGCATACTTTCTGTTCAAGTAAGATTCATATCCGGGCCAACCAGTAACTACCATCTTGTTAATAGGCACTCCGCTTTTGGAATAGATATCCTTTGGTATCTTTCCCCAAACAGCGAGCTTATCAGATTTTAAATATATGCCATCATAACCGGAGGTGATACCATGTTGAATTTCTAACGTGGGAATACTCAATTTTTTTGCCGCTGTTATTAAAGTCTGGTTGGAAGAGTCATTGGTAACCGTAACTATTTGTGACGGTTGAACGTAACTAAAAAGTTTACTATAAAATATTTTATGTGTGTAAAGATGTAAGGCATCTGATAAAAAAAGGGAAATCAATTTTGGTTTAAATATTGGCCATAAGTTATAGCCACGGTAACTGAAAGTCTTTTTACTCGCCAAAAACCTGATTAAATCCAGCAAAAATTTTAATCGTGTAAATAGATAATCCGGTAAGTTTTTAAAAGGAATTTCCCCATTAAACTCAATATAGTTAATCTTGTTTTTATCTAAAATTCTATTTGCCGCACCAATTCTTCCTACTAACAAAGGTTTAAGACGCGATTTTTGCAAGAATGACAATAAAGGAAAAATGTTAATAGCGTGATAATGATGAGCCGCTAATAAAACTTTATAATCAAAGTCTTCACCTTCAATTACTTTGCGTAGCCTTGGAACTAGAAGGAATTGTATAAGATATTTTAAAGGCCAAAAATCTCCCGTCCATTCACTAATCAGTTTTACTTTATGTTTTGCGCAAACTAGCTTGATTATCCCTGAAATATCTTCGAAGTCACTCGTAAAAAGATTTTTAAAAGAGACTTTCTTTTTCCCTAAAAAAACTTCATCCGGCCGCTCAGTTTTTATGAGATTATCTAATGCTACCAGTTGAAACATTTTTTTGGCAAAATAATTGTGCAAACTTAAACGTAAATTATCGAAAATCTGCCCGCTTTTTCTATTCCAAGAGTAGGCCCAAGACCGAGCAAGACGATTTAGGTATAAAGATCTCGGCTTCGGAAAGTACTCCTCAAAATGCGAGTAAGCTAATTTTAAAGAATCTAAATATTCCAAGGGTTCGCCTGATATGGCAAAGCACCTTGAATTCTTTATTGTTGAAATTCCATACAGCTTCAGTGCTTTATTCATGTCCTTTCTATCATAGAAAAAGAAGAATATCTTCACAGATTCATTTTTGGGTCTTTGTCGGTTCATAATGTAGAATATAGCTTGGTATTATAATCATTTAAATATGAAAATAGTAATTTTTGGAACCGGAGGCCAGGCTAGAGAAACAATTGATTTAATAGAAGAAAATGTAAAAGGGAAAATTGTTGGTTTAATCGGAAAAGAATCCTCCAAGTCGCAAATCTTTGGATATAAAGTCCTGGGAAGTAACAGAGATCTTGACTTCATAATTCAAAAATATAAAGTTACACATTTTT
>Ga0209542_10018589_pt1 | contig 11230 bp, 10 predicted proteins | sample RifCSPhighO2_01_FD_184028 | JGI IMG/M metagenome (GOLD analysis project Ga0209542, IMG submission 184028) | Soil microbial communities from Rifle, Colorado - Rifle CSP2_plank highO2_0.1 (SPAdes) (version 2) | ecosystem: Environmental > Terrestrial > Deep subsurface > Rock core/Sediment ...
CGACGCCGGAGCGAAAAACGACGACCCTCGGCCGCGGCGGCAGCGATTACACCGCTTCCATCTTCGGCGCGGCGCTCTCGGCCAACGTTATAGAAATATGGACCGACGTTTCCGGCGTCATGACAGCCGACCCGCGCAAAGTGACCGACACCTTGCCCATCGCGGCGATGTCGTACAGCGAAGCTATCGAGATGTCCTACTTCGGCGCGAAGGTCATCTACCCGCCCACGATGTTGCCCGCGCAGGAAAAAAATATTCCGATACTCATCAAGAACACCTTTGCGTCGGAAGCTCCCGGCACGGTCATCGGCAGGAAAACGGCGATGGACGGGACGCTCGCGAGAGGCATTTCCTCTATCTGCGGCGTCGCGGTGCTGCGTCTCGAAGGCAGCGGCATGCTGCGCACCCGCGGCGTCTCTGGCAGGCTCTTCGGCGCCTTGGCGCACGCCCGCGTCAATGTCATTCTCATCACGCAGGCCTCGTCGCAGAATTCCATCTCATTCGCGCTTGCGGCAAAAGATACCGACCGCGCCGCGCGCGCTATCAATGAAGAATTCGCGACCGAGCGCAAGGAACACCTCATCGACGACGTCTTCGTAGAGCGCGACCTCGCCATTCTCGCGGTGGTGGGTGAAGCGATGCCGCACCGCATCGGAGTGGCAGGGCGCCTCTTCCATACGCTGGCGCGCAACGGCATCAACGTCGTCGCCATCGCGCAGGGTTCCTCGGAGCTCAATATTTCCGTTGTCGTTTCTCTCTCGGACGAGGTGAAGGCCTTGAATGCCGTACACACGGCATTTTTCTATCCGCGCGAGAAGGTCATCAACATCTTCCTCGTCGGTACCGGTCTCATCGGCGGCACGCTTCTTTCCCAGATAGCGCGCCAGCGCGCGTACCTTGAGCGCGAGCACAATTTCTCCATCCGCATCGTCGGCATTATGAACAGTTCCAACATGGTCTTCGACGAGAAGGGCATTGAGCCAAAAGACTGGAGACGCGCGCTCGCAAAGTCGCGAACGCGGGCGGATCTGTCGAAGTTCTTGGACATGATGAAACAAGGCGGCTTCACCGGTAAAGTCTTTGTGGACTGCACGCTCTCCGACGACGTAGCGAAGCGGTACGCCGATATTCTCGCCGCCTCTATATCCATCGTCACGCCCAACAAGAAGGCCAACTCGGGACCCTTGGCCTACTACAAAGAATTGCAGGCGGCGGCGCAACGGTCGGGGGCGAAATTCCTCTACGAGACCACCGCAGGCGCGGCGCTTCCCATCTTGGGCACGCTCAGGGACCTCCTCTTGAGCGGCGACTCGGTCTTGAAGATTGAGGGCGTACTCTCGGGCACCTTGAGCTACGTTTTCAACGAGTTCACGGGCAATCGGAAATTTAGCGACATCGTGCGGAAGGTCCGCACGCTCGGATACAGCGAGAAGGACCCGCGCGCGGACCTCTCCGGTATGGACGCGGCGCGGAAAATACTTATTCTCGCGCGCGAGTGTGGACTCCCGCTCGAGCTCAAAGACGTCCGCATAGAAAGCTTCGTGAGCAAAAAGGCCGCGAAGGCAGCCTCGGTGGAAGCGTTCTTCGAGCAGCTCGCGCGTGAGGACGAATTTTTCGAGAAGAAGAAACAGGCTGCCGAGAAGAAGGGCGCGCGCCTGCGCTACATCGCGACCCTCGAAAAGGCCAAGGCAAGCGTGAAATTGCGGGCGGTCGGGCCAGACCATCCGTTCTACGACCTTGCGGGAAGCGACAACATCGTCGCGTTCACGACCGCGCGATATAGAAAGACGCCACTCGTCGTGAAGGGTCCGGGCGCGGGAGCGGAAGTGACGGCGGCGGGCGTCTTTGCCGATATACTGCGAACTGCGCGCGATATACTATAATAGGAGTATGCAAGCGAAAATTCCCGTCGGTATTTTGGGTGCGACCGGCATGGTCGGCCAGCAGTATATTCATCTTCTGGAGAACCATCCGTGGTTCTACGTTGCGTATGTCGCGGCGTCGCCCCAATCCGCCGGCAAGAAATACAAAGACGCCTTGAAGGGCGGCTGGATCGTCGCTGGAGATATGCCGCAGGAGGTCGGAGAGCTCATGGTGCGCGACGTTGCCGACGTGAAGGCTGCTGCCAATAATTGTGCGTTCGTCTTTTCCGCCTTTGAGATGCCGGACAAGGACGCCATCAGGAACTTTGAGAACGCGTACGCGGCGGCGGGGATGCCCGTCTTTTCCAACGCGTCCGCGCACCGCGCCACGCCTGATGTCCCGATGCTCATATCCGAGATCAATCCGCAGCACCTCGAGATACTCTCCGCACAGAAGAAACGCGGCGGTTGGGACAAAGGATTCATCGTCGTGAAGCCCAATTGCAGTTTACAGAGCTACCTCACACCCATCCATGCGCTCATGCAGGCGGGATACGAAGTCGAGAAACTCATTATCACGACCATGCAGGCGACCTCCGGAGCGGGGTATCCGGGCGTATCCAGCCTCGACATCATCGACAACGTCGTGCCGTTCATCGGAGGCGAGGAAGAGAAGACCGAAGTCGAGCCCGCCAAAATACTGGGAAGCATCAAGGGTGGAAAAGTCGTGCCGCATAAGGGCCTCACGATATCCGCCCACTGCAACCGCGTGGCGGTGTCCGATGGCCATCTCGCGTGCATCAATATCCTGTTCGGCAAGAAAAAACCGTCCAAAGAAAAAATCCTCGACATCTGGAAAAAATTCCGCGGCGAGCCGCAGGAGCTTGACCTTCCGTTCGCTCCGAAGCAGCCTATTATCTACCGCGATGAGCCCGACCGGCCGCAGCCCAAGCGCGACCGCAATGCCGACAAGGCGATGGCCGTCTCGGTGGGCCGCTTGCGCGAGGACAATATTTTCGATTTCAAATTCGTCGCGCTCTCGCACAATACCGTCCGCGGCGCTGCCGGCGGCGGCATCTTGAACGCGGAATTGGCCTACAAGAAAGGGTATTTAGAATAGCCTTCTGTATTTCGAAGCGTTGATATCGCTCTCGCTTTCGGGGCGGAAATGAGTACAATACTTCGATGCTGTCAGACCCGATACGGGAGCTGGTACAACGAATAGAGGCGGCGGAAGAGGCCCAGAGGGGGGCCGCCGTCGGGGAATCCATCTCGGACGTCAATAAGATAATTTCAAAGGCCGCAGGCGCGTATGAGAAGCTGCGGTACCTTATCGACTATCGCGAAGAGCACACTATCCGGCGTGCCGCGCTCGAGCGCATTCTGAAGCGGCGCGTCTTCATCGAGATGAAGGCCGAGAGCGGCGCGGTCTTGCTCTCGGAGCTCGTCGACGGGAAATACATCCTGAAAGAGCAGGCGACCGAAGATATCGCGCGCGACATTGACGTCATCATCGCCAAATTCCTGGAGCTCATGCGCGTGGGGTCGGTGAACGGCGTCATCGGGAGGAGGCTCGTGAGCTTCGCCGCTACCGAGATAGACTCGCGCATCAGTCCGCTCGAATACGCCATCGACCATGAGACCGCCGAAGCGCTCTACAAGACACTGCACGGGCACGTGTCGGCTTCGGGTTTTTCCGACGAGGAAGTCAATATCCAGCTCTATTGCGCCTGCTGGCGGGCGCTTCTCTCCGCCGACAACGACCGGCTCGCGTACGCGCTCTGGCTCCTCTACGTGCCGGAGTGGAAGGATGCAAAAAATCTCGAAGAGATAGCAGGAAAGCTCCCGGTCTTGGCGCAAGAGATTCGCAGCGCCATCGACGACCAGCTCCAATGGCAGATTGCGCCCAAGATAAAAAATGAGAGCATTTACTTCCGCATCATTCGCGAGGTCATACACAAGTACAAAGGGGGAGCCGGGCGAGTGCTGGACAGCGCGCGTGAGCTCGACGACCATACGCGCGAATTTCTCGCCGAAAAATACGAGAAAGAGAATGAGCGCATACAGTCAAGCGGAATACGCGCCGTCGTCTACCTTTTCATCACGAAGATGACCGTTGCGCTTGTCGCCGAAGTACCCTATGAGATCTTTATACTCGGCGGTATCAATTACGTACCGCTCACTATCAATATTCTTTTCCACCCGCTGCTTCTCTTCACGCTCACGCGCCGCGTGGGTTCGCTCGATGAGAAAAATACCGAAACCATCATTGGGGGCATTCACCGCATCCTCTACGAGGGGAAAGTGCGCTCCATACGCATCGGCGGCGCCTACAACAGGCTCTCGCTCGCGTTCGGTTTCGCCTATCTCATTCTCGTCCTCGTCGTGTTCGGAAGCCTCGTCGGCATTCTACAATTCTTGTCCTTCAACTCCGTTTCCGTCGTGCTTTTCATGTTCTTCCTCGCCCTCGTATCGTATTTCGCCTTCCGCATCCGCTACCAGGCGCGCCGGTGGAAGGTCACGGAAGACCAAGGCACACTGGCGATCATCGTGAATGTTCTCGCCGTCCCCATCGTTCGCACTGGCAGATGGCTCTCGCGCACGTTCTCGGCCATCAATGTCTTTGTGCTCATTCTTGACTTCATCATCGAGACTCCCTTCAAGCGCCTATTGAATTTCTCGAATCAATTTATGCTCTACCTGCGCGAGAAGGGAGAAGAAATGCGTTGAGCATTGGCGATATCCACACGCTCGAAAGGACGGGTAGTTTAGAATGCGCATATGAACAACAATCCATGGGAGCGGGCGCAGGAGCAGTTGCACGCCGCGGCGCGTCACCTCACACTCGACCCATTGCTTCGGGCGCGGCTCGAGCAGCCTGACCGCGTCATCGAAGTTTCGATACCGATTACGATGGACGACGGCAGCGTACGGGTCTTCGACGGTTTCCGAGTCCAGCACAACAATATCCTCGGGCCCTACAAAGGAGGGCTTCGATACCACCCGAAGGTGGACATGGACGAGGTGAAGGCGCTCTCGTTCTGGATGACGATGAAGAATGCCATCGTTGACGTGCCGTTCGGCGGGGGAAAAGGCGGCGTGGCCGTCGACCCGAAGAAACTCTCCGAAGGCGAGCTTGAGCGCCTCACGAGGGAATTCACGCGCAAGCTCGCGCCCGTGATAGGACCCACGCTCGATGTCCCGGCGCCCGACGTGAACACCAACGGCAAAATAATGAACTGGATACGCGACGAGTACGCGCGCGTGGAGGGCGAAGACGCGCCCGCGGTCGTGACCGGCAAACCCTTGGAACAGGGCGGCTCCGAGGGTCGCCCAGAAGCGACGGGTCTTGGGGGAAGCTATGCGCTCCAGGCCTTGATGCGAGCGCTCGGGAAGAGCCCGGTGGGCATGACCGTCGCGATACAGGGATTTGGCAACGTCGGGAGCTTCCTTGCACAATTCCTCCAAGAGTCGGGCTTCCTCATCGTCGCGCTCTCCGATTCGAAAGGCGGTATCTACGTGCCGCGCGGCATAAAGGACCTGAAAGCGGTCGAGACGTGCAAGGAGCGCAGCGGGCGGCTCGCAGGGTGCTACTGCGTCGGCTCGGTCTGCGACCTTACCAACATGGAATCCATGGGCGGTCGCGACATTTCTCCCGAAGAGGTTTTGACTCTGCCCGTTGATATCATCGTCCCCGCGGCGCTCGAGAACGCCATCACGGAAGAGAACGCCGACGACATCAAAGCGAGCATCGTGCTTGAAATGGCCAACGGTCCGACCACGCTTGAGGCCGATGCGATGCTCGCGAAGCGCGGTATCACGGTCATTCCGGATATTCTCGCCAACGCCGGCGGCGTCGCCGTCTCGTATTTCGAGTGGTACCAGAATATGCACCAAGAGAGCTGGCGCAAGGAAGACGTGTTCCAAAAGCTCAAAGAGAAGATGGAGCCCGCATCGCTCGCCGTATACCAAGCCTCTCTCGAATACAAGACTTCGCTGCGGGAAGCCGCATACATCGTCGCGCTCAAACGGCTGGCGGGCATTTGATATAATCAGCGCATGGACATTTCTTCTAGGGCGGAACACCTGGCACCCGTCGTACTGCGCTTTGGGCTGGTCGCACTTTTCATATGGTTTGGGCTCTCGCAGCTTACGGCGCCGGGGGCTTGGGTCTCATGGGTCCCGGAGTGGCCGACGACACTTCTCGGCCTTACTCCGACCGCGGTCGTGCTCTTGAATGGCACCTTTGAGACCATTTTCGGCGTCGCGCTCGCGGTGGGATTCTATACGCGATGGGCGGCGCTCCTGCTTTCGCTCCATCTCTTTTTTCTTGCATACGAAATCGGCTACAACGACATCGGTGTGCGCGATTTTGTGCTCGCCGTTTCTGTCCTCGCGCTCTCACTGTTTGGCCCGGACGAATACACGCTCGACAAGCGGGTGAATAGAGGGTAAGGTCTCCGAAATGGACAAATTCATCCAACAGGTCGCCAAAAAAGCCGGGGACGCTGTGTTGAAGCGCTTTGGAAAAGACGGGGCATTATATCTCAAGACCAGAAACAGATTGTCGGTCGTGACGAAGGCCGATTTGCTCGCCGAGAAAATTATCATTTCGGCAATCAGGAAAAGATATCCCGACCACGGCATCATTTCCGAAGAAAGCCCTCGCCACAGGCCGGATGCAGAGTATGTATGGATTATAGATCCGATTGATGGCACACTTAATTTTGCGACCGGCATACCGCTGTTCGGTACGATGGTCGCTCTGGCGCATCGTGGCCAAGTACTGCTTTCCGCGATTCATCTCCCTGTGACGGGCGAACTGTTTTTCGCAGAAAAAGACAAAGGCGCGTACGTGAACGGGAAACATATACATTGTTCACGGCATCGTGAGTGGTCAACCTCAACAGGCGTAGGGCCCAGTGGCTTGCGGACGCGTGCGATTAAGTTTGTCAGAAAACTCATCGCAGAGGTTAAGCAAAAAAAGATCGTATATTGCACATACGGCAGCATGGCTGTCGATGCGGCATACATTGCTTCAGGCAGGCGAGACTGGTACGTAGTTGTAAGCGGACAGACTCATGATTACGCACCCATCGTCCTTCTTATGCAGGAGGCAGGGTGCAAGGTGACTAATCTTCGGGGAGAGCCATGGTCTCTCCGGGATACTGAAGCCGTAGCCGCAAATCCGGCTCTGCACAAGGAGCTGTTGAAGTTGACAAAAAATATTTGACCCCCAACGCATGCTCCACTTGACTAAAGTACTGCACTTTGCTAAAGTGCCCTGATGAGCCGGAAAACAGAGAATAAAGCTTTAGTTGCGGCGTTTTTGACGCTTACGACGGCCGATGAAGTCGGGCGATTTTTGCGCGACCTTTTGACCGCGAATGAAATAGAAGAATTCGGCAAACGCCTCCGCACGGCGCAGTTGCTCACGGAAAAGGTGCCGTATTCTGCCATCGAAGCCGAAACGGGTTTGAGCTCCACTACCATCGCGCGCGTGGCGCGGTGGCTTCATCGCGGACGTGGCGGGTATGGTCTCGTTCTCAAGCGTCTTACGAAATAGAAACACGAGTATGCATCTGATTTACACGCCCGAGAGGCAACGAATAGCGATACAAAAAAGCGGCCGGCTCCAAAAGGCCAGCATGGATTTTTTCACATCCCGCGGCGTCACCTTCGCGCAAAACGGCGGGTCCAAATCGTTGATATACCCGTCTGATAACTTCGACATTGACCTGCTTCTACTGCGCGATGACGACATCCCCGAGTACGTGCGGCGCGGAGTTGCGGATTTCGGCATTGTGGGAGAGAACGTCCTTGCAGAGAAAGGCTTCGACCTATCCGTCATCTCGAAGCTTCATTTCGGACGCTGCAAGCTGCTGGTGGCCGTGCCGCGCAGTTCGCGCATGCGGACGCCGGAAGATCTGGAAGGCAAACGCATCGCGACCTCATATCCGAAATTGCTTACTGATTTCCTGAAAGAGCGCGGCGTCGAGGCGAGCATCGTGCCGATATCCGGCTCCACCGAAATAACGCCGGAGTTGGATTTGGCCGATGCCATCTGTGATATCGTGCAAACGGGCGCAACCCTCCAAGCGCACGACCTCGTACCAATTTTCGACATCATGGAATCCCAAGCAGTGCTCGTGGAAAGTCCTGTCGGGAAGCAAGCGAAGCAGCGATTCCTTTCCGAGCTCCGCATCGAAAAAAACGTATGAAAATCCTCTCTCTAAAAAACTCGTCTCTCGAGTCCGTGCTCCGGACCATCAAAGAGCGCCAAAGCAAAAAAGCGGACGTTGAAAAAGTCGTCGCGGACATCATCGCTCGCGTCCGGAACGAGAAAGATGCGGCGTTGTTCGCGCTGACAAAACAATTTGACGGAGCCGACCTCCGGATGCTCGCAATATCGAAGGAAGAAATCGCATCGGCGTACAAAGAAGAGAGCAAAGAATTCGTTGCCGCGCTCCGAGTCGCCAAGAAGAATGTTGAAAAATTTCACAAGGCCATGCTGAAGAAGAAGGAGCGCACGGTCACGACGGTGAAAGGCGTGAGCGTGTGGCGGGAGTTCCGTCCCATCGAGCGCGTCGGTCTCTACATTCCGGGCGGCAAGGCGGCGTACCCTTCGACGGTGCTCATGCTTAGCGTTCCCGCCACGATAGCCGGCTGCAAGGAAATCGTTCTCTGCGTCCCGCCGGGAAAAGACGGGAAAGTACCGAGCGCGGTCTTGGTCGCGGCCGATATGTGCGGCGTTTCCCGTATTTTCAAGATCGGCGGCGCGCAGGCAATTGCCGCGATGGCCTATGGCACGGAATCGATCCCAAAAGTCTCAAAAATATTCGGCCCCGGCAACGCTTATGTGACGGCGGCGAAGATGCTCGTGTACGGCGACGTCGCTATTGATATGCCCGCCGGTCCTTCGGAAGTGTTGGCGGTGGTGGACGACACGGCAAATCCGGCATGGATAGCCGCCGACCTCCTTTCCCAACTCGAACATGGAGAAGATTCGCAGGCCATTCTCGTTTCGTTCAGCGACGCGTTCGCACGACAGGTACAGGAAGAGATGTTGCGTCAGACAAAAGAACTTCCTCGCAAGCAGATAATCGAAAAAGCGCTGGAGAATAGCGCCGCGGTGGTGGTTGAAAATCTGGAGCAGGCGTGCGAGCTCATCAACGAATATGCACCCGAACACTTAGAAATCGTCAGTGCAAAAGAGTCCGAGATACTGAAGCGGGTCAATAATGCCGGCTCGGTATTCCTCGGGCGGTATTCGAGCGAGCCGCTGGGCGACTATGCCACCGGCAGTAATCACACGTTGCCGACCTCCGGCTACGCGAAGATGTTCCCGCCGCTTTCCGTCGAATCATTCGGCAAAATGATGCAGATACAGAAGGTCAGCAAATCCGGCCTCCAAAATCTTCGGAAGACCGTCGAGGTCCTGGCGGCACGCGAAGGGCTCGATGCACACAAAAATGCGGTGAGTATCCGCTTTAAAAAACCGCTATGACGATACGCTCTCTCATACGTTCGGACCTCAAGGATTTCCAGCCGTACGCTTCGGCCCGCAGTCTCTACACGAAGGGAACCTTCATGGACGCCAACGAGAACAGCCTCGGCAGCACCGTCGAATTGCCGCTTGAGCAGGAATTGAACCGCTACCCAGACCCATATTCGACCGAACTGCGCGAAGCGCTTGCGAAGTTTGCCGGTGTGAAGACGGAAAATATTTTTACTGGCAACGGCTCGGATGAAGCAATCGATCTCCTCATCCGCCTTTTCGTCGAGCGCGACGAGGAAATACTCATCGTCGAGCCGACGTACGGCATGTACCGCGTCGCTGCGGCTCTCGCGGGCGTGAAGGTCGCGACCTTCACGCTCTCTGCCGATTTCGCTCTTGATGTCGAGGCTCTTCTCGCCGCAGTATCGCCGAAGACGAAGATGCTCTTTCTCTGCTCGCCCAACAATCCAACCGGAAAACTTGTCGAGCCCGCCGTGCTTGAGCGCATCTGCGGGAATTTCAGCGGAATCGTCATTCTCGATGAAGCGTACATCGAATTCGCTTCCGCTTCGTCTTCGGTTGAAAAGATTAAAAATTTCGAAAATCTCGTCGTCTTGCGAACGTTCTCCAAGGCATGGGGACTGGCGGGCATACGGGTCGGGTATGCAGTGGCTGGCAAGGAGGTCATCGAGTATCTCAACAAAATAAAACCTCCCTACAATCTGAACCGCGTTTCCGCGAGGATTGCTCTCGAAGCACTTAAGCAGTCTGCAAAAATGGCCGCATTCAAAGATATAATACTGAAAGAGCGCGCGCGACTTGCAGAGAGCTTGGCCAAGCTCGGATTCGAGGTCTTTCCAAGCGAGGCGAATTTTATCCTCGCGCGGCGGGTTGGCGCGAGTACGCTCACGAAGAAGCTTGCTGAAGGTCAGGGTATTATCATCCGCGAGTTCGCCTCGCAGCCGCTTCTCAAAGACTGTGTCCGCATTTCCGTGGGCACGGCGGAAGAAAATACGGCATTATTAGAAGCGCTTACAAAAATCGTATGAAAAAAACTTCAGAAAAGAAATCGGTAGCCGTTGCATTCATCGACCGCGACGGAGCTTTGATCCGCGAGCCGGATTCTCTCTTGGTCGGCAGCCCCGACGAAGTGCAGATATTGCCTGGTGTCATCGCGGGTTTGAAAACGCTCGTTCAGTCAGGCTATAAGCTTGTCATGGTCACGAATCAGGACGGGCTCGGCAGTTCTTCGTATCCGCTCTCTGCTTTCGACGCGACGCAAAAAAAACTTTTGGATCCGTTAAAAAAGGAGGGTGTTGTTTTTGATGAGATTTTCGCCTGCCCACACATGCCAGACGACGGGTGCGATTGCCGGAAGCCGAAGACGGGGCTTTTGAAGAAATTTCTCAAGGACACACCCATCGACCTCGCGCGGTCGTTCGTGGTCGGCGACCGCGAAACGGACATGCAGCTTGCGGCGAATCTCGGCATCGTCGGGTACAAAATGGAACGGAATTCATCTTTCCCTCGCATCGCTGCCGTCTCGCGCGTCTCAAAAGAGACCGATGTGTTCATCCGCTGCAATCTCGATGGCAAGGGAATCTTCAATGTTGACACCGGCATCAAGTTCTTCGACCACATGCTTGAACAAGTTTCGAAACACTCGCTCATTGACCTCTCCGTACGCGCCAAAGGCGATATTTCGGTCGACGACCACCACACGGTGGAGGATGTCGGGCTGGTCTTAGGTGAAGTGATCGCGCGAGCGCTCGGAGAGCGAAAGGGGATTCGCCGCTACGGATTTTTGCTCCCCATGGACGACACGCTCGTCGAGGTCGCCCTGGACCTCGGTGGTCGCAAAAATCCGTAG
>Ga0209542_10018590_pt1 | contig 11229 bp, 10 predicted proteins | sample RifCSPhighO2_01_FD_184028 | JGI IMG/M metagenome (GOLD analysis project Ga0209542, IMG submission 184028) | Soil microbial communities from Rifle, Colorado - Rifle CSP2_plank highO2_0.1 (SPAdes) (version 2) | ecosystem: Environmental > Terrestrial > Deep subsurface > Rock core/Sediment ...
TGCCCCTCTTAAACCCAGTATTGGATCTCCTATATATTCAGACACTCCTTTGTCAGACAAGGATAAATAGAATTTTAAAATTCACGATACAAAATTCCACAACGGTTTATTGACAAAAATTTCAAGTTTAGCAAGCCAAATTAAGCCTTAGGGATCTCGGTCAATCATAGTGCACTAGGTGGCGCCGAACTGCTAATCTCAATCTAGCCTCATGATCCAGACTGAGAATAATATTTTTCGAGTAGTGTTTTTGATATAATTTCAATAGAATTATATACGGGAAAAGAGTATTCATCTGGGAATACTAAAGGAAGTTCTGTGCATCCAAGAATTATTCCTTCAGCCCCGTCCTCTATTAGTCTATTTGCGATTTTGATTAATTTATTTATATCGGATTTTTCGGTCGTACCTGCTATTACTTTCCTTATGATTTTTTCGAGTATTTCAATTTCTGTGGAAGTTGGTACAACGCTTTTTATTCCAAGGTCACTAAGAGTATCTTGATAAATGTTAGATTTTAGAGTCGACGGAGTTCCTAGTAATCCTATTTTTTTAATTTCACTTTTACTTACCTCTTTAACCACCTCATCAACTATTGAAGTAAATGGTGAAATAGCAACTCTTTGTAGTTCGTCGATAAGAACATGTGCAGTATTGCAAGCAATTGCATAGCAAAGCGGGTTTAATAAATTCATGTTTTCAACCTTTTCTTTCAAGATTTCAAGAGCTTCGTGCCGCTTTTCATTTGTTGAAATAAAATCAGGTACGGGTATAGAATAAAGTAGTATTTCTGGAAAATCATCGTTATTCACAGCATGAAATATAGCTATCGATTGTTTTATCATCGTATTATAAAGATAGACTGAAGCTTCAGGACCCATGCCCCCAATTATTGCGATTGGTTGTTTTTTCATAATTTATTAGTTTATCGCTTAAAATCAATTAAGATTCTCGTTCTCTATTTCCTGACAGAACTAAAGGTTTTGAAGGATCTAGCAATATCCCAAGAGGTTTGATTTCCGCTTGTTTTGCTTCTGCAAACAATTTTAACGTCCCCTTAAAATCTCTCCTGTCTTGATATGTAAGTCTTTCACCTAACATTTTAGACACCTCCTCTCTTTGCCAAAATAAAAGCCCTGCAAAACCAAACAAATATAGTCTTGCAAGGGCCTATAAAAAGGCTGTGCCACCTTGTTTCGTTTCTTTTTTAAAGAAACCTTATTCTTAACGTGCTCCGCAATTACGACACACGTTACTGTCTTTACGGTTTCGTCTCCGTGGTTGATTAGACCTGCTCCCCGATCCCATCCGTATCGGATCAACGCAAAATTATATTATCATAAAACTCTCCATGAAACAAGGCCCCATTGTATTTGCAATACTGCAGTGCTACAATAGCGCTATTCTAGTGTCCTGCCTAAAAGGTTATGGAATTTGAAACAACTAGATACAAGTTCGCAGTTACTGAACTTCAGGCTGGCGGTCCTGGAGGATACGAGTCTGTCTACCTTACTTCTGAAGGTTCTCCCGCAGTTCCTTCATTATATAGTTTACTAAACAACTACGAAGGTTCGTTGCTTCCAGCCCATAATAATGCTCTCAGACAAAGAAACGGAGAAGTTCTGGTCAGTTCATTAGAAGAAGGTAAATCCGTAGGAATTGCATCAGGATTTAAACCAAGCGGAGCATATCACTTTGGGCATAAACTAACCTCAGAAGCCGTAGGATTTTTACAAAGAAATGGCGTACAAGTATTTGTGCCGGTTGCAGACGTTGAGTCCGAAATGGACTCCAAGCTTACTCGGGAAGAATATCAATTTTGGGCTGCTGATAATCTTCTAGATTGGGGTGCCAATGGGGTTGACAATCTTTCCCGTTTATTTCATTATGTAGATATGCCAGATAATCAAAGTCCTCAAGGGAGAAATTTTCTTAAGAATTTAGAATTTGGCACGGGAGGAGTCTTATTAAGTTTAATTTTGATTCTGGTGATATTTTTTCTCCTTAATTACCTTAATGTCCTATCTCTTTCTTCAAGATAATATTGAATAATTTTCCGTGCTGAGGGATGAAGATCAGGTAGTTTTAGCGCTTCATTAGGGTCAACGAATAAACATGAACTAAATTCATTTTCTTCAAGTCGTATTGTTTGATCGTTGATAAATAGCCAATAGTTGTAGCCAATGAATCGTGCGCCAGTTCCATGATATTCTGGCGCATAAATCTCGTGCATTTTCAGAAATCTTAGGTTTGATCTATCAACATTGATGCCCGTTTCTTCTTCTACTTCTCTAATGATGCATTCTTCGGGAGTTTCCCCTGGTAGAAAGTGTCCGCCTGGAACAATAAGTTTTCCGCCAAACTTCGGAGATGCAGCTAAGAAAACTTCTCCGCTCGTGTTTACTAATAATGCGGCAGTGATTATGTGTGGTTTTTTAATCATCGCTTCTTTTGGAGGAATATGTTCGATCCCAAATGCTTGAACAGACAACGATGCAAGATTAACTGCATTTTCTAGGGCACTTCCTATAGGAACGTCTTGAACTCGTTGGGCTAAAAAAGCGCCCGCTAACACGTCTCCTGCCCCGGTAGTTTCTATTGCTGTGACAGAAGGCGCAGATATCGTAATCGATTCGCTGCCATTTTTGTAAGTTGCTCCACCTTTTCCACGCTTGATGATTATTGGTTTTTCAGCAAATTCTACTCCGAACATACTGAGAGTTTTCCATTCTTCCTCATTGGTAAAAATAATATTAGCACGTCGGAACATTTCCTTGGTTAATTCCGGCCATTGTCGTGTAAACTCTTCAAAACTATCCACAGAGATACCGTTATGATGAGACAAAAAATCCAACCAAGTAATAGAGTGTTCTGGAAGCTGAGTTGGTAAGTGAATAAATCTAGCTGACAAATATCTGTCAGGGAAAATATCAGTTTGGACTATTCCTGCGACCCCTCGTATTGCCTCGAAATCTCTGGTGTTATCTAGGTATTGAGTTAAAACAAAACGGCATGTTTCTTCCTCGGGAACCACTATAACTCCTTCAACGTCGATGTGCCGCTTCTGTAAAAGCGATAGGTCAAAGTCTTCCCCAATCCTCCCTACTACACCTACCTTTTCACTAAAATGAGAAGCACCTGCAGCTGAATAATATGCTGCACCGCCTGGTGATGTACGTTGGCCTTGAGGCGTAATATCTTTATTCCATGCGATGTCACCTACTATCGCTAAATCAATCTCTCTCATAATTTTTGTGGTTGGTTTATGTGCGCTCCGTCTCGGTAAACTGAAATGTTTTTCAAGCCTAATTCATGAGCAAACAAAAAGATATCCAAAACATCCCTTGGCGTGGCATTTCGAGGGAGGTTGATTGTTTTGGAAGCAGCCTCGTCATAGACCCCGCCTTTTCCGACAAGCGCTCCAACCATCCGTATATGATCGAACGGTGAGATTTCCGTGGCTGTTTTTAAACATTCCCGACCTTCTAAATCAACTCCTTGGAATGAACCTTCAGTAATTGCTTGAGCTAACAGTTCTTCACTCCTATCGTTTGCATGGTGCTCTAAGAATCTCTTAATACAAGTTCGTGTATCACCGTTCCAAGTAGAAACGCCGAATATTGGTTCAATTCCAGAAACGGCACCCATGAGAATTGAAGCTCTGCCTGTAGGAGGAAGTGAAGTTGTGAGAATGTTTCTGAGCATCCGTGTATTTCTGATTCTTTGACCAAGCTTTCTCCACATCTCTCCCGAAACGAGCTCTGTTCCGCCAGAATATTTACTCTCAAGGAATCCATCATAATATCGGTTACCAACTACGGTAGTCATTGCACCACAAGATCCGCGTTCTTCAGCCAGTGCCACCGATGCTAATTTTGAGCTATAGTTAATAACCGATAAAACATTGCGGGCAAATTGACGAGCTTCCTCTGAATCGTAAGGTAAGTCATAAGCCAAAAACATATCTGCCAAGCCGCAAACGCCAATTCCGATTTTTCGTTTTAGATTAGCAAGACGGAGAGATTCCGGATCTGGATATCCCCCGCAGCTTATCTGGATAGCGTTATCAAGTATTCTGGTCATCACCATTGTAGCATCGGTTAGTTTATCCCAGCTTATCCCCTCTGGTGCTGCAAACTTTGCTAGATTAATATATCCAAACTGGCAGGTTTCTCCGGAAGCAAGCCCCATTTCTGAGCAAGGTGGAGTCGAAGTATATGGACTGAGTTCTGCTATGGGATTATCCCGATTCATTCTGTCAAGGTAGATTATTCCTGGGTCGCCATTATTTTGAGCGCATTCAGCCATTTGCCATAGGAGTTCACTAGCATTAATCTCCGTTCCGTCTGCTAATCTATATGGTTTACCTTGGTTTGCAGCGTCCATAAACTCCTCATTCACATCGACCGAAATATTAAAATGCGGAAGCGAGCGTTCTTTTTTTGCCTTTATGAATTCGCGGATTTGAGGATGAAATACAGCCAGATTTCCCATATTTCCAATGTATCGGTCGTATTCACCAGTGGCAGTCTCAGCAGCGGAAAAATCATTGAGCCATGTAAGTATTCCTATTGGGTCTTCGTAGGGAGTGAAATCAAACCCAGATCCCATGTTTTGCCTATAGTAGGATCGAATTTTAATAGCAGCTTCATCTTTTTGACGTAAGTCAACCGGAATTACTACGCATGAAGATAGCGCAGCCTGAGAATATTCAGGTCTTCCAACGTTTGTAAGGGTTGGTGTACCAGGAGATACAGCTTTATCTGCCATTAAGTCAGCAAACAACCGCTGATTACTTACCGTTATAGCTGGGTCAGTATTCCAGACTGATTCAACTGCAAATAGAGATGCAACTACTCGATCAAACATCTGCTGAGGAGTTTCTTCTGGCGCAAGTATCCTACCCTTTTGAAGGACAGAAAGGGCATATGGTGTTGGTTGATATTCTTTCATATACTCAGAGTCTATGAAGTAGCAACAAGTGTTCCAATTTTTTGTCCCTGAAGTATTCGTTCTATATTTCTTGGTTGTTTAAAATCAAAGACTACTATTGGAAGTCCTTCATCTTTACAAAGCGCAAAAGCTGTCGAATCCATGACCTTTAGGCTAAGATTAAGTGCGTCACTATGACTGATTGTTTCGAATCGCTTTGCATTAGGATTTATCTTTGGGTCAGAATCGTATACCCCATTTACATTAGATGCTTTTAAAATTAGATCGCATTTGAGTTCGATAGCCCGCAAAGCTGAGGCAAAATCAGTTGTGCAGAAAGGATTACCTGTTCCGCCACCCAAAATTACTGTCCGGCCTGATTCTAAATGCATGATTGCCTTGCGACGAATAAACGGTTCGCACAAATTATTTACGGGTATTGCGCTCATGACCCTTGTTTCTCCATCTAGCCTTTCCATTGCTTCCTGAAGCGCTAAAGCATTCATCAAAGTTCCTAACATTCCGATGTAGTCTGCAGTTGCGCGATCTACGTCTGTTCCTTCGGCGTAACGTCCTCGAAATAAATTACCAGCGCCTACAACTACTGCAAGTTGTACTCCGGTGTCTCTTTTCAGCCTAGAAATAGTTAATGCTACTTGCTCAACTGATGCTAAATGAATACCCCGACCATTTTTGCCAAACGCTTCTCCCGAGAGCTTAAGAAGCGCTCTTTTATATCTTAGGGGCTTTATTCTTCTTCCTTCTTTCTTCTTCTTCATTTTTTGTATTGTAACACTAATTACAAAGTAGTCAAATTTAGTCAGCGTGTTTTAGGTGAATTTTTTAAGACGTACTTGCTATAATAGATGCATGCAAAAATATCCCGAGCCCATAGTTGGTGTATTTATTATTAACTCGAAAGGAGAACTTTTTTTAACAAAATCCCGTAGATGGACCGATCATTTCGTAGTTCCTGGCGGACATATTGAGCTAGGAGAAAAAATAGAAGACGCCTTAAGGAGGGAAGTAAGAGAAGAAACCGGCCTAAAAATAGAAAATCCCATATTTATATGTATGTGGGAATTTATTAACGAAAGTGGATTTTGGGAAAAAAAGCACATGCTATTTTTAAACTATTTGGCAAAAGCTACTTCTGAAAAAGTGACACTGAACGATGAGGCTCAAAGCTATGTTTGGGTAACTCCACGAGAAGCAGTACGGCTTCCTCTTGAGAAATATACAAAACTTACTCTAGAAGAGTACATTCTCAAAAAACCATTGGTTAAGAGGTATACTCGTCCCACGACTTAATTTTGAGATCATCTAATGATTTATTGCTTACTGCCTTAACGAAAAGCTCGGCTTTTTTAATATTGGTAAATAAAGGGGTGTTATGATCCACGGCAAATCCTGCAGCCCAATTTGCATGCATGGAAGCGATAAACCACCCAGAAGAAGTTCTATATTTAACAGATGTTTATAGACAAAGAAGTGAATATGCCATAAGCAAGCTATCAGATATTGATGGTATAAATATTCCTCAAGCTAAGGCAGCAATAACACAAGGTAACTCAACCGTTCGCTGTGGTGGATTTGGGGAGCCTGCTTGCGGGCAGGCGACTTGCGAAGCTGCCTAGACGGAAATCCATCCTCAATATTGGTTCCCCTTGATTATTTAGTTTATATATTGATATGGCAGTTTATAGTTAGGTTTACTTGACAGGGCATATCCTGCGCGCCAACTGCTTTTTATTGTCAAATCAAGGAGAAATTAGTTTTGTACCAAATTCTACACCTATGATTTGACATTTTGTTTAGAATAGTTAACAATAAAAATAGAGAAAATTAGCCCATGAGACTAAAGGTAAGTATTATTGTGTTCTTGATAGGTTTTATTGCTATTGTTGTGGCTATATTCTTTGGTTGGCTAATGATTAAAAATAATTTTTCAAAAAAAATAGCAACTCCCCCACCCCAGTCCTCGCCCACTCCTATGCTTTCTTCTCCGGTAATCAGCATTGCCTGTCCTGTCCCAAAGGAGTTCTGCTCTCAAGCAAAAGAGGTTGATGCCGGAGCGGAATTTTCGGGTTTGGGATTTAATTTGCCGGCAGGAACCTCCGTTTTAGCAGTTTTCTCGGGAACAATAACAGACGAACCGAAAGTGAAGGGGCGCCTTTCCAATGAACCGCTCCTGTATTTAACAGATTTAAAAGGCGATATGGTTGTTTATTCATATTATGGAACAATCTCATCTGCTGTTGGGAAGAGTGTATCTGCGGGTTCTGAAATTGGTAAAATTGGTCCGGGATCCTTCCCCGTTGGACCCATTAGCGGATTGAACTTTCTTTTTTCTCTGAAGCAGGGCGGAAAATATCAAAAAATCTCAATTAAACCAGGCAATCCTTGACAAGAACTATAGGATTTTGATATAGTTAGTAAAATAATTATGCAAGAGGCAGACCCAATTCAAACAAAAGCAAAAGAGAACCCTAGAAGACCCGGTAGAATTCTCAGAACTGTAGGCCCTCTTGCAGTTAGGGCCGCAGCAATTGCCGGAACGCTGGGGCTTACTTCCTGTGCCCCTAGAGCACTGAATAATCATGATCCTGACACAAGCGTGCCCCCTGCCTCTCCAACCGCATCTTTTGAGCCAGGCCCAACTTCTACCCCAGTTATAGAGACTCCTGCCCCAATCCTTGAGACGCCTTCCCGCCTGACCGGAGAGAATTTCGCCAGATTCACCACCGCTGTTTCAAATGAGGAATTCCAAAGACTTCTACAAGAACAACCCGACAAATTCCCCTTCCCCGCAATCCCGGGAAGCAGTGATTTTGAGATGGGTAACTTAGAAAGGGCACCACTGGCAGAGAACACAAAAGGAAATGTAAAGACAATTGAAATGACGGGCTCTAATTATTTAATTGTTTCCCCAATTGATGGGGAGATTGTTATTAATCGTGACCCTCGTTCTCAAAAAGTCGGTAGTATCGATATCCGCAAAAAAATATCGGATAATACCACACTCTGGGCTAGGGTAGGCATAATGGCAACCGCTACGATTATTTCTCCATTTCTAGATAATGGACAGGTTGCAGCCGGTATGGCATTAGCCAACGTAAGTGGACCATCTAGATGGAGTTTTATTTCAGGTGAAAAACTTCCTGCGCCAATTACGGTTAAAGATTCAACTGGAACATTTACATTTTCATCCATGCAGACCTATATCACCCCACCCATTAATGGCACCGGATGGGTGAGTAAGGATGGGAGAATTGTTATCCCTATGGGGATTGGGAAATAGATGATATGAAACTTATCCTGCCCAGATTCCTTCTTGCTCTTTCTTTTATTCTATTTTCTTTTTTGCTGATCCTTCTCTTTCAGAATAAAGCTTACGCGTTTACCGATAATTTCTGTAAGACAAAAACAGCTTGCTTCTCATCGAATGCGGGCCCAAACACCGACTGTCACTCATTGATCAACGGCTACTATGGTGGCTCTTGCACCAATGGGCCTTTTACCCCTTATTGCGTAAGCGGAAGTCCCGATTGGACATTTAATTACCCCACATGCGATCATATCAATTTTTCATGCACTTGGGAAGAGTATTTGGCGGGAGACCCCTCCTGTATTAACGAGGGAACATCCTGTACTTGGGCTCAACAATCCTGCAGCACGGCGGATAGCTGTACTTCTCCCCAGCCCTACCTGAATCCGGGTATTTGCGTACCATCTGCCTACAATGATGAAGACCCGAGCTTGGCTTGCCGGATAAGCTCCGGAGTTTATAAAACTTGCTGCAATTCAGACGGGACGGTAGATGGAAATTGCACCGGAGGAAACTATACTGGAACTTGTTCGGGGGGTGCAACAACGGTTATGTGTGGGGTGAGCTCGAGTACTTGCGCCGCAGTTGCGCCTTTCCCTTGTACTACCGCGGCCTGCGGTGCGAGCGCTTGTTCGGCATATTTTCCCCAGACGCCTGATTGCAATATCAACCCAGGTAATTGTACCGGAGCCTGCGGAGGTGCGGCTCCGAATACCTGTTCGAACAATGGAACCCAAGGCGGCTGTGTCTATACGGCCTACAGTGGAGGAGGCGCCTGTAATGAGGTTGGGGCGCCTGATCAATCCTGCACAACAGACAATTGCAGCGCCGGATACACCTGTGACGGCGTAAACTGCGTCGTAAATCCTCCTCCCCAGTGCTCGGACGGTGCAGATAACGACGGCAACGGTTGCTCTGACTATCCAAATGACTCAGGTTGTACAAGTTCCAGTGATACCTCGGAGTCTGGCGGGAGTTGTTCTCCCCCTCCAGCGGGAAATCCTTGTGAAGCTAATTGCGGATCCTTCACTTACTGCTACAATGGTTCTACGAACACTTGTTACTATTCCTCGGGTCCAAATTGTTTGCAGTGTGGTGCTGCGGATACGGCAAATTGTACATCTTCAGGCTGTGTTCCCTCTTCCACCCCAACGCCAACCCCAACCACTGCTCCCACGCCGACCCCTGGCGGAGGAGGGAGCATATGTAATTCGGAATGTACAAACGCGGGATACCCGAGTGGCGCGTGTTATTCCGGTTGTCCGGCGGGATACTCCCCTTGGGGCAGGTACGATTGCTCCGTCGATTGCTGCTGCACCCCCAAGACCCCAACCCCAACGAGCGGTGGCGGAGGCGGAGGAGGCGGGTCGTACTCGAAAACAGGGTATGTGTTTGTTGATTCCAATGACGACGGGATATGGGATGCCGACGAGCCTGCTTATAAATTGGGCGCTACTGTTACCGTATCTGGTGGAGGCTCTGCTGTTACAAATTCTAGCGGATACTACAAGATTATGTATGGCCCTTGCCCCTCTTCCGCCAATGGCTCTTGTAAATATACGGTTAGTCTTACGGTTCCTGCCGGATATATTGCTACTAACGGGACATCTTCATCTTGGTTTTGTTCTCCAGGAGCCGCCAAATGTGCCTCGGATCCAAGAGACTTTGGTCTGGGGAAAGGGAAAATCACAGGAAATGTGTATGTTGATACCAACAAAAACGGAGCAAAAGACACGTGGGGGGAGGAAATATGCCGCATGAGTCCTTTTTTCTGTCGGTTTTTTGGCTATACCCAGGATCCTGAGAGCGGTATATGGTATGACGATACAAATGGGAATGGCAGGTGGGATCCGCCCGAAGGTCCTTATACCGGTGGAGCAACGGTAGCGGCTTCCGGGCCGGACAATAGAACCGCCATAACAGACGCTTCCGGCAATTACAGCATGGAACAGCTCACAGGAGGAAGCTACACCGTCACGCTTACTGTTCCTGCGGGATATGTCGCCACCACCACAAACCCAAGATCCGTAAACCTTACAAGCAACACAACGGTCAATTTTGGGATTGTTGAGGGCGTGCCACCGCCTCCTCCGGGTCCGTGTACGGGTCAAACAGTAACACTTAGACCAAGCGGCGCAGGTTCTTCCACGGAGTTCGCTACTCAATCTCCTAGCACAGGCAGCCATTGGGACAAAGTGGATGAGACAACATCTGATGAGAACTCAACATACATAGAAAGCCCTACGGGAACAATTCAAATAGACCTGTTTACTCATCCCGCATCCGGCATCCCGGCAGGTAGCACTATTCAATTCGCAGAAATTTTTGTCCGGCAGAGGAAAACAGCTGCCGGCAATGTAGAAATACAGCCGCGTATAAAAAGCGGAGCCACCTCGCGAACAGGTAATGTGTGTACGACTACAACAAGCTATACAGACTGCTCGCATGTTTGGAATGGTGACCCAAATACGTTTTCCGCATGGACTATTAATGGTATAGATAATATGGAGATAGGGGTAAGAGCAGGTTCGCCGCATCAAGCTCCCGTAAGAGTTACCACAGTTTATGCTACGGTTTGTTACCAGCCGCCGGTCACACCCACCCCAACTACAGCGCCCCCTTCCTGTCCGGGCGGGCTTGCCTCCGACCCCTCTTCAATAGATGATACCCAGACAGCGGGCCTGACTGTCTCAGGCTGTGCCCCGCCGCCTATATCATACAATTGGCCTTCGCCAACGGCGGTTCCGCTTCCGCCCGGAGGTCCCGGAACAACCACCAACACCGATAATCCCACCAGTACCTATACGCCTCCCGCCGGCGGGGTTTGCAGTGTAACAACCGTTAACCAGAATGTGGAAGTCACAAATACCGGCGGAACAAGCACCTACAGCACCAACATTAACGTCACGCCCAAAAATATAGCAAGCGGCGGGGTATTTGAAGATAGAGGAGGCAACAATTGCGCCTCA
>Ga0209542_10018592_pt1 | contig 11228 bp, 11 predicted proteins | sample RifCSPhighO2_01_FD_184028 | JGI IMG/M metagenome (GOLD analysis project Ga0209542, IMG submission 184028) | Soil microbial communities from Rifle, Colorado - Rifle CSP2_plank highO2_0.1 (SPAdes) (version 2) | ecosystem: Environmental > Terrestrial > Deep subsurface > Rock core/Sediment ...
GTAGAATTATTTGGAGATAAAGCTTATATAGATAACTGCGTAGCTTTTAACACATAGTTTTATATAATATGCTTAATAGTTTAAAGTATGCTAAAAAGAATTGTAGATGGAAGATCCTATTCTCACGATTTTTTGGAAAGATACAGGTTTAGAGCCATAGAACTTTATAAAAAAGGAGAAAAAATAAATGAAATTGCTTATTTTTTTGGGGTACATAGATGTGCAGTTTCACATTGGATAACCACATATAAACGCAATGGCAAAAAAGCTCTTTTGAGCAAAAAAGCAAATGGCCCGAAACTTAAGTTATCTGAAAGAGAGATTGAAAAGATTGTTTTAATTCTTAATAATGATGCAACAACTTATGGATTTGAAACTCCTCTTTGGACTTGCAAAAGAGTACAGCAAATTATTATTCAAAAAACAGGCAAGAAAATCCATACAACAAATATTATGAGATTATTCAAAAAATTAAAACTTTCTCCGCAGAAACCTAAGAGGTTTGCTTTTCAGAGAAATGAAAAAGCAGTTAAAAAGTGGTTAAAAGAAGAATGGCCAAAAATCCTTAAACATGCGCGTAGATGGCAAGCAATGCTCTATTTTCAAGATGAATCTGGAGTTTCTTTAACTCCTGTTCTTGGAAGAACCTGGGCACCTAAAGGGAAAACTCCAAAAGTAAAGGTTACTGGGAATCGTGGGGGATTATGTGTAACTTCAGCAATTAGTCCAGCTGGCAAGCTGATATTTAGAATTGAAAAAGGGAAAATTAATGCTGAAAAGCATATAGAATTTTTAGAAAAGATAATTAAACAACACCCAAATAGGAAAATAATTGTTGTTGAAGACGGCGCACCAGCTCATAGAGCAAAAAAGGTCAGTGAGTTTGCTGAGCAGCAAAAGAAAAGATTTGCAATTTACAGATTGCCGCCTTATGCGCCTGATCTTAATCCAGATGAACACGTCTGGGAGTATTTGAAGGCTTATCAATTAAAAACACATCAAGCTAAAAATACTGATGAACTAAAACATCTTGTCAAAAGAAAAATGCAAAGTATACAAAGAAAGAATGGATTAGTAACATCTTTTTTTATTAATACTTATGTGTTATAAGTAGCGCAGTTATCTATAACTATAGATAAATGATTATATGAAGAGTATATCTGAATCGTAATTTAATTTCTAGATAGTTAAAATTATTTTATTTTTTTATGTTACATAAAAACGTAACATTTATATAGTATTTGTTACATTATAATGTAACATATGGAAATAAACAAACTAACAGAATGGAACCCTTGGTGGGAAAGAAAAGAAGCAATTGAAGAATTAAAAGGAACATTTAGACCCAGATATGATATTTTAGTTAATTCGGTAAATATAAAAGAGATTACAATAATTACAGGAGTAAGAAGATCTGGAAAAAGCACTTTAATGTACCAGATGATTGATAAATTGTTAAAAAATGGTATATATCCAAAACAAATACTTTTTATAAATTTAGAAGATAAAAAATTGATAAAAAATTCCCTGGAAGAAATCTATGATAGTTATAGGGAAAATATTAATCTTAATGAAAAAGCATATATTTTTCTGGACGAAATTCATAAAAAAGATAAATGGGAATTATGGATAAGAAAAAAATATGACTTAAAAACAAAAGATAAGTTTATTATTTCTGGTTCTTGTTCTTATTTATTGAAAAAAGAATATTCAACACTTCTGACAGGAAGAAATCTGACTTTTGAAATATATCCCTTAAGCTTTGAAGAATTCTTGTCGTTTAATAAAGTTAATATTAATAAAAATAATATAAAAAAAAATATAATTCTTAAAGAAACAAAACTTACTATTTCAAAATATTTAAAAGAATATTTAAATTTTGGTGGATTTCCTGAAGTTTTTTTTAAACCAGAAAATTATAAAATGAAAATACTTGAGCAATATTTTGATGACATAATATATAAAGATATAATAGATAGGTATAACTTAAACAGCCAAATAGCAAAAAATCTTGCACTATTTTTAATTACTAATTTTACAAAGATTATTTCTTTAAGAAATTTAAGAAGTATATTAGAAATGTCATATGATACAATAAAAGATTATATATCCTACTTTATAGGAGCTTATTTATTTTTTACAATAAATTATTTTTCTTATTCTCTTAAAATACAACAGGCAAATCCTAAAAAAATATACTGTATAGATAATGGTTTAAGAAATGCTGTTAGTTTTAAATTTTCTAAAGATCTGGGTAAACTAGCAGAAAATCTTGTATTTATTGAATTGAAAAGAAAAGAAAAAGAAGTTTTTTATTGGAAAAAAAAAGGAGAAGTTGATTTTGTAATAAAAAATAAAGATCAATCATTGAATGCAATTAATATTACATACACAAATGATATTAAGAAAAGAGAAACAGAATCCTTGCTGGAATTTAAAAGAGAATTTAAGAAAGCAAAAAAATTAGTAATCTTAACAAAGGATTTGGAAAAAAATGAAATAGAGATAGAGTTTATACCATTATGGAAGTGGTTATTATTAAATGAAGCGTGAAGATTATTCTTTATATTTTCGTGCCTAAGAAAACTATATTTTGAATTGAGGACTTATTTGGGATATGATAATAATATTAAATTATTATTAACAGTTAGCTCTGAAAGTAATTCCTAAATCTGATTAATGAGCTTATTTAGCTATGATAAAAATCCACAATCTGAGCTACTGAATCTAAACAGACTAATTTTTTTAAGCAAAACTCCTGCCTTTTTACTTAATTAACTTTTAATATTTACTTACAAAATAATTAAAACTAATTTTTTTAATAAGAACCTTGAGTTCATATAATCTCCTTTGTTTTTCCATGAATGCTTTTTCTAAAAGGATTCGAAGAGAGAGAAATCTCAATTCAGAAAATAACTATATTTATTTTGTAAAATGAAAATTTAGTATAGGTTATTTTGTTTCTCATTTTCTTCAAGAAGCCATTTCCATACTGGTTTAATAATTATTTTATTATTTCCCTTTAGTTTTATCTCTTCTTCTTGATCATAGGTTAAAACCAATCCATATTTCAGCTTGAACTTGTTCATTGCCTCTGTCAACCCATCAATTTCTCTTTTTCTATTATCACTTGTTAGTTCATAACAAACTTGTATAGCTTGGGTAATCTTAGCCCCAATTTTAACTACAAAATCACATTCTTTTTTATTTCTATAATAATATATTTCCTTTATCCATCTTTTTAGTTCAATAAAAACTATATTTTCCAGAATTTTGCCATTATCTCTAGACGTTCTAAATCCAAGAAATCTTGCTAAACCATTATCAACGCAATAGACCTTCTTATTATAGTACATTTGTTTTCTCAAAGAATAATCAAATCTTTGGACTAAGAAAATAAGAAAACTATTTTCTAGATACTCAAAATAATCTTTGACTGTAGTTGAACTTCCAAGACCAAGGACCTTTTTTATTGAATTAAAACTTATTTCTTTTGAAATATTATTAATTGCAAGATAAACCAACTCTTTTAAAATTTTTTCATTAGTTATTTTGTACCTTACTAAAATATCCCTATAAACTATATTTTCATAAAGTATCTTCAAATAATCTGTATTTAGCTCTTTTAGAAATTCAGGAAACCCACCATTTATAAAATAATCTTCAAAATGATTTTTTATCTTTGCTCGTGACTCAGTAAGATATAGCGAATCCTTATCAAGGTTAAATTTTTTTAAATCAAGAAACTCTCTAAAGGAAAAAGGGAACATTTGTAACATCAGATATCTTCCTGTAAGGTGAGTTCCAAGTTCTTTGCTTAACATAGATGCATTTGAACCAGTTATAAACACTTTCTTTTTTTCATCATGCAATCTTCTTATAAATCTCTCCCATATTGGAATGTTTTGTATCTCATCAAAATAGAATATTTTCTTTTCACCATATAACTCTATAAATAATTCTTCTAATATTTTAAAGTCTTCAACTTTAAAGTTAATTAATCTTTCATCATCAAAATTAAGATAATGGCCCTGGTTTTTTTTCCTTACTTGGGCTAATAATGTAGACTTTCCGCATCTTCTTATTCCTGAAATAATAATCACAAAATCATTTTTAATATAAGATTCAATCTTAGGGAATATATCTCTTTCCACTAAATCCTTTTCTTCTCTTCTATTATTTTGGTCGATTATTATCTCTTTTAATTCTGTTTTATCCATAATTTTTCTATGATTAATATGTTTATAAATATTTCCATTATAAATGGAAATAAATGCTTTTTAATTTCCATTTATAATAGAAATGCTAAAAGAACTTAAGATTAAAATAAACAGCTTAAGATTGGACAGATATTATCAGCAGTGTTATGTTGAATTATTGGAAAAAGAATTAGGGGATGTAAAATTCTATATAATACCAAAAAAGAATGCAACAGTAAAAGGAACATATAAATGGAAAAGAATGTTGCATGATTTTGTTAATAACACTACAGGATATTTAGAAGAATATTATCAAAGAAATCAATGTGAAAGTGGATTTTCTGAAGACAAGAAAAGAACTGGATGGAAACTGGGACAAAAAAGAGAAGACAGAATAGAAACAGCCAATATATGCACATCTTTATGGCATAACTTATATTGGCTGGGCTAATTTTGTCACACACAAATAAACCAAAAGATATATAAATATATGAAAACTATACTTATCATAAAATATATTTAATGATAAGTAAATATGACAGAAATTATAAACTATATGAGAGAATTTAACCCATGGTGGGAAGGAAAGTTTAAATTAGAATATAAAGAAAGAGAAATATATTTTAAAATAAAAAAATTTTTAAAGATGCCCCAAATAATAGCATTAACTGGGTTAAGAAGAGCAGGAAAAACTACAATAATGCTAAAAATTGTAGAGGAACAGCTTTTTTCTGGGTTTAACCAGCAAAATATATTCTTCTTTTCATTTGATGATTTTAATGGTAGTTCTCTAAGAGAATTAATTGAAGAATATGAAAGAGTTAATAATAAAAAATTATCTGATGAAAAATTTTTATTTTTATTTGATGAAATCCAGAAAATAGAAAATTGGCAGGAGCAAGTTAAAATAATATATGATCTTTACAAGAATAATATTAAAATAATTGTTTCTGGTTCAGAATCTCTTTTCATAAGAAAAAAATTTAAAGAAAGCCTGGCTGGAAGGATTTTTGAATTTAAGATTAATACCCTCACTTTTAAAGAATTTATTAAATTTAATGGGGTTAATTATAAATCCATTGATTTATACAAAAAAGAGTATTCTAAATTATTTGAAGAGTTTATAATTTCTGGGGGGTTTCCAGAGTTATGCGGAATTAAAGATAAAGAAAAAATAAAGATGTATATCAAAGAAGGAATAAGGGATAAGATCCTCTATAAGGATATACCTTCAATTTTTAAAATTAAAGATATATCAATACTTAATTCTATATTAGAAAATATTACTGAAAATCCTGGGCAATTGATAGAAATATTAAATTTCTCAAGAGAATATAAAATATCTCGGATTACTATGGCAAATTATTTAAGATATTTAGAAGATTCTTTTTTAATAAAAAAGCTTTATAATTTTTCTAAGAATAAAAGAAAAATTGAGAGAAAATTAAAAAAATACTATCCTACATTGATTTCAATAAACCTCTTATTTAGTGAAGATTCATTCTCAAAATCTAAAGTTTTTGAAAATGTAATGATCAATCAAATTAAAGCAGATTTCTTTTGGAGAGATTCTTATAAGGATGAAGTTGATATGGTCCTGGATGAAGGAAAAATTATTCCTGTAGAAGTTAAATACGGAGAAATAAAAAATATTAAAGGTCTGCTTAAATTTATGAATTTATTTGCTATTGAAAAGGGTTTTGTTATTTCGAAAGAACAGGAAAAAAAACAAATATATGATAGCAAGGAGATTTTAATAATTCCTGCATGGAAGTGGTTATTGGAAAAAAGTGAATAATTGTGCAACATTTTTATTTGAAACTTCAAAGTTGATATAAACAAGTAAGCCTTTTGTGGTTTGCATAGGTTTTTATTTGTAGTGCCAAAGAAGACCATGCATTTTAATCTAGTTTTGATTAAAAATTAATAAGTAACTTCTGGAAACATGGTAATTATGCTGGAAGGAAGTCATATACTTTTACTTGCAAAATAATTAAAACTAATTTCTTTTTATAATAACCAAATGTTCTTATAATCTTCATTCAGAAAATAGATAAATTCCAACATATTCGAAAACTCTTATAAAAATTCTTAATCAGAGGAAATTCCCCTCCTAATTTTATGCCTTATCCTTTCCATAAACTTTTTAAGCATAATAACTATACGATGTCATATTAAACTTAATACAATAATTATACGATAACATAGTAAAGTTTATAAATATAGAAAATAGTATAATTTCATGGATATTGAAAGTGAATTATACAATCAAAATCCTTGGTGGGAAGGAAAATTTGAAGAGAAAAGCATAAAGAGAGAAATTTACATAGAAAAAATATTCCAAAATATTAAGAGCAAGGATATTATATTTCTTACTGGTTTGAGAAGAATTGGAAAAACTACAATTTTGAAGCAGGTTATCAGAGAGCTTTTAACAAATGTAAAACATTCTGAAGTTCTATTCATAAATATGGATTCGTTTTCTCTTCTTGAATTCTCTATACATCAGCTAGTTGAAGAATATAGAAAAATCCATAAAAAATCTGTTTCAGATTTTTTCTATCTTTTTTTGGATGAAATTACTTCAAGAGATAATTTTGAGCAGGAGTTGAAAAGTTTATATGATAATGAAAACATAAAAATAATCTGCTCATCTTCGATAGCTACCTTAATGCGAGACAAGAAAGCATTTTTGACTGGCAGGACAAGGACAATAGAAATAATGCCTTTAACATTTCAGGAATTTTTGCAGTTTAAGGATGCAAAGATAAGCAGGGCAGACAAGTCAAAATTAGAAAGTTATTTTAAAGATTACTTGAAACTAGGGGGAATTCCATACTATGTTTTAACAGAAGACAGGGCTTATCTGAATGAATTAATAGAAAGTATAATCTATAAAGATATAATTGCTCATTATAAAATAACTGCAGAAAGAGCAGTGAAAGAATTATTTGTTTTATTATGTCAAAGAGTTGGAAAGCCGATGAGCTATAACAAACTAGCAAAAATACTGAAAATATCTGTTGATAGTATTAAAAGATATGTTAGTTACTTTGAAAAGGCATATTTATTTTATGTAGTAGATAGATATTCAAAATCTGCAAGCGAAAAAGTAACCTCACCTAAGAAAATTTATATTGGTGATATTGGGATAAAAAATCTTATTACAGAATTTAAGGATTTTGGGGCAAGCTATGAAAATCTTGTATTCTTGAAAATTAAAGACAAAAAACCAGAATATTATCTTGAAAGTTCTATAGAGATAGATTTCATAACAAAAGAATTTGTAATAGAAGCCAAATATAACCAAGAACTTAATGAAAAGCAATCAAAAATTTTCAATTCAATAAAATCTAAGAAAAAGATTGTTGCAAACGGATACAAATTTTTTATTTGACGTGCCCAAGAAAACTATGTACTTTAATCTAGTTTTGATTAAACTTTTTCCAAAAGTGTTCTTTTGATTAAACTTTTTCCAAAAGTTTAACATAGATGAATTGGGTCAATCTTTTTGTATTACTATTAAAATAGCAATAACTAGTACACAGTCCACTTGAAAACTTTAAATAAAAATCTAAATCTTCGTTTTTGAAGAGAAAAAAACTTAAATGTCAAATTGAGCAACAGCTTCACTTAGAGAGAACCCTTTTAGAAAAAGCGTTCACGGAAAACTATCTAAGTGGCGAAGTCAGGTTAATACTAAAAGAACTAAATTTCTATGAAAAGAACTAAAGCAAGTTAAGGAAAATATTATAATTTAAGAAAAAAATTATGGCGAGAAAAAAAGATTAAACAAATAAGAAAATCAGTTAATTTTGTATTTCTAATTCTATTCTCTTTTTAGACACAGGATAAATTCTAATAATGTCTTTATAATTTACACCAGCGAAATTTGCTATTTCTGGGGGTATTCTAATTACTAAAGAATTTCCAGATTTTGTTACTTGCACCTGTTTCTCTAGGCCAAATAACTTCTTTTTTTTAACTTCTTTTTCTATTTCTTCTAAAGTTTTTTCATCTAAGTATTCAGAATAGCATTTAGTACATACTTCACATTCTCTAATACCAAAATCTATTCCAAAAAATTCTACTTGAGTATGGCTTTTTTTTAAAGTTCCACCACAATTACATTTATAAGAGAGTATTTCTTCTACCATTTTATTTTACCATATTTTTACAGTTATAGGATATATCTTATGAATCTTATTTTCTTCAAAATAATATTCATCATAAACAACACTATAATATGAGTAAAAAGTCTCTATTAATTTACTATGTTTTTGTTTCTTTTTCTGTCCTTTTTGTATTGCATTAATTATTTCTTGAATAGATATACCTCTTAACCACATTCTTTCTATAGAATGTTTAGTTCTTTTATGATCCCAATTAATTTTTAACTGCATTAAGAAGATATGTATTCTTTGTAATATTTAAATCTTACGCTCGTGTAGTAGAAAATTTCTTTAGGTATTTGTCTCATTTTAGGGATGCACTCCAAACAATTCGTGGCCAGGGGTCATATAGTTTAACTATACAAACTTTTCTACACTTTATTCTAATAACTTCTGTTTTTGTTTCTTAAAATGCACAAAAAATTCTGTAGAAGAAACTGGAAATATTTCTGCTTTTATATTTTTCCCCTTTATCAATTGTGCAGGAAACCTTACGAAAATATTAGAACCATCAAAATTTCCAGACCTTTCATACACAATCCCCTTTTTATCTATGGCTTTACTAATTGCTAAAGCCCTATCAAGTTTATTTGCTTGGTCTCCATTTAAATATTCTTTCTTGCATTTTTCACATCTGAAAACTTCCAGGTGAATAGTTAATAAAGTATTTGGAATCTCTGCATTGACAAATATTTTATCCATTTTTTTATCGCAGTTCTCACAATAAAATTCTTTTGATTTAAAAGCCCCTTTACTAATTTGAACTTTAATTTCTTCTTCAAAATCTTTTTCAGATAATTCTTCTTCCATTTTATTTCTTCTTTTTATATAATTTAATCTGCCAACCAGATGATGGATAAGCAGTAATAATCTCAGCTTCTTTATACTTTTCATTAAAACTAAAAACAATTGTAATGTATCTGTTCCACTTTCCTAAAACAACATATCTTCCTAATTTTGTTTTCGAAAAATATGGTTTGCCTTGTAGTATTGTATTTTCAATTTCTTCAAATGTAATTCCATGCTTTTCATATATCTTTATTTTTGTTTGCAAAGATATTTTTACTGCATTCATTATCATTAGTACGGTAATACGTACACCTATTTAAACTTTTCGTAGTTAGTTAGCTTTACATGATATTCATATTTTTTACATAATTCTTGATAATTTAAATCTGAAAATCTTTCAAGAAATCCAGCTTCTTTAGCAACTTTTCTATTATTTACTTATAAAATATCTGAATTAGCAACATTTATATATAAAAATACTTATATAATATTCATTTATACTTAAAAAAGAATGATATAATGGAACGAGAAATTAGTAATCCTAATTATGAAGAGTTAATTATTAAGTCATTTCTTGAATTTTTAAAGGAAAAATCAAATTTACAGCCATCTGATATATTTAATTTATTAAACAAGGAATCCATAATCCAGATACCTACATCAATATTTAATAAAAAATTAGGCCCATTAGAATCTATAGTAAAATTTCTAAAAGAGGATAAAGATCTTGACTATAATAAAATATCCCTGTTATTGAAAAGAAATCCAGGCCCAATTGGTATTACATATAGAAATTCAAAAAAGAAATTTGATTCTAGGCTTTCTCTTGATTCTAAATACTTTATCCCTATAACTATATTCTCTAATCAAAAATTAACTATTCTTGAAAATATTGTATTTTACCTAAAAGATCATTATTCTTTGAACTTCCATAAAGTTGCTGTCTTGCTTAGTAGAGATGATCGTACAATATGGACTGTTTATCAAAAATCACTAAAAAAACTTAATTTAAAAAAAGATGGTAAAAAAAGAGATTAATAAAAATAATATAAAGAATGAATTAATTAGAAAGATAAATATTCTTAAAAATAAGAATAAAAAAATATCTCTGGAAATAAATAAATTAAATTCTCTTTATAATAAAGGAAAAATATCTAAAACTAAATATAATAATTTATTAAATAATTTATTAAATAAAATCTCAGTTGATTCTTATCTTAATAATTATGTCTTAAAATTAACTAAATTAGAAAGAAAACTATATTCATTTAACAAGAAAAATAATAATAAAAAACAACTAAAAAATAACATTAATATAAAAGAGAACTTGGTTATATTGGCAGCAGTTTTATTTTCTTTGTCTTACTTTTATTTAGATCCTGCTATAACTGGTCTAACAACATTAGATAAGCAAGTAATATTTTCTAATTCCACCTCCGTAGATTTAGAAATAAATGTAACTAGTCTAAGATTAAGTGGTTATCTAGAAGGCACTGGTTCAGTTAAACTTTATTTAGGTAACTATTTAGTCTTAGACAGTTCATTTATTAATCAGACATTAAGTCAGACTCAAGGAAATACATCAAATAACAAGTCAGAGCAAGAACAACCTATTTCAGCACAGCCTGACTTATTTACAATTCAGTCAGAAAAAGGGGAGGTATCTGAACCTAATGTTCTGATATTCAACAATGTTTGCATAGAAACATGCGGCAAAATACAGCAAAGTAATTCATTATTATCACAAATTGAAGGAAACATAACTATTACAATAACAAATTTCAATTATACAACAGAAGAAAAAATTGAAACTATTAATATAACAGATCCAGTCTCAGGCCAAAATAATTCGGGATTTACTATTCCATTATTATCAGAACAAAATCTGACTAATATACCTTCACATTTTGAGAATCTAACAAATTCATCAATACAAAATTTATCAGAACCTGTATTTATGATACCATTAGAAAATACAACCTTGCTAGACAAAAATCTTTCAGAAACTATTGAAAACTTGACTAATTTATCATTGCAAATAACAACTAATATTTCAGAAACTTTAATA
>Ga0209542_10018593_pt1 | contig 11228 bp, 11 predicted proteins | sample RifCSPhighO2_01_FD_184028 | JGI IMG/M metagenome (GOLD analysis project Ga0209542, IMG submission 184028) | Soil microbial communities from Rifle, Colorado - Rifle CSP2_plank highO2_0.1 (SPAdes) (version 2) | ecosystem: Environmental > Terrestrial > Deep subsurface > Rock core/Sediment ...
TACACATAGTGGAATTAAAAGTAATGATTTAGAAGGGTTAGTAATTTCGGGTGGGCAGTTTAGTGTTTATGATAATAATTCGCCTATGTGTACTAGAGAAATTTTTAATTTTGGTGTACCTGTTTTAGGAATTTGCTATGGACAACAATTAATTGCACATTTATTTGGAGGTAAAGTAGGTCCTTCCCAAAGTAGAGAATATGGGGAAACTAGAATAAGAATAACAGGAGAAAGTAGGCTATTTGGAGGAATTTCTACTGATGAATTTAATGTGTGGATGAGTCACGGAGATGTTGTTGAAACTTTACCATTCGATTTTGAAGCAATCGCAACTTCTCAGAATGGATATGTTGCTGCAATGCAAGGCAGAAATGTTTATGCTGTTCAGTTTCATCCAGAAGTGGACCATACTGAAAATGGAAGAATGATACTTAATAATTTTTTAAATATTTGTAGTGCTCGAAGAAATTGGAATCCTGAACAAGAATATGACCAAATGGTTGAAGGATTAAGGGAAAGATTAAAAGATAAGGTCGGTGTTGGTGGGATTAGTGGAGGGGTAGATTCTTCAACAGTATCGGTTTTAGTTAATCGGGTGGCAGGTAGAAATTATTATCCTATCTTTGTTGATAACGCCCTATTAAGATTAAATGAGGCTGTAAAAGTAGAGGATAGTTTGAATTGTTTTAATCTCGGTATAAAATATGTCGACGCTTCAAGAAGATTCTTAGATAAATTACAAGGAGTTGAAGATCCTGATGAAAAAAGAAAAATTATTGGGCACGAGTTTGTTGCAGTTTTTGAAGAAGAGGCGAGAAAAATCAAAGATGCAAGCTATTTAGTTCAAGGAACATTATATCCCGATGTTATTGAAAGTGTTCCTGTTTATGGTTGTTCTTCAAAAATAAAAAGACACCATAATGTTGGCGGATTGCCTGAGAAAATAGGATTAGAAGTTATAGAACCATTTAGAACTTTGTTTAAAGATGAAGTTAGAAAAATTGCAGAACACAAACTAGGAATGCCAAAACACATTGTATGGAGGCACCCTTTCCCAGGACCAGGATTGGCTATTAGGGTAATTGGAGATGTTACACCAGAAAAATTGAGAATAGTTAGAGAAGCAGACGATATTTTTATTAGTGAACTTATGAAGAGAGAATTATATTATGAAATTAGTCAGGCGTTTGCCGGGCTTTTGGGTGGGAGAGCTGTTGGTGTTATGGGTGATGCTGGAACTTATGAAGGAATTATTGGATTAAGAGCAGTTGTTACAAATGATTTTATGACCGCAGATTGGTATCGTTTCAAGGATACAGATATTGGTTTTATTGTTAATAGAATAATAAATGAAGTTCGGGGGGTAAATAGAGTTTTATATGATAAAAGCCAAAAACCTCCTGCTACAATTGAGTGGGAATAAAAAATGAAAATAAATAAGATAAAGCTGGAAAATATTAGAAGTTATTTAAATCAAGAACTTAATTTCTCTGATGGATATACTTTATTAGCTGGTGAAATTGGTTCAGGTAAAAGTACAATATTGTTAGCTATTGAATTTGCTTTATTTGGATTTGGTGGCAATTTAACTGGAGCAAGTTTATTGAGAAATGGTGAAAATAGGGGTTCTATTGAATTGGATTTAGATATTGATAATAAAAACATAATAATAAAGAGAAATTTAAAAAAATCAGGAGAAAATATTTCACAAGGTGCGGGATTTGTTATTATTGATGGAAAAAGATTTGATGGAAGCGCAATAGAGTTAAAAGATTCTATATTAAGCTTACTAAATTATCCTAAAGATTTCTTGACTAAGAGTAAAGGATTAATCTATAAATATACGGTTTATACGCCGCAGGAGGAAATGAAGAGCATTTTGTTAGGAAGCGAGGAAATAAGGCTTGAGACTTTAAGAAAAGTATTCGGAGTTGATAAGTATAAAAGAATTAAGGATAATTCAAGAGTCTTAATACAAGATATAAAAGCAAATAGAAAAGAATTGGCGGGGAAAATCGCTGATTTGGATGAAAAAGTGAATAAGAAAAGAGAAATAAAAAACGAAATTAATAAAATAAATGAAAATGTTTTGGCTTTGGAGAAAGATATTAAAGATGTAAAGAATGAAGTTGAATTAATTGAGAATAAAATAAAAAATAGTGAAGAATCTTTAAGCAAATTAAGAGAACTAGCAAAGCAAAAAGAGTTTAAAGAATTAGAGTTAGAGCAGATCAATAACCTAGTAAAAAAGAATAGTCTACAAATTGAAAGATTAACTAATGAAATAAATCTTATTGAAGAAGATATAAAGAAAAATATGGTTATAATTGATAAGGATGATGTTTTTCAAAAAGAAAAAAAACTGAGCAAATTAAAAGAAGAGGTTTCTGAATTAAATTCATTATTGGGCGGATTAAGAAATAAGATAATGAGTTCTGAGGACATTAAAGATAAAATATCAAAGCTAGATATATGCCCCTTATGCAAACAGAAAGTTACTGTAGAGCATATTAAGGATGTTATAACTGAAGAAAGCGATAAAATTAAAGTTTCAAATATTAAAATAAAAGAAAATGAAAAAATATTAGAAGATAAAAAAACCGAGATCTTGTCTTTACAAAACGAAATTGATGAATTTAAAGAAAAGATTGCTAAACTTGAATATTTAACTTTGAAAGATAAATTACTTATAGAAAAGAAGGAACATAAAGATAGTTTAGAAAAAGAAAATAAACAAAGTAAAAATAAATTAGATGATCTAGTTAAGCTTGTTAATAATCTAAGTAAAGAAGTTTTGAATTATGGTGAAAAAGAAAAAATCCATAAAGAATTATTACTAGAAAGAAAAAAGATAGATGAAAAGCACAGAAAATTAGAAATTGAGGTTTCTTCTTTAAGTTCTACTATCAAAAGTTTAACTAAACAAACTGATGAAATTGAAAATGAAATAAAACTTAAAGGTTTAGATAAAGAGAAACTATTATACCTGACTAGAATCCAAAATTGGTTAGATGAGAAATTTGTTAATTTAATGGATTTAATTGAAAGAAAAATATTATTTAGGATACATAATGATTTTAATTTATTATTTCAGAAATGGTTTGGGATGTTAATTGATAGCGATATAATGAATGTTAAGCTGGATGAGAGTTTTACTCCCATGATAGAGCAGAATGGACACTTAATAGATTATTATTGTCTTTCTGGCGGAGAGAAAACCGCTGCTGCTTTGGCTTATAGGCTCGCTTTAAATCAGGTAATAAATGATTTAATTAGCATAATTAAGACTAAAGATTTATTGGTTTTAGATGAGCCCACAGACGGGTTTTCAAGCACGCAATTAGATTTAATGAAAAATGTGTTAGATGAGCTAAATATGAATCAAGTTATATTAGTAAGCCATGACAGTAAAATAGAAAGCTTTGTTGATAGGGTGATTAGGATAAGGAAAAATGAACATGTTAGTGAGGTTTTATAGACATCATAATGTTTAAATATTGATGTCTATTAATTTAGACAGATTGTATTTTTAAATAGAAAGATTTAAATACTAATGATTTTTAATTATATTAAGAGGATGATATTTTGGATTATAATGAACATACAATATCCATATTAAGAAGGTTGTTTAATAAGGAAAGAATTGGTGGGAGGCATACAGAGGAAAAGAATTGTTTAAGATGGGTTAAAAACTTACCACCAAAAGAATATAAGCAGACAATAAAAGATTGGGAAAGATGCATCAAAGATGGCTTAGTAATAAGATTAAAGAAAACCGGTGAATTGCATGTTAGTTTAAATCCAAGAATGTTAAAAGAAATTCACGAATTAATAATATAATTGGAGGTTAAAATGATAAAAAAAGAATGGGGGGCATTTGTTGAAATATTTGGAATTACTCCACAAAATAGAATAATTGAATTTTTCTTAGAAATGAGAGAGCTGGACTTTAGTGTGGGTGATGTTGCAAATGAAACAGGATTAAGTAGGGCAACAACTTATAATACTGCTAAAGAATTAATAAAAAATAAAATAATTCTACCAACGAGAAAATTGAGTGGCATTCAACTATATAGATTAAATTTAAAAAAACCAGAAGTTCAAGTATTAATTAAAGCATTTAATGAGGTATTATCTGTAATAGAAGGAAGATATCAAGAAAAAGAGATGGTAGTTTTACAGCAAGGGTGAAGTAATAATTAAAAGAACCTATGAGATTAATAAGAAGTTAGCATGTGAGCGAGGTTTTAGAAGCACCATAATGTTTAAATATAATAAAGCCCATAAAATTAATATGATTAACAAAGGTGCTTTAGTTTTATTAATAGCATTAATTTTTACTATGTTGATTATAGTTAATGTAAATGCTGTGGGTCTTGTAATAAGTTCTTCTAAGGTAGAAGGTAGTGTTGAACCTGGTGGAACTGCAATTCATATCATAAAAATAAAAAATACTGAATTAAGAGATAAAACCATAAAATTAAAACCAGAAGATTTTGGCGTTGCTCCATTTTCTGATGCTGTTGAAAACGTTTTCTTTGAACCTGGTAGTAATCTTATAGTGCCTGCAACAGCTGAAGTTGAAGTTAAGGTTAAAACAAAGTTTTTAGAATCTGTCAGACCCGATAGAAATTATATAACAAAAGTATTAATAAGATCACCTATAGATCCGCAGTTAAAAGAAGAAGTAGCATTAACTACATATGTAATCCCTTCTGTTGAACTTGTTGAAATAGAAGTTGGCTTGCCTAAAGAAATGACCCCCGGGAAGAAAAATGAAATATTGATTAATTTAACAAATAAGGGTAAGGACGATTTGGAAAACTTAGACATATTTTATAGTAGCACAATATTTAACTTGGAAGATAGGATTAGTTTAAAAGGATTTGAAAAAAAGACGATTAAATTTAATCTCGAGATAGATCCTTTAATTCAAAAAGGAGAATATACTTTATCTATGAGATTATTTAAAGATGGAAAAATAAAAGGTAGCAAGAGTTTGAAATTTTATGTTGGAGAAAATCCAAGTTTGAGAGAAAGCGACTTGAAAACAAGGGGTTTTTTGAGTACTACTGTAGAAATCGTTAGGGAGAATGAAGGAAATACAGAGATATCTAAAAGCGTGAGTTTTCCTGTAACTTCGTTTCAAAAACTATTTACTACAACAGATCCTAAAGGTAGGTTTGTTAGTGATGAAACTGGGATGAGATATGAATGGGAATTTACTGTTCCTCCTGGATCTATTTATAGAATTACTGTTAAAACTGATTATAGGTGGCTATTCTTCTCTTTGGCTGCTTTATTAATAATAATAATTTTCATGATATATTTGAAACAAAGGAATGTTTCTGTTAAAAAAAGTGTTTTTAAGATTAGTGCGTCCAAAGATGGTATGACCGAGTTAAAAATACTGTTGCATGTTAGAAATAAAACCCATAAAGAAATTTATAACTTGAAAATAATTGACCTGTTGCCTAAAGTAATAAAACCAGAATCTGATTTTGGTACTTTGAAGCCCAGCAAAATACAACAAGGGACTGCCGGAATGAGATTAATTTGGGAAATAGACAAATTAGATCCTGGTGAAGAAAGGATAATATCCTATAAGGTAAGCTCTAAACTGCCTTTGGTTGGAAAAATGATGCTGCCTCCTGCTTTAGTGCAACATTATGGTAAAGGAAAAAGATTAGTTAATGTTAAATCTAATAGATTGGTTTTTAGTGGAAGAGAGAAATAAAATTATAATATAACCGGCTTATTTTCCTTTTTATAGAGTTGATAAAATTAGTAATATAAAAAGATACTATGAAATTAGAGATACCATTTTATAAACAAACTACAGAACTTAATTGTGGTCCAGTAGCACTACGTATGGTTCTTGCTTATTTCGATAAAGATTCCGGAGTGGAGATTTTGGAAGAGAGAACCGGAATTAAAGATGGCAAGGGAGTTTCAACAATTCAAATAGCAAAAGTTGCAGCCCTTTTTGGATATAAAACAGATTTTTTTTCTAAACATATATATTTTAATGAAGAAAATTTAAAACTTGAATTTTATCAAAAATATTTTGATACTAATCATCAATCTAAACGATTAATTGAAGAAGCAAAACTGGCAGGCGTAAAAATAGAAGAAAGAGATCTGTCTTTAAAAAGACTTTTAGAAAAACTAGGAAAAAATAGTGTCCCTATTATTTTACTAGATTGGAATGTTGTAAATGGAAAAAGAGACAATGGTTATCAGGGACATTTTGTTCCTATTGTCGGTTATGATGAAAACAACATTTATGTTCATAATCACGGGTTTGATAAACCTACCCCCTTTTTGCCTATTAAAAAAGAGATTTTTGAAGAAGCAAGAAAAGCTAAAGGAACGGATGAAGATATAATTATTATTCATCGTATAAAATAGAGAAGTATGTTAATAGATGCTACTTGTTATAGAAACCTTTGCTTATTTATAATTCTTTTTCTAAATCAAATACTTTACCCATAACTGACCAGCCTCTTTTTTTGTAAAAATCTATTACTCCTTGATTCTTTTCTGTAACAAATAAGGTTGGTCTTTTTATTCCTGCTTCTTTTAATCTTTTTTCTGCTTCATCCATCAATTTGCTTCCAAAACCCATTTTCTGGTAATCAGGATGAATGCTAACATGATAAATAAAAGAACACCACGGATCGTAACATATAAAAACGGTACCGACTAATTTACCTTTATCTTCTAAAACTATGATTGAATTTGGATCGCGTACTATCTTTATTTTTAAATTTTCTCTTGTATCTAATGGTTCGTAATAATTTTCTGTGGCTTTGAATAATTCTACTAATCTTGGAAAATCTTGGTCTTGGTAATTTCTAATTTGCATGTTATTTTTTTCTGGTAAATTTTTTTATATAATAAATTAATATTACAAATAAAAATATTGCTGATGCGGTATAAGGTAAAAATGATAGAGATACTTCCGCATTAGTTGGACAGTTAGTACCTATTTTGCATAGTTGTTGAGGAAGCAAGAACATACTTACTAATAAAACTAATATCTGAATACTTATAGTGATCAATAATGAAATCCAAATTGATTTTAACACTTGTTTAAAATTATAATTTAATTTTCTAATAAAGAAAATAATTAAAGTTATGATTGCAATAATAACAAGTAGGGTAATATAAAATAATGATGAAAAACCATTTGTTATTTCTGTTACCATTTGATTTGTTTAATTTGTTAAATATATAAATACTACTATGACTTCAATCTCCTTCAAATTGTATTAATGAGAAGGTTTTCTGAATGTGTATTTAATTGAATTTACTCTTGTTGTTTTATAATATTAGGATTATCTAATCCAGAACCGCCAATTATTCCTACTTTAATCATAAATTTACTTTTTATGAAATAGTTTATATTTTTTATTATAATAGAATAGTAAGGTTTATAAGGAAATTTTGGATATTTTTATTAACTCTCCACGTAGCTCAATGGTAGAGCATTCGGCTGTAGATGAATTCACTTATTGACTAACCAAAAAGGTGTGAATGAAAATAAGTCAGCCCAACCCGAAAGGTTGGCAGTTCAAATCTGCCCGTGGAGATATTTTTTCTATATTCTTTAAAATATATATTCCAGGCAAGTGTTACGTGACAAGTACGCGCAGGGTATTTAAATAAAGTAAATTTATTAAAACATATGTTAGAATTAAATGAAGAACTTGCTGAGGCTATAGGTGTAATATTAGGTGATGGTTATTTCTATTTTAAAAGAAAAAAGGGTGGAAGCGGAATTGTAATTGCAGAGAATTCTATAGAAGATAAATATTATGTCAAATATTTGATTAATCTATTTAAAAAATTTGGTGTTGCGCCGACTACTTATAAACAGAAAGGGAAAAATGTGATATACCTATCAATAAAGTCTAAGCGTTTTGTTGAAGAATTACTCTTGCTTGGATTGGTACCTGGTCCTAAGAAAAATTTGAAAATTCCCGAATTGATAAAAGCGGGAGATTCATCTATAAAATCTTCTTTCTTGAGGGGAATTGTAGATACTGATTTTTGTATTCTTTTTCATAAAGGCGCTACAAGAAGGAGTCATACATACCCTATAATTTCTACAACCTTTTCTAACTTTTCTTTTATAAAAGAGATTAAATCATTGATAGAGGAGTTTGGAATTAAGGTAAATATTTATAGTTCAATAAGAAGAATAAATAATAAGACTTATCCCCAATATGATATCTGTATGTTTGGTGCTAAAAATCTTGAGCTTTGGATAAAAAACATTGGTTTCAGGAATGAAAAACATTTATCTAAAATTGCTTTTTGGGAAAAATTTGGTTATTGTCCTCCTAGAACAACAATAGATTATAGAATTAAAATGTTAAAAAAGTAAGGTTTATAAAGATTGGATTGGTTTTTGATTTTACGCCTGCATAGTATAGGCTTTTGAATAAAAAGGTACAATGGCTAGTATAGGGCCCTGTCGATTAACCTTTTTGGAAAAAAGTTTAACCAAAAAGAAAATAGATAGGCCCAGACCCGAGTCCGATTCTCGGTGCAGGCGTTTTATTATTAAACTTTTTAAAAAATACGAATAGACGTTGTTGCTTTTGATTTGGTGGGTGAAAAATGTTAAGTCAGCAGGCTAAAAAATATATTTTATGGTTATTTACAATAATTTTTATATTTAACCTAATAAAACTTATATTTGACGGTGGAGAAGCTAGTAGAATCTTTGGTTATCTATTCGTAAATGTTGCTATTTTGGGTTGGGTATTATATTGGTATCGTAAATCGTTAAATTGGACTTTTTACACAAGAGCTACTTATTACACAAAGCCACATGAACCGAAAACTATATAAATGAGTAATTTGGCAAAATTCTAAAGATATCAAACTTTATTAGGCCATTCCCACAAAATGTTTAACTTTTTACTTAATTCATTCATTTATCATAATAATTCTAGCTATACTTTGATAACAAATGAGGTAGATTGCTATAAAAAATAGATATTTTTACCTTTTTTAGTATTGATTATATAGCTAGAGAGATTGGGCCGGTAGCTCAGCACGGTAGAGCACCTGAAATAGGAAGATGATAAGAAATATAGTTTCTTATTGGTGAAGCTTTTAATTGTGCTGAAGAAACCAGGTGGTCGCGGGTTCAAATATGAGGATTGTGCATCCTTATCGACCGGCAAATCCTGAAAGAAAATCCCGTCCGGCCCTTCCATTATCACAAACAGAAAATGAAAGAAGACAAAATAGATATTAAACAACATGTTTTGGTGCCTGAACATATTTTATTAACGCAAGAAGAGAAAGATAAACTATTAAGCAAATACAATATAAACTCTAATCAGTTGCCGAGAATTTCTAGAAAAGATCCTGCTCTTGTTGATTTTGGCGTTAAAGCTGGAGATGTTATAAAGATAATTAGGAATAGTCAAACTGCTTCAAAGTCTGCATATTACAGGGTGGTAATACATGATTAAAGGTAATGAATTAATAAAAAAATATTTTGATGAAAATTCTCTAGTTAAGGCTGACATAGATAGCTTTGATTATTTTATAGAATATGGAATGCAGGAAGTAATTAAAGAAATCGGCGATATTGTTCCTACTATAATACCACCAGATGTTCAGGATTTTAGAATTAGATTAGATAAGATAGAAATTGAAAAGCCAATAATAGTAGAAGCAGATGGAAGCAAAAGACTGATTTATCCTATTGAAGCAAGATTAAGGAAAATAAGTTATTCTGCACCTATATTTTTGAATATTAGTGTGCATATAGATGGTGTACAAAGAGATTCTTTTAGGACACAGATTGGAAAAATTCCAATAATGTTAAAGAGCAAATATTGTTATTTAAATGGTTTAAATTATGAAGAGTTAGCTGAAAAAGGGGAGGATCCAGATGATCCTGGTGGTTATTTTATTTTAAATGGTAATGAAAGGGTACTTATTACAGTAGAAGATTTAGTTTCCAATAAAATGTTTTTTAATAGAAAAAAAAGTGGGCCAAGCAAGTATACTGCTCAAATTTTTTCTGAAATGGGTTCTTACAGAATACCTCATACAATAGAGCAAATGAAAGATGGAATAATATATGTATCATTTACAAGATTTAAGAGAATTCCCGTAATTGATATAATAAAAACTTTAGGTTTAATAAAAGATGAAGAAATCTCAAAGGCAATATCTGAAGAAAAGATTTTAGATGACGTTTTAATAAATTTATTCAATTCGGTTGAACTAAAGAAGCAAGGTGAGGCTGTTGAGGCTCTTGCGAAAAGAATGGGCATAATGGCTCCCAAGGAAGTTCAAACTGAAAAAGTATTTGAGAACTTGGATAAATATTTATTACCCCATTTAGGCGTGGCAGAGAAGGATAGACTAACTAAAGCATATAATTTATGTAAACTGGTTAGAAGATTTTTGTTAATTGCCCAGAAAGGAATTGTTGTTGATAAAGATCATTATTCAAATAAAAGATTAAAATTAAGTGGAGATTTGTTGATTGACTTGTTTAGGGTTAATATGAGGGCATTAGTTAATGATTTATTATATAATTTCCAAAGATTGGTTAAGAGGGGCAAGTTTAGTTCTGTTAAAATAATAATAAGGGATAAATTATTAACATCTAGGATAAAAAGTGCTATGGCTACTGGTGCTTGGGTGGGTGGAAGAAGAGGAATTAGCCAGAATATGGATAGAACTAATTTTTTAGCTACATTAAGTCATTTACAAAGAGTTGTTAGTTTATTAAGCGCGTCCCAAGAAAATTTTGAAGCAAGAGCATTACATAGTACACATTGGGGAAGATTATGTCCAATAGAAACACCTGAGGGAACTTCAATCGGTTTAAGAAAAAATCTTGCGTTGTTGAGTACAATATCACAACAGTCTTATGATCAGGATAAGATAAAAAAAGCGTTATATCAAATAGGGTTAAAGGATATTAAAAATGGTTGATATATTTTTAGATGAAAGATTTATTGGAAATGTAGATGAATCAGATAATTTTGTTAGTAAATTCAAGGAAATGAGGAGAACTAACAAATTGCCCAGTGAATTGAATGTGTATTTTGATAAAAAACTAAACGAGATACATATTGAAAGTTCAAGAGGCAGAGTAAGAAGACCGGTTATTATTATTGAAAACGGGAAAAGTAAATTAACTCAAGACATTATAAACCGGTGTGTAAAAGGAGAAATGTCTTGGA
>Ga0209542_10018594_pt1 | contig 11228 bp, 11 predicted proteins | sample RifCSPhighO2_01_FD_184028 | JGI IMG/M metagenome (GOLD analysis project Ga0209542, IMG submission 184028) | Soil microbial communities from Rifle, Colorado - Rifle CSP2_plank highO2_0.1 (SPAdes) (version 2) | ecosystem: Environmental > Terrestrial > Deep subsurface > Rock core/Sediment ...
GGCAATAAATTCCAAATGCCAAATTACAAATTCCAAATGAATATCAAATTTCTAAATCCCAAAAATTTAAAAACTTAGAACTTCAACATTTGGATTTTATTTGACATTTGATATTTGTAATTTGAAATTTTTATTTCAACCTCTCTTTTAACAATTTCGATAAAACTGCCCCATCAGCCGACGAACCCACACGCGCTTTAACTGCGCCCATGGCCTTGCCGAAATCTGCAGGCAGAAAACCGTTCTCCGCGATTACTACGTCGATAATTTTAGACAAATCAGCTTCGCCCATTTGCGCCGGCAGGTATTTTTGCAAGACTTCGGCTTCCTTCAGCTCTTTCTCAGACATTTCGGTCCTGCCGCCTTTTTGGAAAGCCTCAGCCGCTTCCTTGCGCTTTTTAACTTCAGACCGGACTAAGGCAATTAAATCATCTTCTGCCAATTCTTTTCCGGCTGAAGATGATTTAGTCTGCTCATTCTGGACGCGTGTCTTAAGCCCGCGAAGGACATCGACAGACACCGGGTCTTTCGCTTTCATTGCTCCGATCAAATCTTGCTCAATTTGTTGTAACGAAATCATTGGAAAGTATAGGTTATTGGTTGGGGCGGCCAGTGTGGTAATAAGGCTTTAGTAATTGGGCAACTTACTACTTACTACCAATCACATTACTGGCAGCCATGCCTTACAACTAATTACCTGCGCCCGTATTTCCTAACCGGCAACAGCTTACCCAATTTTTTCAGCTCTTCCCTTTCAGCCTTGTTCTTGGCCCGGCGCCTCGCCGCGACTTTCTGCAAATTACGGCTTTTTACCGGCGCATAAAAACGGATCTTGCGGGCGCGGATTAACACGCCGCTCTGCTGGATCTTGCGGTTAAAACGCCGCAAAAGCGATTCAAAACTTTCGTTATCTTTCTTTTTAACTTCTACCACTTAAATTCACCTCAGCTTTCGAATAGTAGTTAATAATTCGCGTTAATCATATAATATTTTTGTGATTTGGTCAAATAACTAAAAAGAAGCAAGAAGTATGAATTATGAATTAAGGGATAAAAAAACAAACCCCTTACTTCTTACTACTTGCTTCTTACTTCTGGCCTTGGCTACTCCCCCAAATTCTTCCCGCCCATGACGTGCAAATGCAAATGCGGGATTACCTGGCCGCCGTCGCGGCCCACATTAACCAATAGTTTATAGCCCGTCTGGTCAATGCCGAATTTTTCCGCCATTTTCCTTGCCGTAAGCATCGCGTCCCAAACCAGGTCCTTATGCCTGTCTTCCAAATGGTTAAACGATAAAATATGCTCCCTGGAAATTACCAAAAGGTGCACGGGCGCTTTGGGTAAAATATCCTTTATGACAACCAAGCGGTCATCCTCAAAAAGGATTTGGGATTCAATGGTCTTATTGATGATGTTGCAAAATACGCAATCGTCCATAGTATATAGATTTAAAGATTCAAAAATAGAAAAATAAAAAATTGATAATAATCTTTCTATATTTAAATCCTTCTATTTTTAAATTGTTTACTTGCCCAAACGCTTCTTCACCTCTTCCACTATTTTATCATAAGATATGATTTCCTGCATCCCGCTTTTTACATCGCGCAAAATTACCATTTCATCCATAGCTTCTTTCTGGCCCATAATCAGGGCAATGGGCACCTTTTGGTCCTGCGCGACCTTAAGCTGGTTTTTGACCCCACTTAAGCCAAAATGGTCGTAAACCATAATTTTTTGCGCGGTCAAATCGCGGAACAAGCGCAGGGAACGCTTAGCCGCAAGCTCCCCCAAAGGCACCAGGCAAACCTCGCTTAATGACGGGCCAAAAACAGGCGGCTCTGAATTTGCTTCCAAAACCTGCTTTAGCGTTTTAAAACTCCCAAAAAACCCAAAGGCGCCGAAGGCCTTGCCAAAAGCCGCCTTGGCCAAACTGCCGTGATGGCCGCCTTCGGCCAAACTCAGCGTTTTTTCCCCCAGCTTGCATTTGACCGCGAAATTGGTTTTCTCCGAAAGGTTATTGCCGGCATAAAAAGGGTTCAACTGATATGCAATATGCATTTCGTCCAAAGCCTCAAGCACATGGGTAAAATCTTTATGCGAATCCTGGTCCAAAAAATCCAAAATTGTCGGACATTCCGCAAACATGGACTGGCAGCCCAAATTTTCGCAAGCAAAAATTGCCAAAGGGCGCGTAGAAAGCGCGTCGCCGCAGTTGTCGCAAAGCTCGTACTTTTTAGGCTGCAAAGCTTCATAAAGGGTTTTCTGGTAACTTTCCTGGCACTCCAGGCTTCCCAGGTTATTGATTTCCAAAACCAAACCCTCAAGCTCAAGGCCGCTAAAAAACTCCCAAGCCGAAGCAATGCCCTGCGCCTCATTTAAATGGTTGAACGAACCTAAAATCTCACAGCCAAATTCATAATCCAGGGACGCGTTTTCGGCCAAATCCTTCCTGGCCGTAAAGCCGCTGTAATGCCATTTAAAAATCCCGCCGGGCTCAAAAAGCTTTTGCTGCTGGAAATTCCGCAAAATCCCCGGAAGCTGTGAAGGCCTCAAGGCCAATGCCTGCCCATCCTGGCCGAATTCCATAAGCGCGCCCCGCCCCAAGCCGCTGTTTGAGTAAACCGTTTTTAAAAATCTCGCGTCCTCCAGTAAGGGCGACTCAAAGCGCGAAAACCCGTAAACCCTGGCAATTTTAGAAAAACGCTTGAGCAGCAGGTCCCAATAAGGGTCTGTCTGGGTGTTGACGTCAAAGAACCCCGGCAATGCCGAAATTTTCTTAAAAGTTGCCTGTGTACCCGCTCCGGAAGGGTTTTTTCTTGGTCGACCCATTGTGTTATTAAGTAAAATTAAATAAAATTTGAGAATTAAATAAAATTTTTTTCAGTAAATTTTACTTAATTTTATTTAATTTTGGTCAATTTTATTTATTTATACTCCGGGGTTTTAATCAATCCGAAATCTCCCAGGGGGAAAGCCCGCAAAAAAGCGCGGCCGACTATGTCATCTTCCGGCAAAATTCCCCACACCCTGGAGTCCGATGACGCCGTGCGGTTATCCCCGAGCACAAAATACTCGCCGCTGCCCAAAGTATAAGGCCCGGGCTTACCCAAAGTCGCAATGTTTTTTGGCAGATAGCCCTCGTCGAGTTCCTGCCCTTGCGGGTATTCGCCGTTTATAATAACCACTTTGCCGTTTTTTAGTTCCACTTTCTCGCCAGGCAAACCAATTATCCTTTTAATAAAATATTGGCTGGTGTCTTTGGGGTACTTCATGACCACTACGTCCCCCCTTTGGGGCTCGCGGCTCCTGTAAGAAATCCTGTCCACTATCAAATAGTCCTTATTATGGAAATTCGGCACCATGGAAGAGCCGGAAACCACAAAAGGTTCAGCGACGAGCAGCCTAAAAGGGATGATAATGGCAAGTGAAATCGCCAGGATCTTGACCAGGTCCAGGGCAAAAGCTTTTATATCAGACCATCCCGAAGATTGATTTTGGTTAGGTTTGGTTTCCATAAAATATTTTCTTATCGTGCATATATTCTACCTATAAAAACCATTGCGTCAAGCCCCCACACCAACTTTTGATAAAGAAGTTGGTGTGGGGGCAAGGGCTGAGGCAGCAATTTTTCTTAAGCCTAAGGAACATTGCGTCATTTGTTGGCGAATGTTATGATTTATGGGCTATTTTGTCTTTTGGACGCGTAGCTCTCTCCTTCGCCAAGGCTACAGAGGGCGAGATCATTGATCACTAAATTTTGATTAATTAATATCTTGCCCTGCGAAATTTTAACGACTTGTCCGCCATAGCTTTATGCGACGGTGGAAGCGGGGACGCGTAGCTCAGCTGGTTAGAGCGTTCGATTCACATTCGAGAGGTCACAGGTTCGAATCCTGTCGCGTCCACCATATGAAAAATATTGACTCCATTGGACAAAGAAATCGGCCAGGGGAAACCGGAAATATTCCTGATTGGGGTAAGCCCCAAACCACGGTGCAAAATCATCCATCCAAGCCTATCCAACCTTCCCAAACCGGAGGTGGGCAGGGCGTCGGGATTGCCAACCGCGTAAACCTTTTAAAGCCTTTGCCCGGCAAAAAACCCAAATCCCGGCTTAAGTGGGTATTTTTAATTTTAGCCGCAGTGATTTTATTTTTTGGCGCTGTAATGATAAACCGCGCCGCGGATTTGTCCGAAAAAATCTTTGCCGGGCAGACCACGACTTTTTTTGGCAAGGTCTGGGAAGTCTTCCGGGGCGCGACCGGAGGAGTTGCGCTTAAAGGAGAAAACAGCGGCCAAATTAACATTTTACTTTTAGGCATTGGCGGGCCGGGCCACGAAGGCCCGTATTTGACCGACACTATGATAGTGGCGCAAATCCGGCCGAAAGAATCGGAAGTCGCCTTTGTCTCCATCCCGCGCGACACGCTGGCGGCCCTACCTAACAATTTGGGGGAACGAAAAATTAACGCCGTCTTTGCCGAGGGCATTGCCCGCACCAAAGATTTCAGCCAGGCCGGCCGTTGGGCGACAATGGCCGCGGAAAGGCTTTCCGGGCAAACCATCCCCTATTTTGCGGTAATTGACTTTGAAGGCTTCAAAAAAGCTATAGATGAAATCAAGGGCTTGGATATTACAGTGGAAAAAACTTTCACGGACGCGGAGTTCCCGGACGAAAAGTTAGGCTATTTGCCACCCGTGACTTTTGAAGCCGGAGAGCAGCACATGGACGGTACAAAAGCTTTAATTTACGCGCGCTCGCGCCACGGCAACAACGGCGAAGGCTCGGACTTTGCCCGCGGGCTTAGGCAGCAAAAGGTGATGAAAGCCTTTAAGGACAAAATTTTGGACATGAATGTGCTCACCAGCCTGGGGCGCCTGAACAGCCTAATGGGAATTTTTGCAGACAACTTCCATACCAACCTTACCCCCGGCGAGATATTGCGCCTTTATGATATAGCCAAAGACCAAAACATCCAGACTTTCCTTTCGCTTAACCTGGGACTTGAAACCGGGCTGGTCTGCGCCACGAGCCATGAAACCGCGGGCTACATTATAGTCCCCTGCGCTGGCAGGACATCCGCCGACATCCAAAACTTTTTTAAAAACGCTTTCAGCTTAGGCAAACTCACCGAGGAGAGAGCCACGGTCTGGCTGGGCGATTCCACACAAAACCCCTCGCGCCTAAAACAAACCGAAGCGGCGCTAAAGGAGGCGGGACTGACCGTTTGGCAGCTGGATTACGACAAGGATGATTACCCCCAAAATATTGTCTTCCAGGTCAACCCCAAACCGGCAACGCTGGAATACATTAAAAATACCCTTCATGCCAAAAGTTTAAGCCTGCCCCCGCCGGGAGTGAAGGTGGACCCGAGCAAGGTGGATATTATAGTAATCCTAGGAAAAAACTAAATCCTAAGCACGAAGCACTAAATTCGAAACAAATTCCAAATCCAAATGTTTAAAATTTTAAACCTTAAAATTTAATTATTGTTTCGGATTTCGATATTCGAATTTCGAATTTAAATTTTTTATGCAAAAAAATTTACCCATTGTCGCTCTCGTCGGTCCTCCGAACGCCGGCAAATCAACTCTGCTCAATAAAATAATTAGGGAGCAGCACGCGGTCACTTCCGCACTCGCGCACACCACCCGAGACCGCCAATATGCCCCGACTTCTTTTGCGGGCGTGGATTTTATGCTGCTCGATACCGCGGGGCTCGACTTAAACGCGCGGGGGGAACTGGAAGAAAACGTCCAAAAACAAATTGATGTGGCGCTGAAAGAAGCGGATATAATTATTATGGTCGTGGACGGTAAACAGCCGGTGGCGGCGCTGGAAAAAAAAGTCCTGCTTAAATTCCGCAAAATTAAGAAGCCAAAAATTCTAGCGGTAAATAAAGCTGACTCGCCGGTAAAGCGCCCCTTGCAGGCCGCGGAGTTCGCGCGCCTTGGGGTTAAACCCATCTTTACGGTATCCGCAGTAACGGGTGCAGGCTTGGGCGATATGTTGGAATTCATAGCCACTACATTATTGGGCCCCCCTCCCCTGGCGAGGGGAGGGGTAGGGGGAGAGGTTGATGATGAAAATCTTAATGAACCCGAGGAAGAAATAAAAGTGGCCATTGTGGGCAAACCCAATGTCGGCAAGTCTAGCTTATTTAACACCATCTTAAAACAAGAACGCGCCGTGGTTTCCGCGGTGCCGGGCACCACCCGCACGGCAATTGATGAAGAAATTTCTTTTGGCGGGGACACTTACACTTTTATTGACACCGCGGGCTTAAAGAAAAAAGACCACAGGCAGGAACAGCCCGACGTCTTTAGCGGGTTCCAGACTTTCAAATCCATCCGCCGGAGCGACGTGTCTTTTTTGGTTCTGGATGGCGTAGAGGAAGTCACCATGCAGGACCAGCGTATTGCCCAGGAAATTTTTAAAATGCAAAAAGGCTGCGCAGTTCTGGTAAATAAGTTCGATTTATACAAAGGCGATGAAAGAAAGCTGAGGGATTACATTAGCCACCACTTCCCGTTCCTTTGGATGTGCCCGGTATTTTTTGTTTCCGCCAAAACCGGCGAAGGCCTGAACGACGCGTTAAAAGCATTACTGCCAATTTACCAGCGCAGGAATAAAAAAATCAGCGACGACGAAATGACGAAATTTTTAGAGCGAATAATGAAAAAACAGCCGCCCAAAAGGCTGTGGGACCAAAAAACCCCGCGCGTGTTTGGCTTAAAGCAAATTGATATCAACCCCCCGACCTTTGAGCTTTTGGTAAACTTTCCCGCGGCCATTGCCCACCATTTCAAGCACTATTTGGAAAACGCCATTATCCGCGACCTTGATTTTTACGGCACTCCGATCAAATTACATCTCAAAAGAAAGATAGGAAGATAATTTTAAAACGAAGACCCCCGGGTGCGAACACGCGGGGGCCTTGGTACTTCTTCGATTTGCCGTCATTCCTTGACGGCGATGAACCAATCTCTGTCGTTAAAGGTGACTGTCTCCATATACCCTCTGTCACCCTTTGCCGTAAGATGAACTCGGTAAACAGGCAGTTGAGGGGTGTCGGGAGCCCATTGGTAGATCAGCGACTTGCACTCAAGGAACAGCAGTCTTGAGTACGAATCTGCCTCAATGGGTAATATGGAAACAAGGCCATCGCCCAAACAGAACCCGGTTTTCGGGCCATGTGAGTATCCGAGCGCAAGCACCTCCTTTGGGCTAGCGGGCCTAATGCTGTGCTTTTGCATCCAGGCTCGAACATCGCCGGCTTTCTTGGAGCTCTTGAAACGGACGAGGTAAAACTTCCGCCATATTGTCCCAACGCCAGCCGTTTCTTTCTTGGCCAGATAATCCAAAAGTTCGGGTCGGGCAAATTCCGGGGTAGCCTCCACATATGGAGGATGCATGATGGCCGCCCTATAAGAGCGTGAGTAGTCCACCTTGACCCTCACGGAGTCAACCTCCGGCTTCTCCGCATCGAGCTGCAACCGAACCATGGTAAGGTCGAAACCCGTAATTGCCCATACTAAGACCAGCCCGGCTAAGGCGCATACTAACACTAACCATTTCGAAGACTTCATTGCATCCTTCCTTTTTTTGTATTGGGATTTGCTAACTTAGTATTCTATAAAAAACTCATGCTTTTGTCAATCCGTACTTGTTTGATATAATCAAATTAATATATGAAAATCATTGTAGGTTTAGGCAACCCGGGGGCTAAATACGAACACACGCGCCACAATGTAGGATGGCTTGTTTTGGATTGGCTAATCTTAGATTTAGGATTTAAGATTGAAGATTTCAAGATGATACAAAAGTTTAATTCTGAAATGCTTGAGGCCGCAATTAATAATGAAAAAATTCTCTTGGTTAAACCATTAACTTATATGAATGAATCAGGAAATGTAGTTAAAGAGCTGGGTACATTCTATAAAATAGATACGAGCACTAATATTTTAGTAATACATGATGAGGTTGATTTACCTTTAGGAACAATCCGATCAACAGATTCTTCGTCTGCTGCCGGGCATCGCGGTGTGCAAAGTGTTATTGGCGCCATCAACACCCAGGATTTCCACCGCGTCCGGATTGGCGTGGAATCAAGAGAATCCAAAGGTGATATCCCTACCGACGTATTCGTGTTGCAAAATTTTTCTGATGAAGAAACAAAAAAACTCCGGGAAGAAGTTTTCCCGAAAGTAAAAGATGAAATTAGGAAATTTATTGAAGCTGATAGAAACTAATAGAAATTTTTCAGAAAACAAAAAACACGGTTAACATCCGTGTTTATCTGTTCTTAATCCGTGTTCATTCGTTTTACGCCCGCAACCCCGCTAGCAGGTGAAAGGTTAAAAGCAGACGCTTTTAGACCTTTACTTGGTGCAAACCCAGAAGTTAGGAGGGATGTCTTCCGGGTTTAGCTACCTACTAACAGGGTAGCGGACACAAATCTATACTTTGAACTTTGATTTAATATTATATACCTTTTTTGGCTTGTTGTCAAGGGTAAGGCCAAAATAATCCTTAATTTATTAGCTTTTCTTGATTATGCCCATAGAAGGAGCTTATCTACACGCCTTAAACTTAATGCCGCAATTAGGCCCGGTAAGGCTTTTAAAAATCTGCGAAAACTTTGAAAGCCTGGGAGAAGCTTATTTGGCCTCTGCCAAACAATTGCTGATGTGTGGTTTGGAGGCTGAACTGGCTGACGCCATTGTTAACCACCGGCAAAAAGTAAATTTGGATGCGGAAACGGAAAAATTAAAAAGCCTTAGCATAAATATTTTAACATACAAAGATGAAAATTACCCAAAACTGCTTTTGGAAATCCCCAAATTCCCTCCCTTATTGTATTACCGAGGGCTGATGAGTGACGCGGAAGAATTATGCTTTGCCGTAGTGGGCACCAGAAACATTACCACCTACGGCCGGAGTATAATTCCTGATTTGGTCGCGCCTTTGGTTGATGCCGGGGTGAGTATTGTTTCCGGTATGGCCTTTGGCGTTGACAGTGAAGCGCACAAAATTGCTATCAGCAAAAATAAAAGGACAATTGCAGTGCTTGGTGGCGGCCTGGATGACAAATCACTTTACCCCAAGCACCACCAACTGCTCGCGCAAGAGATACTCGACAACGGCGGAGCGCTCTTATCCGAATATCCGCCGGGCACGCCGAATTTTAAACAGCACTTTGTAGCGAGGAACCGGATTATCTCCGGAATGTCGATTGGCACTTTAGTGATAGAATGCGATTTGGAATCCGGAAGCCTAATCACTGCCAAGCACGCGCTGGAACAAAACCGCCAAGTCTATGCCGTGCCCGGGCCCATTTACGCGGAAATGTCCAAAGGCCCCAATAATTTAATTAAGATGGGCGCCAAAGCCGTAACTGAAGCCGGCGACATTCTTGAGGACTTAAATTTAAAAAACCTACCCCAGGAAATTGACAGTCAGGCGGTTTTCGGCGACAATCCCACTGAAACCAAGCTTTTGGAAATTATTGGCAAGGAGCCCATTATCATAAACGAAATCATCCGAACCTCTGGCCTGGACGCTGGCGAAGTCGGTTCAGCCCTGACTTTTTTGGAGATGAAAGGCAAGGTGCGGAATTTAGGAGGACAGCAGTATGTCCGTTCCCGCTAGCGGGAACTGAAAATCCAAATTACAAATTTCAAATTACAAATGGACAAAAAATACCTGAACTTGTTAAAAAAATATTGGCCTGTTGCTATCGCTATTTTATTTGCACTAGCGATTGCTTTAGAATTAATCCAGAGAGATGATAACCAATATACTGTAAACAACCAAAACAGCGAAGTTAAGCTTTCCGAAGGCGCACAGGACGAACTCTGGGGATTCTATAACAAAGCGCAGGATTTTCGCGGCCGCGAAAATCCTGCTATCAATAAATCAACAGCAACATTTTTAGCCGTGGGCGACATTATGCTTTCCAGGAACGTTGCCCAAAAAGTTAAAGACGCCAATGACCCATTACTCCCTTTCCACCCATTAACCCCCTTATTCCAATCCGTGGATTTTTCTTTTGGGAATTTGGAATCGCCATTTTCCGGTAAAGACACTTTCAACTCCACCGGCTCTATGGTCTTTAACGCTCCGCGCGATAACATAAAAGGGCTTGTGGAAAATAAATTTAAAATTTTAAACCTTGCTAATAACCACGCGCTTGACCAAGGCGCCCCAGGACTGGACTATACCATAAAATATTTAGATGAAAATAACATCAAGCACATTGGCGTCGGCCTTACTTTGAATGATGCTTGGATGCCGGCTGTGATTGAGCAAAACGGTGTTAAAATTTGTTTTATTGGGGCTTCCTATGCTTCCATAAACGACAGCGGCAAAACTACCAATGATTACGTAGCGCGAATTGAGGATCTGGACAGGCTAAAATCTAGTATCTTAAATCTCAAATCTACTTGCGACTTCATAGTCGCAAGTATGCATGCCGGAACAGAGTACACTACTAAACCTAACCAATCTCAAATAGACTTTGCTCATAAGGCCATTGATTTTGGCGCAGATATGGTAATCGGCGCGCACCCGCATTGGGTGCAAACTATAGAAAAATACTGCCCTACCACTTCATCCCCTCCTTTTCAAGGAGGGGTGTCCGCTGAAAGCGGAAGGGGTGGTTACGGATGCAAATACATTTTCTACTCCCTCGGCAACTTTATTTTTGACCAAATGTGGAGCCAGGAAACGCGGGAAGGGCTAACCTTGAAAATTCAAATATCAAAATCCAATCCGCCGGCTGGCGGACAAAATGAACTACAAGGATCAAAGGTTCCGGCTAGTTTAGATAGTGTTGAACTCATTCCAATAATCATAGACAACTACTCCACCCCACGTCTTGCTGATGAAAAAGAAACAAAAAAAATCCTCGAAAGGATTGGGGAAAAACAAACCATTTTAAAATAGTAGATTTGACCCAGTATATCAACATTTGATATTGAATAAAACACAAAGTTTGACCAATCATTTAGCTCGTTAAAACTTCTACTGTTTCCTTACAAATAAATCAAATGTTGTATTACTGGGTTGACAGAAAAAAAATTTATGGTTAAACTCACCCTTGTACTTACGCTGAATGAACGCTGAACTACTGCAGCCGCTGAAATGACGCGGAAAAATCAGCGACACATCAGCGTACTAATCAGCGATTTATCAGCGGTAACAATATGAGCAAGCCTCTTATT
>Ga0209542_10018595_pt1 | contig 11228 bp, 7 predicted proteins | sample RifCSPhighO2_01_FD_184028 | JGI IMG/M metagenome (GOLD analysis project Ga0209542, IMG submission 184028) | Soil microbial communities from Rifle, Colorado - Rifle CSP2_plank highO2_0.1 (SPAdes) (version 2) | ecosystem: Environmental > Terrestrial > Deep subsurface > Rock core/Sediment ...
GTAGAGTTTTTTCAGGTACTCCGGCGGGAGACCTTCCGTTCGCAAACTGAAGATCACTTTGCCCCGTTTGCGCACCTTGAGAGATTCTCCGAGGAAGTTGATGATCGCATCGGATAGAGGGGTGAGGGCGTTCTTTTGAAGAAGGCGTGATTTGGGATCAAAGAAGGAGAGACTCTTGAGAGAGTCAGGGAGGGGAAGATGTTCGGAGAGGACGACAATCCCTCCCCAATGGTTGAGATTTTCTTGTGTGAGGGGAGTAGAGCTTTCGAAATTGAGGATATGTTTGTGCGGCAGAGAGAGCGCTTTGAATCCCGGAACGATCGCTGCAAGCTCGGAGAGACTGATGTGTGGTTGGTGACCGAGGAAGGCAGTGTAGGTGGGCATGATGGAAGTATAGTACCAAATTTTCCTTCTTATTTTTCATTTGTAATTTTTTCATGGAGTAGCATTGTCACAATCACACATGCGATCGGCATAAGATGGATCAGGCCGCGAGCGTATCCTGTCTGGTTGATGACTTCGATCGAGAGAGTCGTGAAGAGATAGAGAGGGATCTGGCCGAGATACACCATGAGAAAAAATCCGGTGAGAATGACGAGGGGAGAGAAGAAGGCTTTTCGCCAGCACCAGAGAAGAGTGATAAGAAGGAGTGAGAAGAGGAGGAGCCAGTTGCCTTCGAGGAATGTGTTGACGGTGATCGCATGGAGGACATCGGGCTGCCAGCCAAAGTCGAATGTCGACAGGGATTTTGCATTCCCAAAGGGGAGATCATGCATCCATTTGAATATGATCCATGGAACAAGGACAGTGCCGATCGTGAGGAGATACCAGAGGCATACGTATCCTATCTCTTTATGGGAGAGAGCGAACTTCCGGCGAAGCCAGAGGAGAAGCAGAAAAGCAGTGAGGAGGAGGGGGGGGAGGTAGAGGAGAAGAGATTCGTTCTTGGTAAAGATGAGGAGAGCACTGGCGACAGCCGAGAGTTTTAGGAAGGTCAAAGACGAAGATCGATGGGGACTCGTTGCCGTGGAGAAGAGCAAGGTGACGCTTGCGAAGAGATGCGTGGAGAGGAAGACGTCGGCGTATGCATTGGATCCGTGCATAAGGTAGAGGGGGAGACTTGCAAGGAGGTAAGTCCCCAGACCTGCCCAGAGGGAGGGGAGGGAACGTCTCAAGAAGAGGAAGACGAGGGCAAGGGCACTGAGGTACCACAAGATATGGCTCGCATTCACGAGACCTTCGTCCCATTTGCCCGCAAGAGTCGCAAGCCACGTTTTGAGCATCGGGACAGTAGGCGGATAGGAGCTCACGCCTGCGCGCGACACTTGTTCGTCCCCGAGGGGAATGGTCAGGGTCAGACGCTCTGTCTCATAGAAGAGCTTCCCGCGCATGTTCCAGTTGTTGAAGACATCATCGTGATAGGGGGGAGAGCCGATGAGCAGCGCGGCACCCGAAGCGATTTTGAAGATGGTCCAGAGGCATAAAAGGACAATAATGCCCTTCGACCAGGTTGGAATCCGGAACGTGGAATCTGGTTTCCAAAATGGTGACTGGTCATTGAGAACTTCCCGGTGATCACTTTTTCTTAGAAAGAAATACAGCGTGCCAAGCGTTGCGAGCATCACAACTTGCACACCCAAAAATCCCCAGAATGTGAATGGCACGAGACCCGCGACATGCGCGAGGAAGGTGAGATACATCGTGAGGGTAATGCCGAGGACAAAGCCGAGGATCCATCGCTCACTCCAGTGGAGGACCGGAGATTTCCATTCGATCATGCGAAGCGCAAGAGAGCCAATGATTGTCGGGAACATGAGGCCGATGGGGAGCCACAGGAACACCATAGAAGTATTAGCGGGACTGTTGGGTAGAGGTGCGGAAGACAAAAGATCCTTCGTCGAATTTGAGGAGCAGTTCCCCTGGTTCTGTCACAGATTTTCCTTCCATCATGAGTCGATTCTGCTCGTTCAGGGTGATATCCGGGCGATCAAAGACAACCCATGTCCTGATACCGAAGGTTGCTTGCTCGGGGAATGTGGGGATTGCGGGGAAGGTGAGATAGCGGATCGCTCCAAGATACGGCCAACGATATTGCCCTATGAAGATATATTTATCTTGTTGCTGAATGTACGGGATTGCTGCCTCGACAAAATCATAGAAGCGTTTATGCTCCCGAAACGTTCTTTCTTCCAATGGAGCGGTCCAATAATCGCGATAGATTGTCACAAAGTGATGGATCCATTCGCTTCCCATACGAATGTCATAAAAGATCCAGAGGGAGAAGAAGAGAGAGAAGAAGAGGATGCAGTTGCGAGAGGCGGTGCGGGGAGAACGATGACGTACATAATGGAGAAGGAGGAAGAAGGCAGCCCCTGCGATGGCGCCATAAAAAACCCAATTCCATGAATGGGCGAGGGGAGGAAGAGTCGTGTAGAGGTACCGTCTTGCAATGGGATTGAAGGTCATGAGTGGTCCCCACACGAAGTTGATAGAGTAAGGGGTGTAGCGATCGAAGTCCCAGAAAGATCGCCATCCCTCGATCGCTTTTTCCCACAGGGCAAATCCCACAAATTGTATGGTATGGATTGTGAGTTCTGCTTGAGAGGGAAAAACAAAACCCATCTGATCCGTCCAGGGGTCCCATTGGGGATAGGGAGCGACGTTAAACTCGATTTTTACGGGTATTCCTCCTCCGGGAATGACGAAGGGGAATTCCACCATGGTGCCATCGGGTGTGTTCCGTTGGTGCCAGAGGAGCTTCGCCTCCGTGTCGACCGGCGCACTAGCCCGCAGGACGATGGAGTCGATGCCGTGAGAGAGGCGCATGCGTTGGGTCATCGTTCCTTCAGAGACGGTTTTGATCTGGAGGCCTTGCGGACTTGGAGTGGGGTTTGGCTTGATGTCGGAGACTTCCCATCGGCCGGGGATTTCTCCATCAAGGAAGCTCCACTCCGTGAGTTGCGCTGCGTGCGCGGGAATGGCGAAGCATGTCGCGAAGCCAATGCAAAAAATTGCTCTGATGAGGAGCATGAGGAGAGGATAGCAGTTCTCACACCTCCCCGCTTCTGATTTTTTGAAGAAGATGTCGATGGAGTCGCCAAAGCACCGGAGAGCAGAACGTCAGGTCGTATGCTTTCCTACTGTACGGGTTTCAAAAAATAGTCCGCGTCGACGGTGTAGTACTTCCGTTCCCCCGATGGGAGGATCTCGCAGAGCGATATTGCATTCTCACTGAGAGAATAATCTTGCCCCTCTGCGACCCCGAGACCGGCGTATTTGTACTTCTTCATCAGGGCATTCAGCGCATCGATGATTTTTGCATAGCCGTGAGTTTTTGATGCATCTGTACGGGTGCCATACCGATTGCCATTGGTATCAAGGCCATAGGTGCAGATACTCCATGCGTTGTGATGGTCCTGAGTATCCTTCTCTGCCCAGACGCAGATGATGTGTCCGGGAATGTAGATTGCCCTGGCATTTTTACCCTGTCGTCGGAGAATCTCCCGTGAGAGGAAGGCATAGTCATCGCAGTCGCCGAGCGTTTTCCCATTCTTGATGCGCTGAATCGTCTCCTCGGGTGTTTGCCAATGATCACCCTGGTCGGAGGTGTACTCCATGAATGACATCAAAAAACAGTGGAGTTTTTCGAGGGTATTAAGCTTGTATGCGAGGAGATCGATGTAGCCATCGAGGGTGAGTTTGGGATTCTTTTTTTGCTCTGTTGCATATGTTCCAAACGTTGTCCCATCATCGTCGTACATGAGGACTTCACGTTGGCTCGTACTCTCATAGTTTTTTTCGGTGACAATCTGTTTTCCAGTGTATGTGTAGTAGTCTGCGACACCGTTTTTTTTGTCGTGAATCATCGATGGATGTTCATTCATCCAGTATCCCGTCGAGCGCGTGAATGCCAATTTCCCTTCCTCGTCCGGTGCGTATTCGTACTTCCAACGCATGGGGCCTTCCGTGTGGTACCAGTATTTCTCATAGTTACCCCATGCATTGCCATGGTAGACACCGTACTCGATAAGCTGATTGTCCTCGTACTTCTGGTGGTGACCTTTTGCATCTTCTTCCCACCGTCGCTCGAAGTTTTTGGGAGTAATGGGATTCGTGACTTCCGTGATGAGGCGATCATCCTTCTCGTCATGGAGGACGCGCGTGAGGGAGGCGGAGCGGGACTCTGATTTTTTCTGTTGCCATGCGTCCCGTTCTTGCGCAGCTTCTTTGTATTTTTCTTCGAATGCTGCCCGTCCTTCTTCATCGACTGTGATCTCCATGTATTTTTCCCAGAATGTGATGTGATCTTCTTCTTTGATTTGGATTGCCCGGTACTCATTCTGCGTCATGGTGGATCGACCATCTTTACTTTTGTACTGCGACACGATGCTGGAGTATTCACGTTCTTCACGATCGAGCGTGCGCTTCCACTGCCACCAGGATTGATAATGTCGCGGTTCGCGATTCATGCGCTGTGTGAGAGTCGAACGCATATTCGCACGTCGCGAATCGAGGAGTTGGTGCCTTTCTTTTTGCATCTCTGCAATGTCATTGATCGATTGCTGCAGATTTTCCTGTGCCTCTGCGAGTGATTTTTCTGCATTTGTGCGTCCCTCTTCATGATCGGAGTCCACGAGGAAGACATCATTGGCGGTGGCGACGTAAAGGGATGAAACCGTTGGAGTGCGAGAAGTTCCGCCGGGCGACGGTGCATCGAGAGGCTCGCGGCGGTCGGATTCCCGTTCTATGGTAAAAAAGAATCGCGCACCACCGAGGGTCGTGAGATGGAGATCCCCGGTGACAGTCATGTGTGCGCGGATATTGTCGAGTGATTTGAGCGCGCGGTAGAGGAAGGGTTCGAGCGATTTGGTCGTTACCGATTCGGTGAGGTCGATCTGGGCATTCTCTAGAGTAACTTGAACCACTTCTCCCTGATCATTGATGTGGCCTGAGATAGGGAGACCCTGATACGTGCAGGTGAGTGTTTTTTTCTGAAGGTCGGTCACCAGTTGTTCCATCCCTTCATCCTTGTGTTCGCTACCACCTGCCTCAGCGTCGGTTTCATCATCGATCGTTTGGGCTGCAACTTTCTGGGTTTGTGTCTCAGGGATACCCGCAGTACTTGCGGCGAGACTGCCGAGAGCAAGGGTGAGTGCGTAGAGAGATTTTTGCTTGGTATCATTGATGCGCTGAAAGAGTCCTTTTGGCTTCTGCGCGCGCGTTTCGTACTGTTCAAGAAGAGAGGACGATTGTTCAATCGGCATCAACTCCCCAGTAAAGATTGCTTCACCTTCCGGTGCAAAGAAGTTAAGTAGACTTTACAATACGAATGTGATGGAATGTTATGTTTGATTGACATCCCTCTTCCTCAGTTTTCCAATGTTACGTAGCATGCTACGTAACATTCAATTGTTTTTTCTCCTTCTTATTTCTCCGCTTATCGCGCCATTCTTTGAGTTTCGTTCCGATGTATGCAGCTGTTGCTCCCGTGAGGAGAAGTTCGTCATAGCTCCATGGGAAGGGATATCTTGGGTGAAACGCTTGTGCAGGTACAAATCGAGGGAGCGCCATCTTATGAAGTGGTTGTACTACGATCGGACGGAATGTGCAGATCACATAGGGCGGTTCATTCAGGTAATTCAGTGCTTTGGCATAGGAGCTTTCCGGTCGATGCGGTCGAAGGAGTGTGACGAGGGCATCGGTTGCAGATTCATATTGTCCCTTATCATTATCTTGTTCTGATCGGTAAAAATCGCCGTTGCACTCCAATGTCGTGTCGATACTAAAAGCATCATACCCTCCTTGTATCCGCTCCTCGATCCATGCGGTATAGAGATGGTCTCCCTGACAGATGATGTGCGGATTGCGACTCGGTTGCTGGGAGATGACTGCATGGGAGAACAGAGCCAAATCGTCACAATCTCCGATCATCCGTCCGTTTTTGATGCGAGCAATGGTTTCGGCGGGTGTTTGTACATATTCTCCATGGTTTTCGTCCGTTCCCTCTTTGAGGGAATCATTTCGATCGGGTGAGTCATGTGCATATCGCCAGAATTCTTTGAAGAATGCATGGATCTTCTCGTGCGAATCGAGCGCTTTGGCGAGTAAGGCAATGTACTGTTCTGGAGTCATATTGGGATTTTTCTCATGCTCTTCGGGATAGAGGCCCAAGGGTTTTCCATCATGAAACATATTCTTGGAAATCACGTGCATGTTTTTGGAGTGCTTTTCGAAAATCAGTTCGCCGTTTCGATCGTAGGTGCGGTAATAAGAACTTCCATCTTTTTCACGAGTGGTCGTCTCACGTGCTTGTGATTTGGTGGTTACTTTTTCCTTTGGCAGCGGTTTTGGCTCGGGCCAGGGTTTTCCAAAGATTGAGAATGTCGCCGCTCCTGCGAGGACGGCGAAGAGGAGCTTGCGGATACGATTCTTCTTCCGGCAGATGGGAGCCAGAGGTTGTTTTTCATCGCTTGTTTCACTGGTTTCATCTTCACTATGGTGGAGAGGTTCTTCCATATTTACTCTTCGTCTTTGCGTTTACGCATGAGATGGAGAGCGAATACGACACCCAGCAGCGCACATGCATTGATTATGGATTGTCGACCTTGGTTCTGTGGATCTTTCGGTTCGTACATGTGTGCAGGATTGAATTCGTGACTTGTGACTGGGTGTTCATACAGGTGATGTGTGGATGATTGAAGGGGGAGGGTGACGATCCTGTGTGCTGTGTGTCGGTCTCCTCCTTTTGGGTATTGTCGAAACACTGCTTGCGTGGCAGCAGAGATCGAGGGATAACTGCCGCGTTCATTCTCCCTGTCGTGCGAGTACAAGAGAGCATTTTGGCGCAATCCATCCATGTCGAGGGAGAATCCATCGAATCGTCCGTCCGTACGCTTTTCGACCCAGGAGCAGAACACATGATTTCCAGGTTTTCCTGATGGCGAATCGGTAATGGTGCCGATGGTATGGGAGTTTTTCTTTTGGAGACGTGTGATTGTTTTCATGAGTTCTGAGAAGTCGTCGCAATCGCCGAGCATCTTGTCATGCTCCACGCGCTGAACCGTCTCTATTGCGGTTTGAACGTAATCTCCGTGGTTTGCCTCTGTCCCCTTGCGGAGAGGATTGTGTGGATCAGGGGAATCGTGGACGTATTCCCAATAGCGCTGAGCGAAGGTGTGGATTTTTCGATGTGAATCGAGAGCATCTGCAAGCCTCTTCACATATTGTTCCGGTGTAAGAGTGGGATTGAGCTTCTTTTCCTCTGGGTACATGCGGATGGGCTCTCCGTGATGATAAAGGATGCAGGAAGTCGTGTTGTGTGAAGCGTAGACTTTGCCATTCTGTACTGTTTCGGTGATGCAGAAATTTTCCCGGAGGAAGAGAGCCCCCTTTTCGTCATAGTGATTTGCGGTCTGGTTGATCCAGTCGGTTTCCTGGGAGAGAGAGCCGTTGTGACAGAAATATTGCGAGGTGCTCCGCTCCTTTTTTGTCCAGGATCCGGTGATCGGATCGTTCTGAATATTCCAGTGTGTGATGCTCTCCGGGGTCATCGTGCCCGGATGAAATTCTGTGATCGTCGTATGAGTTGGAGAGATACATACTTGTTGACGCTGGAGCATGTGCGCCGCAAACGTATCGGTGATGGGAGTAGTGCCGCGCTTGTAATCCCATGTCACATCGTAGCCAAAAGTTTCGGCGATAGAATCGTTTGTGACAGTATCTCTGAGGATGCGTGTGCGAGGAGCACGAGGAAAAGTATGTGATGCGGGATGATCCGCAGCGACGTGGTAGAGTCCGTTGATCGTTGTGACATATTGTCTGTGGTTCGCTGTTGAGAATTCGAAACGTGCTCCATCATCGGATGTGAGTTTTTGAATATCAAACCCTCCTTTTTCCATGTGAGCGAGTGCCTGGGAAGCATTCTTGAGCACGGTCACAAGGTGAGCATGCTCGATGGGTTGAGCGAGGTGAATGTCCGTGCATCCGAGGCTCAAGTCGCAGAACGTCATTTTTTTATCTCTTTGCTTCATGGTGACCTGTGCTTCTGTCCCGTTGTAGAGGAAGGATAAAGTGGAGTTGTACCACTGTGCATCGGTGATCTCGGGGTATTCATCAATGATGAGATGGGTCTCTTCCGGAATATCGTCATCGAATGGATCCACCTCTTTTCCGCTGACGGGAGATGCTTGTTTGCCAGAAGAGGAGAGTTTCTCTTTGATGGTTGCAGCATTTTTACTGAGGTCGTCGATAGCGACTACAGTGAGAGGGAGAGAAATCCCAATAAGCACGCCCCGGATGAGAGAACGCAGTCCACTCCGTTTGCGTTTGATTCGTTTTGTGATGCGAAGGGCCGATATATCCGGGTTTTCTTCGAGAATGGGGATGGCCTCTGGAGGGAGAATTCGATGATTCATGTACTAGTAATTTTTAACAAAAAATCATGTTTTTGTCAAACATACCGCAGAGGAATCTGATCCAATATTCGTAGCCAAAATACCACTTTGGATACATCTCATATATAGAGTGTCAATTCGTAGGGTTTGCCATCATTTAAGACATCGAATTCGCAGAGTCCATTCTCTGCGAATCCAGCATCCCAAAGGGCGGTTTTTGCCCTATCCCGGTTCTTTGGGTGAGGGGTGGCCTCGGTGATGTCCCAGTGGAGCTCGAGAGGTTGATCGGTGTGCGCATGCGTGAGGAGCATGCTGCACTCCTGATGCATGTGCTGAAGGAGACATCGGATATGCGTATGAATGACGCCTTCTGCATGATCACTAAGGGCATCCGGTACGCGGAAGAGGACACGCAAGACGTTTGATCCCCACTCTTTTGCATGTTCTCTGTATGCGACCATGGACTCCGCCCCCTCGAAGAACATCTGACGATAATCACTCGGTGAGAGGAATTGAGGAGATGAAGGCATGGAGGGGAAGGCTACTTCTTTTCCTTCGCCACTTCAATCTCCGCCGGACCACCACTGACGATTGCTTTGATCCGTCGCACGCCCGCAGACGAGCTCTCTTCCTTCTGAATTTTGAAACTGCCGATCATTCCCGTGCGCGCGACATGGGGGCCGCCGCAAATCTCCTTGCTGAAGGTTCCATTGCCAACAACGTACACTTTTACTTCCTGCCCATACCGTTCATCAAAGACTCCGATTGCCCCTTCCTTCTTTGCGCCTTCCACGGTCGTCACGTGGTACGCGATAGGAAGATCTGCGCGGATTGCTTCGTTCACGAGACACTCCACTTCGGCGATCTGCTCCGATGTCATCTTCTCCGGATGATTGAAGTCAAATCGCAGGCGCTCTGCGGTGATGTTGGAACCTTTCTGTTGTACGTGCGTTCCCAGAACTTTTCTCAGAGCAGCATTGAGGAGGTGAGTCGTCGTGTGAAGCTTCGTCGTCTCGGCGCTGTGATCGGCAAGGCCGCCGGCAAACTTTTTCTCAGCCCCTGCACGAGAAAGTTTTTGATGTTCTTCGAAGGCGCGTTTGAAACCTGCTTCATCGATGGAGAGTCCATGCTCTTGGGCGAGATCTTTGGTAAGTTCCAGAGGAAAGCCGTAGGTGTCATAGAGATGGAAGGTTGAAAGTCCATCGATGGTCGTGTTAGAGAGTCTCTCTCGAATCTTATTGAACTGTTTCAGTCCCTCTTCAAGGGTCCGCATGAATTGTTGTTCCTCTTGCTGAATAGTTTCTTGAATTTCCTTCTGCTTCGATTTCAAAAAATTATAGATATGTCCATATTGCTCGACAACCACTCCTACTACATCTGAACAGAAAGAAAAATTTTCAGTAAAGAAATCAATATTTCGTGCTGATCGAATTGCACGTCGAATTAGTTTTCGCAAAACATAACCCCGATCAACATTTGACGGTTTAACACCGTCAGCAATTATAAAAGTAGAAGCCTTGAGATGATCAGTAATTATTCGAATAGAGCGTTTTGTTAATGAGGTATTCTTGTCGTCTGGCCGAAGTCTTGATCGTTTCAGAATTGCTTCAACAACAGGCTTCATCCGATCTGTGTCATACACACTCTCTTTTCTTTGCAATACTTGTGCCACACGTTCAAGACCCATCCCTGTATCCACATTCTTTTGCTTCAGTGGTTCGAATGTTCCATCATCCTTTTTGTTGTATTGCATAAAAACGTCGTTCCAGATCTCGAGCCAGTTCTTTTCATCATTTGCGGGATTGCTCCTCGGGGGAGGGAATTCTGAATCGCCAATCCAGTAGAACATCTCCGTATCCGGACCGCAGGGTCCGGTGTGTCCCGCGGGACCCCACCAGTTTTTGGCTTTGGGAAGGAATCCAATCCGTTCTTCGGAGATGCCGATCTTCTTCCAGATGTTGGCGGATTCTTCATCCTTTGGTGCGTCAATATCTCCTGCAAAACAGGTGACTGCGAGTTTTGCGATGGGGATCTCGAGAGTTTCTGTCAAAAATTCGAAGCTCATTTGAATCGCTTCCTCTTTGAAGTAATCTCCGAGGCTCCAGTTCCCCAGCATTTCGAAGAAGGTGAGGTGACTAAAGTCTCCTACTTCGTCGATATCTTGTGTCCTGATACAGCGTTGGCAATCGACGAGACGTGAGCCCTGAGGGTGCTTTTCACCCAGAAGATACGGCACAAGTGGATGCATGCCCGCGGTTGTGAAGAGCACTGTCGGATCGTTTTCCGGAATCAGAGATGCTCCTGGAATCACGGTGTGTCCATGCTGCTTGAAGAAGTCGAGATATTTCTGCCGCAATTCGTCGGTCGAGAGTCGTTTCATGGGCACTCATTATAGTAGAGCACCCAGCTATTTCATGTCCTCTTTCTCCTGTTTCCGGATATGTACGGCTTAATGGGAAGCAGGAGAAGAACTCCGAAAATGCCGAGGAGAACGACGCCGACGATGACCGGACGGAAGCCTATCGTTGTTGCGAGAATGCCTCCGACGGAGGCGGCGGTCGCAGAGGAGAGATCTGTCAGTGTGAAGTAGATACCCCATTCCGTACCCTCTCTTGTTCTATCAATGTGTCGCGTAAAGATGGCCATGAATGAAGGGAAGGTACACGCAGCCATCGCTCCGTAGAGGAATTGTACGAGGTAGAGCTGCAGTGGCGTATGGATGCTGAGATAGAGGAGTGGCATGAGGACGGTGCCCATCGATCCGACGAACATCATCCAAAAGTCGTCTCTTTCTCCATGAATCCGGTCGATCAGAGATGCGACAGGGATCTGGAG
>Ga0209542_10018599_pt1 | contig 11225 bp, 7 predicted proteins | sample RifCSPhighO2_01_FD_184028 | JGI IMG/M metagenome (GOLD analysis project Ga0209542, IMG submission 184028) | Soil microbial communities from Rifle, Colorado - Rifle CSP2_plank highO2_0.1 (SPAdes) (version 2) | ecosystem: Environmental > Terrestrial > Deep subsurface > Rock core/Sediment ...
TTCCCGCTCGCAAATTCTATACCTTGTTTAATATGTTTAGTTTCTTCGGCTTCAACAAAAAACCTTGCGGGACCACCGATTTTATAATAAGTGTATGGGGCGAGCGCCACTTCAGACATGATTCGCGGCATAATCGAAACATTAAGAGCGCTAAAAAATACCCAAAGGAGCCGCAAGGAGGTTGAACTCCGTTATTATCATCATATGAGTACCCGTCCTAGCGACCGCCTTTGGTGAAACCGTGCGCAACACGCTCTCATAATATCAAACAGCAATTGGGCCGAACAATACTCGCAAAAACCAAGCAACTCGTTTTGCGGTTTTAAGAATAGGGAGCTGACGCACCCCGTTAGAGGTTTTAAGATAGTTTTTCTAAATCCCCGAGAATGAGAGTTAAATAGGCTTCGCCCTACATTATTTTACCCCGTTACCAGAAAGCCACTGACGCCTGCCTGCCGGCAGGCAGGGGGAGCCCGTGGATGAATGGCGTCAAGTCGCGAAGCGAATAGATAAAAGCCACGGCCGGAAGGCCGTGGTAACGGGGTTTACCTAAAAAGACCTGGCCGAACCTCTAACGGAGCACATAGCAATTTGAGGCAATTTTCTGCTATTATGTCAACCATGGCATCGAAATCCGACACGGTAGAGCCCGCTCCTGCCAAAGATATAGTGATAAAAAAGAAAAAGAGAATACTTTTCGGCATCACTAAGGCAAGCTGGGGCGGAGCCCAGCGCTATGTTTTCGACCTTGCGACCCACCTGCCGGCCGACAAATTTGAAATTATCGTCATGGGGGGAGCCGCGGGATTGCTTAAAGAGAAGCTGGCGTCCACCGGCATCCGTTTTATTGAAATCGCGGAACTTGACAGAGACATCTCATTCTCAAGTGAACCGAGGGCCTTCTGGCGGATATTGAAGACTATTCGAGCCGAGAAACCGGACATTCTGCATTTAAACAGCCCCAAGATGGCAGGACTCGGAGCGCTGGCCGGCAGAATAGCGCGTGTCCCGCAGATTGTTACGACAATCCACGGATGGACATTCAATGAACGGCGCTTTTTCGCGATAAAACTCCTCATCGCGTTTTTCTCTTGGATGAGCGCACTCATGGCGCATCAAACCATCCTCATTACCGAGAAAGACCTCCGCACCGCGAAATTCTTTCCGCCTTACAAAAAGGAAAAATATCGCCTGGTGCTGAACGGAATTGCCGCGCTCGAATCACAGGATGACGCTGCGAGCGCGCGGGAAAACCTAAAGCAGATTATGGCGCGGCTATACCCGGATAAGATCGCGGCGCTTGACGAACCAATTTGGATTGGGACGCTCGCGGAACTCACGCCCAACAAGGATCCAGCAACGCTCATACGCGCGGCGGCCAGCCTGCCCTGGCGCATTCCGGTTATCATCATAGGCGACGGCGGCGAGAGAGAAAAGCTGGTGAGGCTGATTAAACAACTGGGAGCAGAGGACCGAGTATTTTTGGCGGGGTTTATTCCCGAGGCGGCGCGCTTGCTTTCGGCTTTTACGATCTTTGTATTGTCATCCGTCAAAGAGGGACTGCCGTACGCCCTCTTGGAGGCTGGACAACGCGGCTTGCCCGTCATTGCGACCGATGCCGGCGGCATACCGGATATTATCGAGCATGAAATGTCGGGCATTCTCGTTCCTGTCCGGAACGCCGCGGAGATACGAGAAGCTATCATACATCTCGCGGGAGATCCGGCGAGACGCAAACGGCTCGGGGCCGCTCTTCAAAAGAAAGTCGCGCATAAATTCGGGATCTCCCGCATGGTGCGCGAAACCCTTGCCGTTTATAACCAACAAGAGCTATAACTGCTTCATGTCTGGAACTGCTGACGCGAGAAAACTAGCGCTTTTCCTGGGAGACATTGCGATCTTTTATGTCTCGCTATTTGCTGTTCTTATGCTCCGCTATTACGGCACCGAGACCGATCTCCTGATTCCACTCCACCTAAAGCCGTTTTCGGCGCTTTTTATCGCCTGGATTCTGGTTTTCATCGTCATGGGACTTTACGAACTGCGCCATGCCAGCAATAACCTCAAATTCATACAGATGCTGACGCAGGCCATGGCGGTCAATGCAGTGCTTACCGTCGCAACATTTTATTTCATCCCCGCCTTCGGCATCGCCCCGCGCCTGAATCTTTTCGGGGTAATTCTGCTTGCAACGTTTCTCTTATTCGCTTGGAGAAAACTGGCCCTTTTGCTTTTCAAGACAATTACCAAAGAGTCCGCGCTTTTTCTGGGAATCACCGATGAGATAGCGGCGTTCGCGGAGTATATCGAAGCTAACAGCCAGTTCGGCTACCGGGTCACCGGGCTCATGCGCACCGATCACGAACTGCCAGGTGCTCCCACTTCCTTAAACATTATTGAGTTTCAACGCGACCTTTATTCTTTCGTCAAACGGGAAAAAATATCGCTGATTGTCGTCTCGCCCGTCGTTGCGGAAAATTCGGAGATTCTCGGCAGACTGATGGCGCTCCTTCCGCTCGGCATCGGCATTAGGCCGTTCTCATCCTTCTATGAAGAGATAACCGGCAAGGTGCCGATTTCTATGATTACCGAGCGGTGGTTTTTGGAAAATCCTCCGGTCAGGCAAAAATTTTTCTTCGACGCCGCCAAACGCGCGGTGGACATCGCCGGAGCTATGATTCTGGCGGCGCCAACAGCCATTTTTATTCCTGCAATAGCGCTCACAATTAAGCTGGAAACTTCGGGACCGATATTCTACAAACAGAGGCGTGTCGGAAAAAACGGGGAGCTTTTCATCATCTATAAATTCCGCTCGATGGCGGCCAATGCCGAAACTAACGGCGCGCAATGGGCGAGCGAGGATGACCCGCGCATAACTCGAGTTGGAAGGGTTTTACGCAAGACCCGCCTTGATGAGTTGCCGCAAATTCTCGCCATATTAAAAGGCGAGCTTTCCTTCGTCGGGCCGCGGCCTGAACGGCCGGAGTTCGTCGAGGAACTGCGAAAGATTATCCCTTTCTATGACATCCGGCACAGCGTAAAACCGGGACTCACCGGCTGGGCGCAGATTAATTTTCCCTACGGAGCCTCCACCAAAGACTCCTACCGGAAACTCCAGTACGACCTTTTCTACATCAAGAATCGTTCGATTACGCTTGATATTACAACTCTTTTAAAAACTATTAAGACTGTCCTTTCACGCGCCGGCCGCTAGCCGGCGCAGCCGCGTTTTTTGCGCGCCTCCCGATCCATTCAGCGTCATGCACACTCACGTCCTCCGGCGTTAAGCCCTGCTGCTTCAGCAATTTCTTGTTGAAGTCGCGATCGGTCTTAAGCAACTCCGCACCGTCGGAAAATCCCTGGCGCTCCAGATGCGCGATAAGGGCGTCAAGATCTTTGGGCAAGCAGTATCCTCCAAACCCCCGATAACCGCCGTGAGTCACATCCAAGTGCGAGTCGCCGATGCGAAAATCCGCCGCCATCCCGAGACGAACATGCTCATAATCCGCACCGAGTTTATCAGCCAGGGCCGCGAGCAGATTGGCGAAATTCACTTTGCGGGCGAAGTGAACATTGCGGGCATATTTAATAATTTCAGCCTCGGTAGCCGTAATCTCAATCCTCTTATATGTCCCGACGCCCCAGGGCGACATAAACGGCGCCTTGGGAAGCAGTGAGAGAACCAGCGCCGCCGCCTCCTTGCTTTTTAAGGTAAACCCAACGATCTGCACATCGGGGCGGACAAAATCCTCCCAGGCGTTCCTCTCCGTGAGATTTTCCGGATTAAACAAAAACTTGTGGCGCGGATATTTTTTCTGCAGAGATTCGGTCGTCCCCGGCGACACGGTGGATTTGATAACTATGATTTTAGACCCCCAGATGCGTTTCACTGCGCTTGAAATGTGTGAAAGATCGCAGCTTCCGTCTTTAGCCGGCGGCGTCGGCAGGCAAACAAAAATGACATCGGCCCTGCCGATATCATCACTGCAATTTTTGTACGGGTTGGTGTCAAAAAGAAAAAGTTCTTTACCGCGACGATACCCTCTTTGCTCTTCAAAATACCTAGCCAGCGGCGTTCCCACCATGCCAACGCCAATAACACCAATCCGCAATTTCTTCATACGCAAGTTATAACTGCTGCCGGCACCGGCGCGTTTCTTGCGTGCCTAAATTATTACGGCTGTTTTGCCGAATCCAGTTCCTGGATAAATTTTTCCACTTCGGGTTTTAATTTGGGATTTAGCTCGCCGGCTCGCATCGCGGCGCGTCTCGCTCCCTCCTTATCGCCCATAGTGGCAAGCGCCACCGCGTATTGGCCGTAGAGCTCGGCGCTCTCCGGGAATGTTCTAATTCCCTCTTCCAGCAGCAGCTTGATTTTCGCAAAATCATTATTGCGAAGATAAGCCTCGACGAGGCGCTGGATTGTCGCCCGATCCAGCGTTTGCACCAAGCCGCGATAGGCGGCGATTTCGCGCTCCGCGATATCGTCTTTTTGCGTCAAGATAGCGGTGAATGCGGCATTAAGATGCGCATTGGGGAACGCAGGATCCAGCGAAACCGCCTTCTCCATCAACTGCATCGCCGCGTCCGCGTTGCCGAGAGCCAGCTGGGTTGAAGCCAGCTCAAAATATATCGGCTGCTTGGCTGGCGATAACCGCAGGGCGCGCTGGAGTACGGAAATCGCCTCGCCTGCGTAAGCCGGATTCGATGAAAGCCCGGCGTTATAGATTGAACCGAGAAATAGAAGGTGCTTGGCATCGGGCGCGGGAACCTCTGTGAGAGTCCGCATTTCCCGAATGGTGAATTCGGTGAATTTCTTTTTCTCATCATCGCCGCCTCTGTCTTCGGCGCCAATAACCGAACGGAAAAGCGAAGCCAGCTGTTCGCGCGCCTCCCCACTGCCAAACGTGCCGTAATTAATGGATTTCTCGAAACTGACCTGGAGCTCCGAAACCGGAGCGCCTTGATTGTATTTAGCCAGCGCCTGAATCAGAGTCTGCGAAGCGATAATGGGACGTATGTTGAGAATATAAAGAAAGACAAGAACCGCCGCGCCCGCCGTTCCTAACGCAATCCAGGCGTTCTGCATTCGCGCCGCGGCCAAGGAATAATCGGGACGCACCGGTTTTACCGGTACGGTCTCGGCATGCGCCAGATAGTCGGAAAACCCCAGTGTCAGAAACAAAAGAAAATACGACTGGAAGTTGTCGAAGACAAAAAGGTTCTGGAAGAAATATACTCCGAAAAGTCCTCCGAGAATTCCCGCTTCGTAAAATGAAACTCGCCCGCCGCGCCACGCCGTCCAGACGTTTTTGACGCCAAAGAAGAGCACCGCCAAATAAGCCAGAAGCCCCAAAAGTCCCGCATGGATCGTCCAATCCAGGAATACATTATGCGACCGGTCGAACCACGGCTCGGAGGACCATAGTTTGGGATTAAAATATTTATTAAACACCAAATAAAAATTCTCCTGCCCCCATCCAAGCACCGGCCGCTCCTTTACCCCTTCCCAAGCCATCCGCCAAATCAGGAATCGCGACTGCACCGTGCGTTCTTCGGCTGAAATACTAGCAAATCGTCCGAGTACTGGATTGGTCTTAACGAAACTCGAGTCTCTAAAAACAAAAAATGCCCCAATCACAACGGCGCCCGCCATCAAGACCGCCAATGCTATGCGGCGCAACGCCGCTTCACGTCTTTCCATCGGTTTGCGAATGGCAAGATATAAAGCCAAAAGCCCCGTCACTGCAGCCATCGCAAGAATCACGCCTCGCGTTGCGGTTAAATAAATAATATAGAGCTCAAAAATTATTGCTGCAGCCGCAGACCAACGTAGCCACGCCTGACGCTCGCGCCATATCAGAAAAAGCAGGAAAAATACATGGAACATCAGATACGAGGCGAGATAAGCGGGATTTCCGATCGTCCCGTCCACGCGCACACCGCCTTGGTAAGACGTAGTAAGTCCGAATTTCTGCGCCAGCCCGACACACGCAACTAAAATGCTTACCGCCGTTGAACCATAAATATATAATCTCCAATCGGAAAATTTGCGAAACACCGACGAGATCAACATAAAGAAAAGCGTCATGTGGATAAGAGCAAGGAGCCCCTCCATGCGCTCGTAATTCGACCAAAAACTGCGATAGGGATTGGCGCCGAGAATATCCGCCAGGGTTACTATAAAGAGAAACAATATTATGCCCTTGGTAAGCCAGGACAGCCGCGGCCAATACCCTTTCGAAAGAGCCAACAACCCAACCCAAAGGATAACTAGAAGCTCCACAATGATGCGAAAACCGAAGTTCCTCCCCGTGATGAACGGGAAAAGCATCGAGGAAGAAATGTAGAGCGGCAGGGGCAATAACAGAAAAAGCCCCCACTTGAGAAGGGCCGACAAACGACTTTCCGTAAGATAAGCTGATAGCATAATGCTCATTATAGTAACGAATCAAGCACGGGATTGCAACCAGGCATCAGAAACAAGTTAAGAAACAATCTACGATAGAGAGACCGGATACGGTTCTAGAATACTCTTAATATTGTTCGCGCTATTGTTTTATCATAGTCATCAATACGAAACAAAGTATTCCACTCAAATTCCCATCCTTGCAGAATGGCCCTAAGCGCCTTGGCAAACGGCGGATTCAAAAGAACGCCGCTGACATCGTCTCAAACTCCGAAAAGTACAGGGGGCATTAGGATTAAAAAAATGAAGCTCCACGGGCAAGCCCGTGGTCTTCTGGGGCGCGGATAAAGGGACAGTAGATGGATAAAAATATCGGCGCGAGTTACGACCATAGCCTTCTGATTTTAATTCCAATATGCCGTTTCACTTCCGCATAAGCCACTCGATCAGCTCCATCAATTGTAAAAAGATTAGAAATGGGCTGATGCCACGACGGCAGGATTCGGGCAAGAGCTTTCGAAAAAGCGGGCGTTAGGATGATATTTAAAATCAGCACTTCCAAAGCCGCCCCCCAGACGCCGAAAAGATACACCAAGATGACTCCAAGCACTGTAACCACCGCCAAACGAAATGCCGTCAGGAAGAAAAGTGCATCTTGATGCTTTAGGGCGTAAAAGACCGGTAACATCACGGAACGATAACCCAGCCATGGAAGACCCAGAATAAGAATGTAATACAAGGGAAGTGAGGGCACATATTGGGGAAATAGAAGATTCACAATAACAGGCGCCGCGACGGCTCCGGCGAGCCCCAAAAGCACATAGGCCGCGGCGGTATATTTTGCGGCGCGCGCAATCTGCCCGGCGAGACGAGCCGGGTCATCCGCCATCCGCGGCAGGACGGGAGTGAGCACTTCACGCATGGGAAATACGGAAATAGTGTAGACCATAAGATTCTGGGCCACAGAAAATATCGCTACCGCCTCCGTGCCGGCGAAGAGCCGGATTATGAAAGGCCGGATATTTTTGCCGGTATTGGCAGCAAAATCATCAAGTATCGCCCACTTCCCGTGGCGGAGAAAAAGGTTTCTAATAGCTTGTCGCGCCTCACTTGGCGCCGGTATCGCAAGCAGTGATTCGCGACGATACCCGATTAGCGCAATCAGAATTGGGAACCCAACCGCAAACACGAGACTCCACAGTGCCTGTTGCACGCCGAATGAAAAAAAGAAAAAAAACCCCCCCAGCGATAAGAGCCTTGAAACATCGCGTAAGACCCGAAACGCGCTTGACCAGCCGAAATCGAGAAAAATTTGAAATTTCAACTTATAGGCGGTTTCCAACGGCGATAATAGAAACAGGAACGCCACAATGGATGTATAGGCTTCAATGCCTGGGAACCGTGACGCTAGAAAATTACCGCCCCAGAAAAACACCGCAGCGATACCGACGGCTACGAACCCAAGAAAGACCACATAGACAGTAAAAAGATTTTTTGCGGCGCGCGGCTCCTTTAACAGCGCTCCGGAAACATCGCTCACCACCACATTTTCAATACCCGAAAGAAAGAAACCGGTGGCGAAGTCATAGGCCGCCAGCGATAGACGATAAACCCCAAACTCAAAGATGGAAAGCCACCGAAGCAGAAGAACTGCGATCGCAATGTCAAGAAAACGGAGAAAGATATTGGTGGCTCCAGAAATTGCAACTCCCCTTGCCACCACCCCGCCGGTGCTCTTTGGTTCTTCGATTTCAGAAGTCATAACTCTTTTATAAATAACTAAACTGGCTCATAGTATCAGCCTGCAAGCAAGCCGGGGGTTGAGACCAAACGGTAACTGTCAGTCTTGTCGCCCCTGCTGCCTTACGTTTTAGTTCGAGCCAGACGCTCTTGCATGAGCATTTCCGCGAGCGCAAATTGTATTGGAGTATCAATATCAACCACATTCCCCGGGTCGACCTCGAAACCAAGCATGAAATCCCCGCTCATTGAGTGCTTCTTCAGAATGGTCGCTGGTTTTATGATGGAGAGATACCCTCCGGTGGTATATGCCTTGGGAAGAACTTGCCAGGGCATATTAATCGCTTGCTTGATGCCGAAAACTTCCTCGGGGACAAAGGGAGACAATATGTTGCCTTCGCCGAGTGCATACGTTTTAAGCGGATGAAGCGGCGCTTTGGTAACCGCGCGAACCGAATCGGCGTGCATATTTTGCATCATGAACTCTATACCACGGTCTATGTCTGATACAACCCGAAGCGGGCTATTGACTCTAAGGTGCAATATGATATCCGGTATGTATCCCTCGTTGTTTTCTAACCATGTTAAAGCGTGCTCAAAAACCGACAAATCAACTGTCGTATCTCCCGCAATTTCGACAGGCCGCATAAAAGGCGCCTCTGCGCCATACTGTTGAGCCACTCCGGCAATTTCTTCGTCATCTGTCGAGATGACAATACGAGTGATGTACCGAGATTTTTTAGCTTCTTCGATCGTCCATGCCATCAGCGGCTTGCCGCAAAATTGCTTTATATTCTTACGCGGGATTCCCTTGGAACCTCCACGCGCGGGAATAAGCGCGAGAACTTCGACGTGCGTATGCTTATTCATGAACCTCCCAGTTATACAACCAGCCACCCTCTTTCTTTGGGCTTGCAAAACGACCGCGGTAATAATCGCGATTGAGGAGTTCGGCGTGCGTCATTTCCCGCTTAGGTTCGCCAAGCGTTATTCCCCAATTCGGCCATTCCCGCTCAATTGAGGCTTTCTGTTCCTCTTTAGAGAGTGCCCGAAATTCAGATAATTCTTTAAGAAGCTCTGGGCTAATCGAGATGGGGCCGTCTTTAGTTTGATCGGCCGGCAAAACGGTAAAATGCCGCTCGATGTAGTTTGCTCCAAGCATAATGGCAACTTTTGCCGCACAAAGGCCGCTATCGGCAACTTTGGTGTGATCGCTCCAACCTACTTCCGGAGCATGCTGCCGCAGCCACTCCATGCGCGAGAGATTGCAAATTTCTAGAGTGTTTGGATAGCTCGTAACGCAATGGAGAAAAGCGAAATGCTTTTCGAGCTCTTGCATAAGCGAGGCGGTTTTGGCTATTTCCTCGTCATATGTCGCACCGGTCGAGATGATGAAATTATCAAAGTGCTGTGCTAATTCGCGCAAAAATGGTCCGCTCGCACAATCATAACTTGCGACTTTGATCCACCGCCCCGGCCAGGGGAGCGAGGCCACTCCAGGAATACGATGCCGTGCAAAAATCGTTGTCATGGGAAGTACCCCATACTCATTGCATGTATCAATAAAAAATTGGTGATCGTCGAGCGTGAGGTCAAGCTTGGAAAGACGCTTAACTTCTGCGTCATAGGGACGCTTAATAGCCGCCATAGCGCCATCCGGCCCAATTTCTCCTTCCTCAAACCGTTCCCGCTTGGTAACGTCAGAGGACCAGATAGACTGCATTTTTACTATATCAGCACCGTTTTTTGCGGCAGCTTCAACCATCTCGCGGAGGTACTCCCGCGAGCCGTTATGGTTTTGGCAGACTTCAACAATAAGCTTGGTCATTGGTAAAAAGTATAGACGAAAACTTGATGGTTGTCACCGTCCGGTTCATCCCGTTACCACCAGGATACCTCGCCCCGTTAGAGATAAAATCTCTAACGGGGCGAGGAGGAATGGGGCCTAAACCCGAAAAGCCTAGACTGATACCGCGGGTGTAAACCCGTGGTAACGGGATTCATTTTCAGCCCGCGAGAAACTTGTCGGCAAAGAGTTTGGCGCATACTTCATTGCCATTCAATGTCCCCCATCGCTTAAGGATCGCCTCGCGCATCTCTTTTTGCTTTTGGCGCACATGTTCAGTTTCCGCAAGGATGCTTCGGAGCGGCTGTCCGCGGTAAATAATCCCGATACCCATCTCTTCGATCGCAATATTGTTGAAGTAAATCTCCGGATCATCAGTGGGATCAAACTCCGGCACCACAATAGGTGTGCCGCAAAACATCGAAAGCCACACTGATCCCCATCCAGAGCGCGCAAACTGAAACTTAATTGCTGGGTTGGGGATTACTTCGGGCAGAATTTTCACCGCTCCTTCAACCGCCTTGGTATCGTTGGAGTAGAGCTTGAGTCCTAAAGCGCGCGCCTCGCCGTAGAGCCTCTCAAGACCCTCAATCCCCGTGATGGTGACATATATGCCCTCATCAAGCGAACCATCGCTTTTTTGGGGCAAGTCAGTAATTGGTGGAACGAGCACCTCTCCTTTGTAGCGAGGTTGGTAGTCTCTGCGCCAAGAAAAGGTAGCGGGGTATGCCATGCAATTGATTTCCTGCCGGCTTTCTATCGAGTCGGCTAGCGCAGCGCCTTTTTGGAAAGCCTCGGGACCGACATCAATAGCTTTCCTGCCCGCGGCATGCGCCCTCTCCAGAATCTCGGCAATGTAACCGAACGTTGTGGAGTATGACGGCGCAACTCCATAACGGATACGCGGCGAACGGTTGATCTCAAGCACGATATCCTTGCCGTTTACCGCCTTTTTCTCGCCGCTTAGCGTCTCGACTTCAAACGTACTTGATAGATGCTCCCCCGCCTCATTTGACACGCGCTCGGCTGACTCAACCCAGGCAGAGAGCGTCTCTTCATAACGCCTATCTCCGGTATAAAATACTTGCTTAAGAATTCCACCGAGCTTAGCATCAAGCAGGATTTCATCCGGATAAAGAGCTGCATGTGCGCCGAAGTTCTCGGACATGATCTTCTTCTGCTTACCGCCGTAGACCCACGGGACAATGACCGAGATGCGTGCGCGCCCGC
>Ga0209542_10018600_pt1 | contig 11225 bp, 10 predicted proteins | sample RifCSPhighO2_01_FD_184028 | JGI IMG/M metagenome (GOLD analysis project Ga0209542, IMG submission 184028) | Soil microbial communities from Rifle, Colorado - Rifle CSP2_plank highO2_0.1 (SPAdes) (version 2) | ecosystem: Environmental > Terrestrial > Deep subsurface > Rock core/Sediment ...
CCCCACATTCAAACAGTTCCCAGGCAAGACTTATCTTTGTTAATTGGTTCACTTCCATATTCTACTGGAAGTGTCGGATTTGTACGGAGAATATTGCGTATTTTTGACAAATATAAGAAACTATGGTACTATCAGACTACTAAAATCGCCTGCAAGGTCGAAAGACGTTTGCAGGCTTTATTTTTGTTTTCTTGCTCTCAATTAGAATAATCACACGCTTATTAGTTTTAGGCATTTTAGATTGCTAGTTCAGACTTATCTTTTACTTTAATGATATACCCTCGATTGACCTCAATCGGAAAGTCTTCACCATATTGCTCCTTACTTTGCTTAACATAAGTATCCCAAAGGCCGGACTTCCAGCGAGCCATCGTTAAATCTCCACTAATTAAATCCGAAACCTTGTGGAATGTGCTGTTTTTAGGAAAACCTACCGCATTCCAGCCTGAAGCAAGAGTGGTTTTTAAAGGAGCCGCAAAATCCTGGCCTTCAAAAATCATGACCGACTTTTTAAGGTTTTTGACAAAGTAGGCTTTTCCGGGAAGTAATGGGAAATCCTGTCCGGAATACGCCTTGTCTCCTCTTTGAACATAAGTTTGCCATTCCCCATTCTCTAGATTAGCAACAGAAGTTGCGTATCCGCCTTGTTTGGCAATCTGGGCAAGCAGACTTGAGGCAGTCAAAGGAATAGAAGGAACCGCCGTTAATGTAATCAAGTTCCACCCGGCGCTGAGATTTATAAACTTTTCCTGATTAACCTTCCTAAGCTCAACCTGAACTCCAGCCCAAGGTATTGCATGCTCGTTATCATCCCACTTCCCATTTCTATTCTGATCGTAGTATGTGGTTACTTTTATAGGCTGGTCGTTCTCTGTAGCGTAGGCAGCAATCTTTAAAAATGAGGTTTTATTACGTGCCTGGTTATTGGCGCCCTTATCATAATTTATCCCAATAGGCACTACTTGTTCCCTATTCCTGATTTCTACTTTTTGGGGAAAGACCAAGCTAATTTGTTCATAGCTTGGTACTCTAATGGTGTAATTACCGCTTTCTATTTTGCCACTCACGCTTCCGGTTTTGCCAGTGACAAACACATATCCCGAAGGTGTTTGAATAACAGACGGGTCAACAATGTCAGATTTTAAAATTTCTTCCACTAGATCCTTTGAAACGAATCCGTCGTTACTTAGCGTGTGTTTAATAAAATTAAGCCTCGTTTTCATGTTAAAAATTTGGTAATGTTTTGGTTCGCCTTTATCAGATACTTGAGCATTAACATGCTTAACAAATGGAAAATTAAACGGAAGAAGTTTATTTTCTTCCTCACGTATTTCTATGATTCCTTTTATGCCAATGTATTCCAATGGCGCAGAAACTGCCAACCCTGCTGCAACAATTGCTGCTCTCTCTTTGGGTGTTAATATTTGGACTTTTTCCGGCACATTTGTAGGCAGATGGGCTTCTATAACATTGGATGAAGTATCGGGCGTATTATCCAGGATCTCTTTTAATATCTGTTGCCCTTTTTGTTCGTTACCCTTCCCAAGTGGTTCATATAATCTACCGTAATAACCGCTGACGGCTGCTTCTATAACTTTTGCTTCAGCCTCAGGACGTTCTAAACCTTTATCTAAAACATACCCTCCTTCTTGCAGTTTCTGTATGATTTTTTCAACCGCATTGACTTGCTGTCCATATCCTGATACAAAATCAGGCTGTTTGCCTTGAAGTTCATAAGCTTTTAGGTTTGCCCATTCTGTTAATCCCTCTGTAAGTTTCTTTCGGTTTTTTACTCCACCCAATTGGTAATTAAGCGCTTCTGCTTTTTGAACTACATCTTTCGTTGTTAACCCACAAGCTGCGTGTACGCACTCATGTGTTACAACTGCTGACATATCCGTATCTGCTCTGATTAAAAGCTGCTTATCGCTTCCAACATAAAGCCCGGCAGTGTTGGCAGGTTGGCCTAAAGCCTGAAGCTTTGCGGGAGTAACTATGTGTATGTTATCTGGATCGGTGGCACGCAAAATTGCGGAAAAAGCTTGTTTGTCTGCGCCATTATCTACAGCATATTTTCTCAAGGCTGCCAGGGAAGAAGCTGCATCATCTAATTTCGAAGCTAGAACTTTTTCGCCCTGGCTTTTAAGCAAAAGTGAATCAGTTAAGTCCAGCAATTGGTTAGCTACACCAGTATCGTACGTTAAGCGGGAATTATAACGTGCGGCAGCATTGATGGATGATTCTAACTGGCCACCGTTTGCGTCAATCATTGCCTTTGCTGCTTGGTAATATTTAGATACTATTTCTTCTTCGGTTTTGCCTGCGCGCAACCACTCTGCAAAAACTTGCATTTGCGCTTTTTCAGACTCCTGGGAAAAATCATTAGTCAAATTGCCAAAAGTTTTTGTCCACACCTCCATTACTTTGAACCGAATAAATGCTGGTTGGTCGTCAAACGGTGTTAAAGGGGGGAACCCTTCATTTTGCCTGGTTCCAATTGTTTGTACGTAGTCACCAGCAGAAATTAAAGTTTGTGCAAATACCGGTTCACCTTTTTGCAAAGCAGTTTGAACAGCTCTTTCTTCCACGTTTAGAGCTTCTTTTTTGAAAAATCCGCCCACAAAATCAACAACTGTTTTTGCAGCATTTCTTATTGGACTGGTCACGCGTTCGGCATATGGCGCTAAAAAATCGCCGCCTTTTTCCATAGCCTTGGCTCCGACGGTATTTAAAATTACAAATGCCGCATAATCTTTCATACCATCATCAATTCTTTGCATCTGTTCTTTGTCATATTGCGCAAGACGGTCTGCATAAGCTTTTTTAGCTGTCAATTGTTGTTCAAAGAAGGAAACATCGTCAGGCTGTTCGGTCCTAATTCTGTCAATTTCAGCCTTTAAGTCGTCGCTTGATAACCTTTGAAGCTTGATTATTTCTCTTTCCTGTTCCGGGTCGATTACTCCAAATGGCGGAGAGAAACCTGTTCCCTGGCGCAAATTTTCAAGCTGGTCAAGATCACTTTTGTTTGCTTCGTTTCTAGCAATCTCAGCTTTGCCAAGGTCTAAACCTCCTCCGGATGCCATATTGAGACTAAACTCTCCTATGCTTTTTAGAGCGGTTTGTCCTTGCTGAAGCCGCTCCTGCCACTGGCCAGGCGTAAAATTCTGAAAATCGGGGTTTTGAGGATCATAAATGCTTATTCCAGTTATGGCTGGATTATCAATGTCGCCCTCTAGTGTGAATCCTGTACCTTCTAAAGCTTTATTGATTGCGGGTATTACCTGATCGTCTGGTGTTTCATCGTCGAGTCCTAAAGCTTGTTTGGCAGCTTGAATTTGTTCTACTGTGGGAGCATTAAGTGCGGCATCAATTTGTGCTTGCTGGTCTGCCTGGGCTTTAATTACTTCCTGTTCGGCTGCTTCTGCCAAATTACCCAATTGTTCTTCATATCCTGCATTTAGTATTCCGCTTAATATCTCTGGAGTTTTGACTATTGCGTCCTGGGAGGAAGAGAAAGTGTCTGATAAAGCTCCGGGAAGCTGGTTGCCCGCTTCTTCAATTCCAGAGATTAAATTTTGCAAAACTGTTTGATCTGAGGTTATTTCTCGAGCATCCTGAGTCGGGGCATCTGTGCGACCTGTTACCTCATCCCCGTAGTTTTCGTACTCATTCAAAAGGTCTTGTTGGGAAGAGGCATCAACAACCGGAAATTCAAGAGCTGTTTGCCGGTAATCCTCTGTAACATCCTGGGCTTGCTCATTTGCCGATGTTATAGAGACACTGCCTTCATCTTCGCGGGCCGTTTGAAGTTCAGTTAGACTTCCAGACATCTCCGCCTGTTCAGAGGCAATTTGTTCTGTAAACTCTGTGGAAACAGGGGCTTCTTGGGGTTGAGGTTCGAATTCTTGGACTGGCACGGGAGCTTCTTCCACAGGCGATGGCTCTTGTGGAACTTCCGGTTCCTGAACTTCTGCCGGAGGCGCTTCGGTTGCTTGTTCTTCAACGGCGGGCCCCGAGTCAGAAGGGGCAGGAGCTTCAACTAGCGTTTCTTGAGGCACAGTTTCCGCTGGTTGCTCTGGAAAGGGCTCTAATATGCCATCTTGCGCATATACCAAAGCTGGAGCCAGAGTGGTAAAAACAATTTGAAAACACAGAAAGATACTTGTGAGTTTAAAGAGTATTTTGCTTTTCATAATTCAAGATTCTGGTCAAGACAGAATGACAAACTGGGCGCACTAAAAGGCGCTACTACACACATCACCCTTCACTTTTCATTCGTCACTATCAAGTCCGGCCAGGGTTTATCTTTCCCTGGCGACGTGGTTGCTTTTCCAGTTCCTTTGGTCCCTGCGTAAATTAGTATTTCTTCTACTGTGCTGGCAGATGTTGGGAAAGCGGATTTGAAGTCTTCTGTTCGTAAATTTCCAAGGTCTAAAGACCAGCGCCCGGAAAGGTTTGTCAAAGCTGACAAAAGTGTTGAACTTTTGCTGCCGTTTTTTGCTCTCAGATACACCATCGCTCCAACAATGGGTTTTTTATTTTTATCTAATACTCTGCCATAAACAGGATTGGGGGAAGGCAGAGAGGAAAGCGCTTGAGCAGTTGTTAATCTACCTATATATTTTTTGCCGATACCTTGATAAATAGCAAAAGTGTAAGTTTTACCGGATTTTAGGTTTTCAAGAGTCACATGATGTGTCGTATAAAATCCGGGGCGCGGTAAAGATTTGTCTCCATCATCTTTTTGCAAGCTTTTTGACCAGCGGGGGAATAAAGGAAACTTATCAGTTGTTGCAATTACCAGCCCTGTTGTTGCTTTCCTGGTAGTCTATGAAACAGTGGCCTGATGATCAGTTACGTTTGAGATTAAAACATTTTCCGGAGGCGAGGCTGGTTCAAAGGCTACTACCAAAAAAGGCAAAACTGCGAAAATTAATAAGCCCGGAATAAAGAGTCCGAGTAAGGGATAACGAATACGTTTCCATAACGGATCAGGTTGCATACTTTAATATGACATATTTTGTGTTCTTGTAAAAGATGGCGCTGGATATATACTGGGTTATGGCATTTGATAAGACAGAATTAAAACAACTTCAAGAACTGTTCAAGGAAAACAATAAGGCTATAGCAGAAGCCGTGTCTAAGGGTTTTGAAGTTATGGGCGAACAAATTGAGGGTGCGAGATCAGAAATCCTTGGGAGGGTCGATGATCTCGAGAAAAAGGTTGATGTTGGTTTTGAGCGAACCGACGACTCTCTCGATAGAAAAAATCGAAAGGGGTATAACCACGAACAAAGATTAATCAAGTTGGAGAAAATTCATCCAAGAGGTAAGCACGCTATACCTGTTTCCAGTTGAAAATTACTCCTTGTGCGCCCAGTAGTTCTTCCATCAATAAGGCTACTTGTTTCAGTCCAGCCCCTTTTTTGGATTCTGCACGAAGGGAGAGAACGTTTTCGGTATTGGAGAGACGAATTAGACCCCAGCTGCCGTTGGGAAGAGTGAACAAAACTCCATCTGTTAGATTGATTTTTGCCTCCGGGTACTTCCTTATTATCTCTTCTTTCACTTTTTCAATAAGTTTTTCTTTGTCTGTCCGTTCGGGAAGATTTACGCGAACTTCTTCCGTTGCGTAAACTTTAGGAAATGTATGCACAAGTTGAGAAACGGCAACCTTTTTCTCCCCAATAATCTGGCAAAAACGTGCCGCGGCATAGGTTGCATCACCAAATCCATAATATTCATCCTTAAAGTAAAAATGTCCCGACAATTCTGCTCCAAAGGGCGAGCGAACTTTTTGCATGGTGTTCATCATAAATGGGTAGCCAGTCTTTGAGTAAACAATTTTCCCGCCATGCCTTTCGACATAATCCGATGCAGCGCTTGATGTGCCCACATTTACAACAATGTTCTCACCGCTTTTCCGTTCCAGAATTGATGCCGCAAAAATTGCTCCCAAAAAATCACTTTGAACAAAATTTCCCTTTTCGTCATAAACTCCAAGCCTGTCCCCATCCCCATCAAAAGCTATTCCAAAATCTGCTTTGGCCTCTCGTATAGTCTGACTTAGTTTTTTATAGTAGGCCTCAACTTGAGGATACGGCAAATGGTTAGGGAAAGTGCCATCCGATTCTGTATAAAGCTCGATAATTTCACATCCCAAACTTTTAAAAAGGTCGGGGGCAAAAAGTCCTGTCGTTCCATTCCCAGAATCAATAACAATTCTTAACTTGTGAGGTACTTTAACCAATTGAAGTATGTGTTCTTTATACTTTGGCCAAATGTCTTCTTTTTTTAGTTTGCCCTTACCTTTCTCAAATTTGCCAATTTCTATAAATTTTTTCAACTCCTGATAACCTTTTGGCAAAAAAGGCTTCTTATTAAAACTAATTTTTAAACCATTGAATTCCGGCTTGTTGTGACTTGCCGTTATAGAAACTCCTGCAGACACCCCCGAGGTGTACTCTGAAAAGTTAACCATAGGTGTTGTCACAATTCCTAAATCGGTGACACTACAGCCTGTGGAAATCAGACCCCCGATAAAACTTTTCATCAGACTTTCGCCGGACGGGCGATTGTCACGTCCCACGGCAATATTATTATTGGCGGATTCTGGTGACCCGTGGCAAATTGCATACGTTCCAAAAGCCTGCCCAAAGGTAAAAAATACCTCCTCATTTATTTCAACAGGGTAAACACCACGAATATCATAAGCGTGGACTATTTCGCTTAAAACAGTGGGGTGCATTTGTTCAATATTATATGGAAGTTAAGAGCAGTTCAAGCGAGGAAAACAAATTTTCCGGCAGCTGGCTTGATTTTTGATCGCGATCTATTTCCAAAAGTTTGCTGTGTAACCAAGTCAATTGTTGACTTGTTAGCTTGCTTGCCTGTTGTGCGAGTTTAGCGCGCTGCCACGGTACCATAGTTAAACTGTTCGGATCAAGTTTTACCCATAGCAGCTGGCGGACACGTTGGGAAAGCATAATCAAAAGAAACTCAGCCTCCAATCCTTGCCTGGCAGCGTTTAAAAGTTCTAAAACCTTCCTGTTATTTTTGGGAAAAATGTTGTCAAGAAGAGCAAACAGAACAGTAGGCAGCTTAAACTCAAGTACCGTAAATTTGCCTGATAACTTTTTTGCAGCACTTGGGGAAAGTAGCTTTTTCTCCCAAATTATTATGGTTGTATCTTTAGGGATTCCTGACAAAATTCCGCTCGAGTCTTTGTTTGATGTTAAGAAATTTTCAATAACAATCAGATTTTGATTACCAAACAAACCCTGGCTTGAAGCCGCGTCAAGCAATTCTTTTTCCCCGGGGTTATCCAAATACATCAACTCAAATCCTACTTTTTTACTCTCGTTTATCAGAAAAACAAGTTTCTCTCGGGACGCGACTTGGTTGTCTCCATGGAGAATAAAAGAGTTCATTGTTGCCTTGCTATCTTGTTAACTTGTTGATACAGCAGGCGGACCCGTTTCTCGTTCACCCCACCTTTTCTTTTATGGGGTACAAGAGCACCGGAAAAGTTTTTAGGGATATGTAGAAGCTCGTGGATTAATATGTGGTCCCTATCTCTGAGGGATAGCTTATTAAATTTCTCGCTGATAACTTCCAAAATATAGGCAGGTTCTGTGCCCAAAGTCCTTTGCCAAATTCGGTTTAAACCCCAAATCCTGGCATATGCACGAGTTTTGGCGCCCGTGCTTTCATAGCAAAATATACGATTTGCACGAATGTAACCAAGGTCGCACGCAACAACCAGATGACAGACTCTCGTGAGTAAATCTGTGGATCTTTGCCATTCCAGTTTTGCTCTTTTTGCAGCCCGCTTTGTCATTCTGCTAAAAATACTTCTGCTCCTTCTTTTACTTTTTCGGCAACTTTGACCCCTATCTCTTCACCCTTTTTTGCTGTGTCTACATTTTGGTGTTCGACTTGGATAGAGTCAATTTTCTGGTCAAATAAATCTTCGCCGCCCCGCAAAAATTTTATCTTATCTCCGCAAGACACAGGTTCGGCTAGTCTTATTATAGCCACACCGATTTTGTCGTAATAGTGAATAACGTCGCCAACTTTTTTGGTCAATTTGTCTCACCTCTTTTCGCTGGTAATCATAATGTGAGTATAAGCGATAGCAATCGCATCAGCCACATCATCAAAAAAAGTTTTCTTTTTTGGGGGAGCCTCAACTTTAAATATCTCAAGAATGGTCTTTTTCATTAGCTTTTTGTCTGCCCGTCCGCTTCCGGTAATCTTTAATTTCACTTGCCCAGGTGTATACCAGTATAAAGGTATATTGTTTTGTTCGGTAGCGAGCATAAACACTCCCTGTGCTTGAGCAACAGCTATCGCTGTCTTTTGATTGGAAAAGAAAAAAAGCCTTTCCATAGCTACAACATCAGGTTTATGCTTTTCCAAAAGTGCCACCATCTTTTGGTAAATTTCTCTCAAGCGTCGGGTGTGATTGTTATTATCAGTTGACTCTATCCAACCATAGTCGAGAAGATGGGGTGTTTGGTCTCCATTTAATTTAAGAAGTCCATATCCTGTGGTTGCAGTACCGGGGTCTATACCTAAAATGAGCATTGTGTAGAGTCTAAGTCTAATTACAAGCACAAGTCAAGCCAAACCGAATTTTTTTGCCTTTTTGGCTTCTGTCTCGTCTACGATAATTTTTCTAATCCGGATGTTTTTTGGCGTCACTTCAACATATTCCGTATCGTTGATATATTCCAACGCATCTTCAAGACTCATAACTTTGGGTGTGTTGAAATGTTCCATTGCCCCATCCCCTTTGGAGCGCATATTGGTCAGGTGTTTTTCGCGGCAAATGTTAACGCGGATATCTTCGCTTCTTGAATTTTGCCCAACAACTTGTCCTTTATAAACAGGTACAGCCGGTCCTAAAAATAAGGCCCCACGGCCTTGAGCGCCAACCAAGCCATACATGCTCGTTACACCGCTTCCATGAGCTACCAACGAGCCCTTATCCCTTTCTCTCTTAACTCCTGAGTCTGGTCTGTAATCGTGAAAGACTGTATTTAAGATTCCCAAACCTCTGGTATCTGTTAAAAATTCTGTTCTAAACCCAAACAATTCTTTTGTCGCAATTATATATTCAAGAGAACTTACACCATTTTCTGTGCGCATATCCTGAAGTTCGCCGTGGCGCAAACCCATTTCCTGGATAACGGACCCGGAGTATTCCTCGGGAGCCTCAATTGAAACCCACTCATATGGAGTGCATTTTACTCCATTGATTTCTTTGATAATAACCTGAGGACGCGAAACCTGAAATTCATACCCCTCACGTCGCAAACGTTCAATTAATATTGCCAAATGAAGCTCGCCGCGCCCTGAGACAATCCAACCCGAAGTTGCTGGATCATCCTCGACACGCAGGGCCACATCAGTCTCTATTTCTTTATATAGCCGTTCCCGGATTTGTCTGGAAGTTTTAAACTCCCCCTCCTGGCCTGCAAAAGGAGAACTGTTGACCATAAAAGTCATTTTAATCGTGGGTTCTTCAATTGACAAAAGTGGCAAAGCGACAGGGTTATCAATATCAGCAATTGTTTCCCCAATTGTAATATCGGGTATTCCGGCAATTGCCACAATATCTCCGGCTTGGGCTCCTTGTGTATCAACCCTGTTTAAGCCCTCAAAAGTCATTAAGGAAGTAATGCGAACTTTTTGGGCCACACCCTCACGATTGATATGCACAACGTCCTGGCCAGCTTTGAGCCGTCCATTGTAAATCCTACCCGTGGCAATCCGACCTTTAAAATTATCAGGGCTTAGGGTTGTGACCAGCATTTGCAAAGGCTTGTCTGGGTCTCCAGAAGGGGCGGGTATGTTTTCCACAATGGCTTCAAAAATTGGGGAAATGTCGTGCATGGTTTCTATATTTGGCTCTTTGCCGGCCAAACCGTTACGGCCAACGGCATAAACAACCGGAAAATATGCTGATTCTTCATCTGCCCCAAGTTCAATAAATAAATCAAAAGTTCTATCCAAAACCCATGAAGGCCGGGCATCATTTTTATCAATCTTGTTAATAACAACAATAATTTTCAAACCCATCTCAAGCGCTCTTTTTAAAACAAATCTGGTTTGCGGCATTGGCCCTTCTTTTGCATCAACCAGGAGCAGTGCGCCATCAGCCATTTTCAAAACGCGCTCCACTTCCCCGCCAAAGTCTGCGTGTCCAGGAGTATCGATAATATTAATTTTTGTAGCTTGCCACTCTACAGATGCGTTTTTAGAAAAAATGGTGATCCCCCGCTCTTTTTCCAATTCGTTGGAATCCATAATCAGGTCTTGATTTGCCAATTCTTTGGACAATTTAACCCGAGTTTGCCGCAACAAAGCGTCCACCAGAGTGGTCTTTCCGTGGTCAACGTGGGCTATAATGGCAATATTTCTAATATTATTCATTGTTGTTTTCTGGAAGAAAAAAATAAAACCGCGCTTAGATCGCGGTGTTTAGTGTATTATATCGCAGATTGAAGCGAAATTCTAATTTCGTTTATCTCACCTAACCGCTTATGAAGCAACCCGGGCGTCATATATAACCGACTCAATTTTCGCGACTCTTTTTTCCAAACTACCCTCAATAATTGTATGTGGAATCATGTTCTCCTCCAAAATTTGCACAAAAGCATTATGGACAGCTTGTCGAAAAGTGGAATCTTCGGTTCTAACACCATCATTTTGGTAGGGCACTCCATCGGGACTCAATAAAAAAATTGCGGAGTAGGTGGGCAACCAATATGCTATGTTGGTCAATAGTCTGCTTGCACCCGCCAAATCTCCCGCAGCTCTGGTATAAGCTACCGTGTCCAAACACGAACGGTCACAAATCATAATTTTGACGTCAGGGCCTTCGACTTTTCTTTCTTGTTCTATCGCAAAATCTTGTATTTTTTCTTGTGTGTCAGCGCTAAAACGAGCTATCCCAGGATTTTTTTCAAAAAATGCCCGGGCAGCTTCGGGAACGAACACCACGTTATGTGCACCGCCTAAAGAGTTGCGTAGCATCTCGAATATGGTAGTTTTCCCCACACAGCTTGTCCCAACTAAAGCGATTTTTTGACAATGTTCGACAAGCATAGCCGGTATGTTTCCGTAAATATCCGACACTCTATCTTCTAAGTGGCGGTCTCATTCCCAAGCCTATGTGTGGCCTATGGTATGGTAATGATATCTTTCAAGGAAGGTTT
>Ga0209542_10018602_pt1 | contig 11225 bp, 11 predicted proteins | sample RifCSPhighO2_01_FD_184028 | JGI IMG/M metagenome (GOLD analysis project Ga0209542, IMG submission 184028) | Soil microbial communities from Rifle, Colorado - Rifle CSP2_plank highO2_0.1 (SPAdes) (version 2) | ecosystem: Environmental > Terrestrial > Deep subsurface > Rock core/Sediment ...
AGCATAAGAGTAAAAAGGGCGGAAAATATACTTCGAGTCATCAAGTAGAAAGAGTTGTTTATACTGAACATTATTTAACTATGTCTGAGGCGCTAAAAAGAGAGAGGCAGATTAAGGGGTGGCGAAAAGAGAAGAAGGAAAAATTGTTTAAAACCTAAAATTGGTCGGGGTAGCTCAGTTGGTAAGAGCGTGGCATTCATAACGCCAAGGTCGTGGGTTCGACTCCCACCCTCGACACAAGGAAAGGAGTGAAAAGTTTAAACCTGCGGGCGTAGTCCAGCCCGGTTTAAGACGCCTCCCTGTCACGGAGGAGATCGTGGGTTCAAATCCCATCGCCCGCGCAACTGTGAACGAATGGAAGCCAAAGCTTCCATTTTGTGCTTATTTTGACCTGTTTTATTCGGTTCTAACCTTAAAAATTGCTCCTGGAGGGGAGGAATGTCTTTTTTGATAGGAACAAGCCATTCATTTGGCTCAATTACCAGTTTTCCCCTTTGAACGGTAGGGGTTTTACCCAGAGTCATTAAGATTTCCTTCTTCAGTTCTAATCCTTTCTCACCTTCAGCACCAATAAACTTCTGTCGTGCATAAGTTGCAAAAGCAAACGTCTTTTCAGTTAGCTCTAGCCATTTATCTGCCCTTGATTCGGTTTGGGTTAATTGTTCTTTGAGTTTGGTTATTTTTAACTGAAGCTCTTTTTTCTCTTTCAAGAAAACTTCGTCATCAATCAACATTCGGTATCTCATCTTGGTTAACTCGTCTAATTCATTTTGGGCTTGTCCAACAGCCTTTTGTTGCATTTCGTAAACTTTGCTTCGGTCTTCAATTTCTCTATCATTGCGTTCATTCAAAATTTCCAAAGTCCAGTTCAAAAATTCCGGTAAAATAGTATATTTTTCAATTTCATTCTCAATTTGTATTTCCAGGTTTTCTTTGGTTAGGTATTTTTTCTTTCTGCATTTTGGACAATAGTAATAAACAAAGTTTTTGATTTCTCCTGTACCCTTAATAATTTTCTGCTTCTCAATAGCTGTATAAAGACGCTTACATTCTGCACAGGGAATGCAGCCGGTAAAGGCGAAATGGTGTTTTTTTGGTCTTGGTTTTCCTTTTCTACCAAGTAGTATTTGGACTCGGTCAAATTCTTCCATTGTAATCATTGGCTGATGAACTCCTTTATATAATTGTTTGGGATTACCGTATTCAAAATATCCATAGTAAAACGGGTTGGTGAACATTTTATATATTCCAGTTCTGGAAAGAGGTCGTGATGGTCTTCGCTTACTTGCCTTTATCCGGTAGCCCCATTCATTATTAGCGATATTCAAAATCTTCGGAGGAGTATAGTTTCCCGTAAGCATTAAGTCCCACATTTTCCTTAATAGAGGAAATCGTTCTTGGTCTGTGGCAATATCATTCTCTCCTCGTTCCTTGATTTTGCTATTGAGGTAGCCCTGGGGAGCAGTGCCAGGTCTCCAACCCTTTACTAATTTACTATCAACTCCTCGCTTAACCGCTTTTCTTAAATCCAAAATAAACTGATTAGCTGAACCAGTTTCAACATTGAAGAGAATCACATTATCATCGGGCAGGTATTGCCTGTCTACGGTTTGAATACACTTTAATTTTCCCTGTTGTAACATCCAGCTTAACCTGCCGCTATCAATGGGGTTACGGGATAACCTATTTATTTGCCAGCACAAAATACCATCCGCTTCGCCATTTTCAATTCTTTCAAGGACTTCATCAAAGAGAGGACGATTGTTTGGTTTCTTGGCGGATTTTGCTTCAGTGTAAACTTTTTTAACGGTTAATCCTAAATCGTCAGCCAGTTCTTTTAACCTGTTGACCTGGTCATCAATGGATTGGATTTGGCGATCTTCCGATTCAGAAGACTTGCGGGCGTATAGGAAATATCGTAATTTTTGATTATTTTTTTCCATAATTAATTATGCCAAACTAAAAGCGACTGGAAAGCGAAAAGGCTATTTGTTAAGGATAACCAGTTTCCAGCCGCTCTTAGTATTCTATTTTTATCAAATAAAATACCTCTTCGCAAAACTGAATTATCCTTAACGTCTTAATTATATCAAATCACAAAACCTTATGCAAAAATTGACTAACAAGCTATTCAAATAATTTTCTCTTTTTGTCGTATTTCTTTTCTTCCATATCTGCTTCATGAAGCAATGCCTTCAAAGAAAACTTCCCGCTATGCTCAACTTCTTCTTTATTGGTATAACCGTGTTTAGTAAGCATTAAGGTTGATATTTTGGAGTTTAGTTTGTTAGTTAAACTGCCTGATAAAAGCTTCATTTCTTGCAACCCCATCAAAAACTCCACGATGTCACGAAACTCCTCGTATTTTTCTTTATATTCATAGATCTTTTGGCGCGGTATTTTTAGGAAAAAAGCTAAGCCGGCTATAGTTGGAACTGGCTCATCCTTCTTAAAATCTTTCAGGTATTGATTTGCTTGGGTACATAACTCCTCGCTGTAATTCGTTGGTCTCCCTATTTTGTTTTTTATTAGTTTTTTATCCATATGACGACTGGTTAAAATTGAATTCCTATTCTGATTATAAATTCTTTAGTGTTTTTTTCAGGTTTTGTTTTCATTATTTAGTTTAAGTCATAAGCACACCGGCAGTTTTATTTTTTTAATTATTAATAAAGCAAAACTGCCACTGTCTATTCTTTATAGATCTCTTATATCTTTGCACTCATCACTCAAAAACCACTTAAAACTATCTGAAAGGTGAAGTGTTTTTTCTGGATTTCCAAATGATCCATCACTATCTTGGCTAATGTGACAAACTCCTAAAATATTCAGGATTTCCATTTCTTTTAACGCAGTTGGCAGTGAGCATTTAATGATTGCTGCAACGGCGCTAGTTTTTAGAACGCCATTATTTTCTATGAGTTTTCTAAAAAGTTTTGCTCGGTTAGTAGGACAGCTATCAATAGCCAACTCCACTATTAACTTTAAATCTTCTTTATTGATTTGTGTCCTGCCGCTTGCAAGAGCATGCCCACGACAAAGGTTGTAGAATAGCTGGTTTATGCGGTCTGGTTTTTCAACCACTGGCGGATTGTGTCCATATTCATTACCGTCTTGATCTAACTCTTTCCATACAACAATTACTCCGCGCAACTTTGCCAAAAGCATCGCACAGCGGGTGATTATCTTTATTAATTCCCGATCGTCTTTTTGTTTATCCCACATAACGCCATCGGGATACTTGTGCCAAAGTGTATAAAGAAAATCTTTTGTGACAGCACGGCAAACTTTTTCTTTTTCCTTATAAGAAAGCATTGTTATCTGGTTGACTAATTCTTCTTCACTTTTATCTCTGGCTTGCATATTCAAGAAGAATAATCTTGAACCAAGACTTCCCATTATTTTCCAAACTTTTGGCGGGATAGGTGTTGAACCGGCTAAAATCATAAATAAATATTCTCCGACATAGTGTCTTTTTCCATGCACGCCCGTATCAGTGTTGAATCCCTCGCCATCTAACACTCTTGTTAATATACCCAAGCATTCATTGAGATCTTCATCTCTCTTGGAAAAAAGAGTAGCCAAGTCTCTAAGTAAAAACATTTTATATTTTAACTTGGGCAGTAAATCTATTTCCTCTAATTTGTCTTTTTTGACGTTTGAGGCGTTGGATACAAATGAGGCGGGTGTGAATTTGTCGGTGGCATAGGTTAGTCCTTCAATTTCTGCAAAAAAATTGATGGATATTGTTTTGCCGGAAGACGGTACATCAACTAAAACTAAGGCAAAGGGATTGGTAATATCTTTGATGAGTATCTGTGCCATAATTGATAAGCCATATTCAGAAGGGAATAGCAATTCAGGAAAATTATTTTTGATAGTCTTTTGCCAGTCGGTAAAATTTACCTCCTTATCAAATTTTTCAATTTTCTTTATGCGTTCAGATTTTTTAAATTCAGACCACTGCTTTGCATATTTGGTAAAGAGATCCTCTGGACTTCCATTCAGTTTTAAAAAATAATCAGTAATATCGTCGCCTTTGGCAAGTTCATTTGGTAGAGTGATAATAAATATTTCGTTGCCGATGACTTCCATCATTCTTACTATACGTTCTGATCCCTTTCTCCCGGTATCATCATTATCGTAGCAAATATACACTTTCTTAATATTGTTGAACTTCTCAATCCATTCTTCCTTAAATGTCATCGCACCGTGCGTGCCTGTAACAGCTATTATCCCTTTTGATAATAAAGCTAACCTGTCCAATTCTCCCTCGCAGACTACAACTCGTTCTTTTTCTGTCGCCAACATCTCCCAATCGTAAATTTGAGCTTCAATCCCTTTGGGATATGTTACTTTCTCTTTGCCTTGATTTGGATCCTGTCTTAACTTAAAAAATGAAAAATTGCCCTCAATATTTTTAATAGGTATGGTAATCCATTGCTTGCCGTAAAATTTACCCCAACCTAATTTATATTCGTCCGCCACAGCGTCTGTAATGCCTCTGGCGTTGAGATATTGGCGAATATGGGTTGGAAGTGCTTGGTGGCAGGCTTCCACCAGTTCTACGTCAAATTTCGTGGATTTTCTCGGTTTCTTATCGGATTTTATCGGATTAAGGGCAATGTCTTGAATGCCATCGCCCAAGTATTTTGCCAGTGTTACGATGTTTCCCTTTGCTCCACATTTTTTGCAATTATATTGGGATGTTTCGGCGCTAAAATATAAATGAGCTTCGTTCCGCCGGCTATCTTTATCGCATTCATTAAATAAGCAAGATGTCACTATTTCTTTGCCTTGTTCCTTGAATAATATACCCTTTTTCGTTAAGTATTCTTTAATTGTAATTGTTCGTAATGCCATGGTGGTTGAAGTTTCTAGTGCCGGTTTTAAGGTCAACCACCAAAGCTTTCCTTAAAAGCCGGCATCAGAAACAAAGCTTATTTTTTTATTTATTTTTAGTTTCCTCGCGTCGTTTTTGCAGTTGTTCATATTCTTTGAAAGTCATTGGCTTATAAATCAATTCAATAAGCCGGAGAAGTTTTGCACCCTTTTCATAGGCTTCTTCTTTTGAAATTTCTTGCTGGAAATGCTTCCTATACAGAGTTTGGAATTTTTCAATCTCTCTCTCTGAAAACATATAAAAAATCACATATTATTTTTTTTGTCTTTATTAAATTAAAACAAAACCACCAGCCCTTATAGAACTGGTGGGTAAAAATAAGACTATTTTTAAATAATGGTGGTAAAAATTACCACTTTTACCACTAGATATTAATTCTCTTCAATCCAAACACGCCTATTTTTTACGTGAAACACAAGGCTCTTTTTTGATTTATTTTTTGAGATAATCCTTTGTATTTCCTTGGCAGTAGTTCTGATAATATCTTTTCTTTTATTTTCGCCTGTATATTCGCTCCAGAGATTCTGGTTATTTTTATCTTTAGGCAGTTGTATCTCCCCAAAAATTATTTCTACTGTTTTTGCAATGCCAAACGGATTCATAAGACATTTAAGAAGTTTACACTTTCTGCTATTTGCATTCCCAATTTTTATTTCTCTATTATTTATTTGCAAAAAACATAAATTATCTTTTGTGATATATTTTACCCCGTTTCCTTCTGAATTGCCTTTTTCAATAATATTAAGCCCTTTTCTAATTTTATGAAGATCATAATTGAATATAAATAAATCTTCTGGGTAATAATTATATCTAAAGTATCTTTGTGGTTTCCAAAATTCATCGTGCATCATTATCTTTCTATCGAACTTTGTTTCTGAAATGTAGACAGCTGTATCTTTTGGTTCATTTTCAAACTTCTTCTTTGAGATGTGATCAATTTTAACAATATTATTTTTTTCAGCATATTGTAAGTATTCTTTAAGTTCACCAATATTATCAAAGACACTCATTAAATCTTTATACTTAATTAAAATATCCTTTTCCGGGTTAATTCCTTGTAGTTCTATCTTAATTTGCAAAAGTAGCAAAAATTTCTGCCATTTTTCATCCGTATTTAATATCTGCCTTATTGTCATATATTTTTCATTAGTTTACGTTATTCTGTCATTTTTGCAGTCATTTTTCAATTCTTGGGGAATCAGTTGAAATTTGAGTCAAAAAGGGGTAGATTGAACTCATCAAACACAAAATGAATATGCCAGAAATTATCTACATTTTAACAAATGAGGCAATGCCAGGTTATGTGAAAGTTGGAAGAACCAATGGAGATTTAGAGCAACGAATAAAAGAGTTGAGTTCTACAACAAGCATACCACTGCCCTTTACTTGTTTTTATGCTTGTACGGTAAAAGATGCTTCTTTTGTGGAGCATCAACTTCACGATGCATTTAATAATAATAGGATAAACCCAAGGAGGGAATTTTTCCAAATTGCGCCAGAAAGAATTGTTTCAGCTCTTAAGCTAGCAGAAATCCAGAATATCACCCCTAAAAAAGATATTGTTGAAGAGAAAGAAGATCAAGAGGCGTTAAAAGAAATTCGTGATAGAAGATCCCCATTCCGATTTAATATGGCTCATATTCCAGTAGGGGCAGAGTTATTTTTTAGCCGAGATGAGAACATTAAAGCAAAGGTGTTAGACAATAGATTTATTGAAATTAATGGGAAAAAGACAAGGCTATCATCTTCGGCGCAGGAAATTCTTGGCTATGATTATGGTGTGGCTGGTACAGATTATTGGATGTATGACGGAGAAACGTTGGATGAACGCAGAAGGCGTATTGAAGAGGAGGAGTCCCTGGAACAGGCGAAAATAGAACACGAGTCCGAGCAAGCCGGCGAAGCTTATATTCAAAACCAAATTGACATTGCGCGCGGGAAGTAATTAAAACTGACTATGAATGGGAAAAGCGTATAAAAACTTCTGGAGCTTAAATACAGACGAAGCAATCGTTGCAGGCATTTTAAGAAACGAAACTGCAAAAGGTATTGAGGTTTTAATGCCTCTTAACGCGCAAGAAAAGGATGTTGATTTAGTATTAATCAATCCCGACAAAAGAAAGTTTTTAACCATACAGGTCAAGGGAAGTAGGGCGTTTGAGCCACGCAAGATAGAAACTAAAAAATATGGTGATGGTTCGGCTGGATGGTTTTATTTCCCCGCTAAAGTCATTCAAAAATCCACTGCGGATTCTTGAACACTCACATAAGTTAGGACGTAGATTTATAAAGCACCACACAATAACAATACCCACAGGCACTCTTAAAAAGTTAGTGAAGAAGAGTAAGAAAACACACGGAGGAGGCAAATACTCTTTTCTAATATGGATAAATCACACGACAAAGAAAGCATTTGATTTTAGGGATAAATTATATTATTTGAGTGAGTTTTTGGATAAAGAGGGACTTAAAAAAATAAATTCAAAACTAAAATAGAATAAAAATATGGCTTTTTTTAGCGCTGGCACTCCCAATTTGAAACCAACGGAAGATAAATTAGAAGGGTTGAATAATTCTATAAATAAACTAAACAAATCAACCCAAATCTCAAGTTGGGTGATGATAGTTTTGACAGTAATTATAGTGATATTAACTGTTGTTCTAATCTATCAGGGAATTGAATAAAAACTATAGACTTATGCAGGATAAAAACAGAAAATTTATGTGTCCGAAATGTAAATCCACTAACTTAGTATCTTTAGCAAAGGATGATTTTGAACGTGAAATAAAGTGGCACTGTGGTAGTTGTAGTTCGGAATTTACAACAAAATCTTCGGATGATTCAACTGATTATTTTGAAAATAAATAGGATGTATAGAAATTTATAAAATGGAAAAAAAAGCAGGCGAACAACCCAATACAAAATCTAAGCAAAGAGTAAGAGATCACGGGGAGGTATTCACACAAGAAAGAGAGGTGAATGCGATGTTGGATTTTGTAAAAAATGAGACAGAAAGAATTGAATCACGCTTTCTTGAGCCGGCGTGCGGAAATGGGAATTTTCTCGCGCCAATTCTTGAGCGCAAGCTTGAAATTGTTAGAAAAAAATATGGCTTAGTTCAGAATGAATTTGAGAGGATGGGAATTTTAGCAGTTAGCAGTATTTATGGGGTGGAATTACTACAAGATAATGTTGAGGCGTGCATTAAACGGCTTTATAAAATTGTTGATGATTTATATAAAAAGTTATTCAAAGATAATTGCAAGGAGGAATTTGAAAAGAGTATTCAATTTGTATTGAGGCGCAATATTTTACAAGGGAATGCCCTTAATTTAAAAAAATCGGACGGCAAAGAATATATAATTTTTTCAGAATGGTCTTTGGTTAATGGAGGTATGATAAAAAGGCGAGATTTCAAATATGCAGAATTGGCAGATTTTGACCCAAGCAGACCGACTTTATTTTCATTAAGAGAAGTTTCTGATACGGGAGAAGCCGTATTTTCTCCAATGCCCGTTAAAGAATTTCCATTAACCCATTATCTGTCGCTCAACTATGAAGATGCATAATAACTACAATCCTGATGTTTTATCGTGTTTGGCTAATCTCAGCAGTGATGAGGTTTTTACTCCGCCAAAACTGGCAAACGAAATATTAGATTTATTACCTAAGGAGATTTGGAAAGATAAAAACGTAACTTTTCTTGATCCTTTTTGCAAATCAGGAGTTTTTCTTAGAGAGATAACGGCAAGATTATTAGAGGGGCTTAAGGAAGAAATCCCCGACATTCAAAAACGTATAAATCATATTTACAGTAATCAGCTTTTCGGAATAGGAATCACAGAATTAACGTCTCTTCTTTCGCGGCGCAGCTTATATTGCTCAAAAAATGCTAATGGCAAGTATTCGGTATCAACTGTTTTTGATAATGAACAAGGTAATATATTTTTTGATAAAACTGAGCATCATTGGGAAAATGGAAGATGTTCTTTTTGCGGTGCAAGCAAATCAGCATATGAGCGCGAAGAAGGGCTCGAAACTCACGCTTACCAATTTATTCATAACAAATTACCTGATAGAATAAGTAATATGAAATTTGATGTTATTATTGGTAATCCACCGTATCAGTTAAATACTGGAGGGGCTTCTGCGCAAGCAACGCCACTTTATGACAAATTTGTACAGCAAGCAAAGAAATTAAATCCGCGATATCTAACCATGATTATTCCTGGACGTTGGTATGCGGGTGGTATGGGGCTGGATACTTTTCGCTCGGAAATGTTAAGCGATAAGAATATTAAAAAACTTGTTGATTACCCAAACGCAGGCGATTGTTTTCCGGGCGTTGAATTGCGTGGTGGTGTTTGTTATTTTCTTTGGGATAGGGATAATCCGGGTGTATGCGAATATACAAATATTTCTGGCAAAGTTAAAAATACAATAATAAGAAAAATGGATGAGCATCCTATATTTATTCGTTGGAATCAGGCACTGAAAATAGTAAATAAAGTAAATAAAGAAAATGAGAAAAAACTTTCGGACATCGTTTCATCCGTCAGTCCGTTTGGTCTTGCAACTTCTGTGCGTGGGTCAAATAGAAGATCAAAAAATTCGTTAATATTACATTCAAGTAAGGGTGTTGAATATATTTCAGAGGATCAGGTAAAAACAGGGTTGGATTTGATAAATAAGTATAAAGTTTTAATATCTCGTCCCATATCTGGCAATCTAGAAACACCTCCTTTTAAAGTTATTGCTTTATTAAAAACCTTAAAGCCTAAAGAGGTGTGTACACATACTTATCTTGTTGTTGGTAGTTATGGCAACATAGAGGCTGCACATAATTTAAAGACCTATCTTGAAACAAAATTCGTCAGGTTTTTACTTGTCCAGAGCATTTCTGGTATAGATATATCTAAAGATAAATTTAGATTTGTCCCCATGCAAGATTTTTCGGAATCTTGGACTAATGAAAAGTTATACAATAAATATAAATTAACTAAAGAAGAGATTGAATTTATTGAGTCTATGATTCGCCCAATGCAATAAGTATGGCAAAAGATTTTTTTCCACCAAAACCTGAAATAAAGCCAACTATATACGCCTATGAACTCATAGGCGTTGGTTCGCATAAGGGTTTACTTAAAGTTGGCTACACTGTTCGCAACGCCAAAGACAGAGTCGCTGAACAGCTAAAAACTGCCCGGCTTAAATTTAAAATTATTTTGGAAGAAGCTGCTATAAGAAATGACGGCACGGCTTTCACCGATTTTGAGGTACACCAACATTTAATACGGCGCAAAGTTAGAAAAGTAGATGGTGAATGGTTTAAGTGTGCAATTAAAGATGTAAGGGCGGCAATTAACGATATACGAGATAGGAAGTTCAATTTTGGGGCACGAGAGTTAAATTTCAAAATGCGTCCAGAACAACAAGAAGCTGTAGAAAAGACTGCTACGTATTTTTTAAATTACAAAAAAGACAATGCTGGAAAGACGCCACACTTTTTATGGAATGCTAAAATGCGTTTTGGAAAAACATTTGCGACATATCAACTGGCTAAAAAGATGGGTTGGAAAAAAATTTTAGTAATGACCTTCAAACCAGCCGTAGAAAGTGCGTGGGATGAAGACTTGAAAGAACATGGTGATTTTGAGAATTGGCAATTTGTTTCTGCTTCACCCAATACCCTTTGGCACAAGGATATAGAAGAAAGAAAGCCCTTTGTTTGCTTTGGGTCATTCCAGGATTACTTAGGCAAGAATAGAAGCACGGGCGGAATAAAAACAAAAAATGAATGGGTTCATAAAACCAAATGGGATTGCGTAGTATTTGACGAATACCATTACGGAGCTTGGCGTGAAAATGCTAAAGAATTATTTGAAGCGGAAGAAAAAAAAGAAAAAGAATTTGCTGAGGGTCAAGGAATAAAAGATTTTGATGAAAAAATATTGCCTATTAAGACAGAGGCATATTTATACCTTTCTGGTACTCCTTTTCGGGCAATTGCGTCTGGAGAATTTATAGAGGAGCAGATATATAACTGGACATATTCTGATGAGCAGAGGATGAAGGAAACGTGGAGTGGAAAAAATGCATACAATCCCTATGCTTCACTCCCGCGAATGGTAATGATGACATATCAGCTTCCGGATTCAATTATAGATATTGCGCAACAAGGAGAATTTAATGAATTTGATCTAAATGTATTTTTTTCTGCCGAAGGCAAGGGGAAAAATGCACAGTTTACATATGAAGATGAGGTGCAAAAATGGCTGGATTTAATTCGCGGGTCTTTTTTAGAAACGACTATTGATAACT
>Ga0209542_10018603_pt1 | contig 11224 bp, 28 predicted proteins | sample RifCSPhighO2_01_FD_184028 | JGI IMG/M metagenome (GOLD analysis project Ga0209542, IMG submission 184028) | Soil microbial communities from Rifle, Colorado - Rifle CSP2_plank highO2_0.1 (SPAdes) (version 2) | ecosystem: Environmental > Terrestrial > Deep subsurface > Rock core/Sediment ...
TGGTTCGGCGCACGTCGGGTCTGGGTTCTGCTCGATGTATTCATCGCTCAGGCCTTTCGACGCCAGCGGGAATTCGGCTTTCAGCAATGCGAGAACGTTCACAGTGTTGTTTCCTGTGCGGCCTAACGCCCAAGTTCAGGGGCGCCCGCTCGGTGCAGCCGAAGCGAGCAGTGGTGGAGGCGTCCCCTGCAACGCCCAGTTAGGCCGGTGCAAGTAGCAGGGCGCCTGCGCGGCCAGCGAGCCCGCACACGAGGCGTCAGCCTGGTGTGCGCGATGAGCTGCAGCGGCAGCTTCCGAGATGAACCGTGCCATCACGCCTCCCTTTGCGTATGGCGTCAGCCATGCGCTGACGAACGTCTCAATTTAACGCACGTTGAACCTGAGCGGAGAGACCTGCGGCACACCGGCTTGGTGGCAAGAACGAATGTGCGACTGCCGCCGAGGAGGCGGCTCGTGTGGCCTTGGCAAGCGGCGTGTTCCGCAGGGGCCTAACGCCCAAGTTCACCGGCGGCCATGCGAAGCATGGACGTCCGTGTGCAACGACCAGTTAGGCCGGTGGAAGTAGCAGGGCCGTTGCGCGCCCAGCGAGCCCGCACACGAGGCGCCAGCCTGGTGTGCGCGATGAGCTGCAGCGGCAGCTTCCGAGATGAACCTTGCCATCACGCCTCCCTTTGCGTATGGCGTCAGCCATGCGCTGACGAGTGCCTCAATCTAACGCACCTTCAACCTGAGCGACCAGCGGTGACGACACCCAGACTTGGTGGCCAGAACCTATGTTTCGCTGCCGCCGAGGAGGCGGCTCGTGTGGCCAACGCAAGCGGCGTATTACGCGAGGGCCTAACGCCCGAGGTAAGGTGCGCCGGAGCGAAGCGGAGGGTACCAACAGGCAGCGCCTGTTGGCGTCAGCTTGACCAACCAGTTAGGCATTACTTGGTTCTTAGTTGAATGACTGCTTGCAGTGGTGATCTTCGCATGGCACTCCATCATTGTCTCCGTCCATTTCCATTCCTGAGCAATTGTTGATGAACCAAGTGGCTTCCTTGCAAGAAGTCATTTGACCGCATTTGTTACGACCATCGCATTTGTATTCGCTCAGATGGTTTGTTGATATTGTTGGCTCAGTTAACACTGGCTCTGCTTTTACTGGCTCTGCTGGTCTGTTCGCAAGCTCAAGTCGGTGAGAGTAACTTTCATATTGCTTGAAGCCATAGATGCCAATGCCACACACTATAAAGACGGAGGCAATCAAGCCGAGGAGGTTGATGCTCGGTGGCTGCGGCTTTGCGTCTTTAGTATTTCTTGCGCTCACAGTTCCAACTGCTTTGCGAGTAACGCGAACTGCTTGGGGCTTCCCGTCTTTTCCAGTTCCCAATTCGTAAATCAGTGATTCGCCTTGGATCGGGCGACCAGTGTTCTTGGCGAATTCGCTAATATGAACGAACAACTCGGCGCCCCCATGAGTTGGTGCGATAAAGCCAAACCCCTTGTCATCACGCCAAGTGCGTAGGATGCCTGTGTAGCGCATGTAATGCCTAACGCCTGCGTTCAGCGGCGCCGGAGCGAAGCGCAGGGCACCAACCCCGAAGGGGTTGGCGTCCGCTGGAACGCCCAGTTAGGCTGGTGGCAGGACAAGGATTGCGAAAGCAGCGAGCCCGCACACGAGGCGACAGCCTGGTGTGCGCGATGTGCTGTGTTGTCAGCCAGCTCGAACAACGTTGCCATGCCGCCTCCCTTGCGTATGGCGTCAGCCATGCGCTGACGAATGCCTCAATCTAACCCACTGCACCCTGCGCAACTGTGACGCCATCACGCAGACCGCACGCCTCGGTGGTGCGCACGACTGCCGAAGGACAGGCGGCCCACAAGCCCGATGAACACTGGTGTATTCAAGCAGGCCTAACGCCCAAGTTCACCGGCGGCCATGCGAAGCATGGACGTCCGTGTGCAACGCCCAGTTAGGCCGGTGCAAGTAGCAGGGCGCTTGCGCGACCAGCGAGCCCGCACACGAGGCGCCAGCCTGGTGTGCGCGATGAGCTGCTGTGGCCGCCCCTGGTGTGAACCGTGCCATCACGCCTCCCTTTGCGTATGGCGTCAGCCATGCGCTGACGAAGACCTCAATCTAACGCACCTGCAACCTGAGCGGCAGAGGTGCCAGCACACCAACCTGGTGGCAAGAAAGAATGTGCGGCTGCCGCCGAGGAGGCGGCTCGTGTGGCCTTGGCATGCGGCGTGTTCCGCGAGGGCCTAACGCTCGCGGTAAGCCGCGCCGGAGTGCGTAGCACGGAGGGCACCCGCAAGCGGAGCTTGTGGGCGTCGGCTTGACCAATCAGTTAGGCCAACAGCGACGTTTTGGTTTATTTCTTTATTCAACATTCTCACTGCAACATAAATGAATTTCTATGCGAAGATTCTTGAGCTTAAGAAGCATTTTCACTCAGGAACATAAGCCTGAATCCAATCCCACGCATCTTTAGGGAGCCATCCATGACTATCCCGGCGCACCTCGATGATTAGTAGGAAATCACTTCTATCGATTGTCTTTGCCAAGCGATTCCATATCTGCACGCTTGATTCATGGGTTACGATCATCCAATTGGATTCTAGGAAGTGCCACCAATTTCCGTAACTTTTAATCGCGGAGTAGAGTGTTTCGTAGTTTTTGCCTGGAACTTTCAGATCATACGTTATAAGATAGGCTTTCAATTTGATTCTCCTGGCTCAACGGGCACTAAAGCTTCGGCGGATAGTCGTGTTGCTGCTGATGTACCGAATGGCGGTCTATTTTTGTCGCGTAGATGAGCCTCTTTATCAAATGTAAGATTTTCTGGCTTGAACCAAACAAACAAGGCTACCACTATTACCAAAAAAACGAAAAGGCCGACGCCCAGATACATCCCGAATATTCGATCCAAGTTTGGCAGATCTGCGCCAACGAGCACAGTGGCAAGAAATGCCTCGACTATAAGTAGCGCAAGCACAAAAAAACCAAGCGGTGCAGTAATGGCTTCAATAATCTGATTTTTTGATGATTCTGATTCGCTCATAGTCCTCCCGGTTTATATATGGCTTTGCAGTTCTCTCTTCCGAGAGGCCTAACGCCCAAGTTCAGGGGCGCCCGCTTGGCGTGGCCGAAGCGATCCTAAGTATTGGCGTCCCCTGCAACGCCCAGTTAGGCCGGTGCAAGTAGCAGAGCCGTTGCGCGGCCAGCGAGCCCGCACACGAGGCGCCAGCCTGGTGTGCGCGATGAGCTGCTGCGGCAGCTTCCGAGATGAACATTGCCATCACGCCTCCCTTTGCGTATGGCGTCAGCCATGCGCTGACGAATGCCTCAATTTAACGTACCTGCAACCTGAGCGGCAGCGGTGCCGGCACACCCACTTGTGGGCAAGAACGAATGTGCGACTGCCGCCGAGGAGGCGGCTCGTGTGGCCTGCGCAAGAGGCGTGTTCCGCGAGGGCCTAACGCCCAAGTTCAGGGGCGCCCGCTTGGCGTGGTCGAAGCGAGCGGTGGTGGAGGCGTCCCCTGCAACGCCCAGTTAGGCGCTGGTTGTAGATGATGCCTGTGGCGCACATCACAGAACGTCCGCCAGCATTTCGATGAACGGCTGGCCGTGGAAGTAGCCCAGCAGTCCGCAGGCAATAGCGACGCCGTACAACAACCAGCGATAGCTGTTTGGGTTTTCGAAGACGAACCAAATGGTCACGAAGACACCAAGCAGAGCCGCCAGGACTGCGTTTAGAAGCGGGTTGTCAAATGACATGCGCTGTCCGCGATGTTGAGTGGCCTAACGCCCAAGTTCAGGGGCGCCCATAAGGCGTAGCCGAAGCGATGCGACGTATGAGCGTCCCCTGCAACGCCCAGTTAGGCTGGGGAGCGTAGGCGCGGTGTTGCACCTGCATTTCCGGCTGTGCAATGGAGGGAGTCGGAACGGTCTGGCTGGAGCACAAACAGATCATTTCAGAGATGGTTCTTTTTATCATCTGTTCGCCTTGAACCAAGCCAGTTGTAAGCAATGAGTGAACCTACACCGATCGTTGCACCACAACAAATGAGCCTGTAGAGGAATGACTCAAGCGAAGGTGGAGCATGAATAACTCCATATGGAAACTTGTTCCGCATGAAAGTTGGCATCGCCGGTGGCGCATCGGGGTAAATGGCGATTAGGTAGAAAGGGATAACAAAGAACGCAAGTAGAAAGCACAGTAAGAGCCAAGCTTTCAGGAATCGGGCAAGTAATCGCATAGCCTAACGCCCAAGTTCAGGGGCGCCCGCTTGGCGTGGCCGAAGCGATGCGACGTATTGGCGTCCCCTGCAACGCCCAGTTAGGCCGGTGCAAGTAGCAGGGCGCCTGCGCGGCCAGCGAGCCCGCACACGTGGCGTTAGCCTGGTGTGCGCGATGAACTGCAGTGGCAGCTTCCGAAATGAACCGTGCCATCACGCCTCCCTTTGCGTATGGCGTCAGCCATGCGCTGACGAAGGCCTCAATCTAACGCACGTTGAACTTGCGCGACCAGAGGTGGCGACACCCAAACTTGGTGGCCAGAACCAGTGTTCTGCTGCCGCCGAGGAGGTGGCTCGTATGGCCTTGGCATGCAGCGTATTCCGCGAAGGCCTAACTACCAAGGTAAGCCGCGCCGCAAGGAGCGAAGCGAGTGGAGGGCATCAACCCGGTACGGGTTGGCGTCGGCTTGACCAACCTGTTAGGCTGGGGTGCGCAGCGAGGGTTGAGCAAGTTCACTCTTGGTGCGTTAGGTTCGAGTGTCCACAAAAGTCGGGGAAGCTCCCTCAGGGAGCGCACCATCTTTCCCGATCTCCAGGGCGCCGAACCGAGAGGTCAGAGCATCAATGAGGTGCCCAAGGAAGGAGAAGTAGTCACCCTTCCTGCTGGTGACAAGGCCACCTTGAATCAGTTCGCAGTCGAACTGAAACTCAGGCTGACCTGGCAACTGCGAGAAAAAGTAGAAGCCTGTTCCTTCTCGGAACGTAGCAATAGCCTCTAGCTTCCGAAGAAGTGCATCCAGATCGGTGTCGCTGTCGCAGTTAAAGAGAACGATTTGCCACATGGTCGAGGGAGGAGCCTAACTACCAAGGTAAGCGGCGCCGGAGCACCGCAGGTGCGCAGGGCACCAACAAGGGCCATGAGAATGCCGAAGGCATGGCCCTTGTTGGCGTCCGCTTGACCGACCAGTTAGGCCACGGTTCGGTAATGCCATGTCATTTCACCCTTAGACGCCACTCGCTTGACCGGAACCGAGCTGGAATGTCTTGATTGAAAGGCGAGTCGAACCCAAGTAGCTCCAATTGCTCGAACCATTCGTTTCGCTGAGACAGTGGAAGCTGACTGCCACACCACGGGCAGAAGAGAATTTCGACAGAACTGGTGCCGCCATCATGAACGACGAGTCCGTATTCGTTAAACACATCGTCGAAGGAAACGAGTCGATCTGGGCACGGTGATTCACCGTGACATGTCGGGCAACTGTGCTCGACTTGGCGATTCATTTGTTCGCAGCAGTGCATAGACGTAGTGGCCTAACGCCCAAGTTCAGGGGCGCCCGCTTGGCGATGCCGAAGCGTGCGCTGGTGAATGCGTCCCCTGCAACGCCCAGTTAGGCCGGTGCAAGTAGCAGAGCCGTTGCGCGGCCAGCGAGCCCGCACACGAGGCGACAGCCTGGTGTGCGCGATCAGCTGAACTGGCAGCTTCCGAGATGAACCGTGCCATCACGCCTCCCTTTGCGTATGGCGTCAGCCATGCGCTGACGAATGCCTCAATTTACGCACATTCAACCTGCGAGGGCAGTGGCGCGAGTGATCCGCTTTGCTCGCATGAACCAGTGTTCCGCTGCCGCCGAGGAGGCGGCTCGTGTGGCCTTTGCATGCGGCGTGTTCCGCGAGGTTCTGTTGAACACAAAGTTAGGCTGATGGGAGTGGGGCATTTTTGCTCCTGCATGGGAAAGTCGTTTTGTGTTGCTAACCAATGACAGGGACGCCTTTTATGTATGGCGCTATGCCGTCAGCGTGACGGCGGGCGAAACGTTCATAGTTGACTTGATAGTTTTTGTCTTGAGTGATGTGTGAAAGCCAGAGCCTTGCGCCTGCGATCATCTCTTTGCAGAAAAGATCCAGATTGATTGAGAGAGCGTCATTAATCTGGCCGTAATGGATGATTGGAGCGGGGGCTCCAGGCTCGATAAACATGATTCGGCTGAACGGGCTCTTGGGATGTTGAGAGCTGCCTTGGTGCAGCAAAGAACAGCGGAAGCGGTAGCAGGCATCCCCCGTCAACGGATTCTCTATTGGTTTCAGATGCGCTCGATGTTCGGGCGGTCTAGATGCCAGAACGGTTTCGAGGAATCGAGGGCGAACCCATTGCTCAAACCACGCTGCGTATTTTGCTCCCGAGGCCTCGCCATTCTCTGAACTCAATGCGCCCGCTATGTCGGGTATGGTGAGGGACGTGTAAAGAGAAAGAAGGTAAAGCCTGGACCCGAGCGACGCTTCTACTTGATTGATAAGTGCTTCCATAGGAGTGCCTAACTACTTAGTTCACCGGCGCCCCGCTTGGCATTGCCGAAGCGAGATGCCGGTACTGGGCGTCCGTGTGCAACGGCAAGTTAGGCGCCAAGGCCGTGGCATGCGAAACCGAAGGCAGCAAGCTTGCGCACTGAGCTTTAGCTGAGTGCGCTTGCACGAACCAGTGTGCCGATTTCAACAGGTGACTTGCCATGCCGGCCCCCTTTGCGGATGGCGTCAGCCATTCGCTGACGAAGTGCTCCATGATACGGCGCCATGAGATTTGGCGATGACCTGAATTTTGGTGTTGCACGTAATACTTGAAGCTAGGCTTCCGCAGGAAAGAAGATGCGGCTGCTCCGGTACCATATCCCTTCAGCATCCGGCGGGGAAAAGCAATTACGCAATTCTCGATCAATGGTCGAGGGATCGACTTCATTGAACTCGGTATCGGACCATTCGATCGTGCCATCGGTGATGAGACGTTCCAAGAAGGCCCTAGGCTGTGGACCTTGGAGGCGAATACCGAAATTTCGATAGTAGCCAACCACCGGAGCGCTTCCAACGTCCGAGCTTGGGATTGGCTCTGAAAGTCGTACGCAGACTTGAACCCAAACATCAAATTCGCCGGGTTTGCGGGGCGGTATGGGAGAACGTCTCGCGAACATGTTTGACCGAATGAATGTCGAGATGCTTGGAATGCGAGGCCTAACGCCCAAGGTAAGCGGCGCCGGAAGGAGCGCAGCGAGTGGAGGGCACCGACAAGGCCCATAAAAATGGCGAAGCCATGGGCCTTGTTGGCGTCCGCTTGACCGACCAGTTAGGCGTCATCACTGGGCCAGACCCTCGACACACACGAGGCGGGCAGAGCTGCATTCGTTACGCACCGCTTTGAGCCCTTGGTACACGGGACCGTTGTAGAAGGACTCCCATGCTTGAACAGACGGGAACTCGATCAGCACGATACGGCGTGGAGACCAATCACCTTCGTGGACCTTGTGCGGACCGCCGCGGGCGAGGTAGCGAGCACCTGCGGACTCAATCGCAGGCTTGACCTCGCGGACGAAATCTTGGTACCGCTCAGGATTGCGGATATCGACGTCGAAGATGACAAAGGCAGACATGGAACCTCCGATGGTTAGTTGATGTGCTCAGGGTGAACGTGACGCCTAACGCCCAAGTTCAGGGGCGCGCGGTTGGCGTGGCCGAAGCGTGCGCTGGTGGAGGCGTCCCCTGCAACGCCCAGTTAGGCCGGTGCAAGTAGCAGAGCCGTTGCGCAGGCAGTGAGCCCGCACACGAGGCGCCAGCCTGGTGCGCGCGATGAGCTGCAGCGGCAACTTCCGAGATGAACCGTGCCATCACGCCTCCCTTTGCGTATGGCGTCAGCCATGCGCTGACGAGTGCCTCAATTTAACGCACCTTCAACCTGCGAGGCCAGTGGTGCCAGTGATCCGCTTTGCTCGCATGAACCGGTGTGTCGCTGCCGCCGAGGAGGCGGCTCGTGTGGCCTTCGCACGCGACGTGTTCCGCGAGGGCCTAACGCCCAAGTTCAGGGGCGCGCGCTTGGCGAGGCCGAAGCGATGCGACGTATTGGCGTCCCCTGCAACGCCCAGTTAGGCTGGGGAGCGAAGGAGAGGGCGCCGAGCCCGCGACGAGCGTGCTGCAGGCAGATGTGCCACTGACATTCATTGGCGCTCCCTTTGTGATTTGCACAGAGTTTGCCAGATGCCCAGGCCTAGTTGAAGTGCGCCGCTGGTGAGCTGGCCACCTTGAGGACGGACAGCCCGCTCATGCGGAGGCAAGCGGCTGTTGCGCATGCCTGGGTGGCTTGCTGACTGCCTTCAAGGACAGGCAGCCCACCTGTTGATGGCGTGCATGCAGCCTTGCGATGAGTGCCAGCCTTGCACATGCGCTGCCTTCAAATGATGGCGACACGCATGGCTTCAGATGAGGGCCTAACGCCCAAGGTAAGCGGCGCCGGAGCACCGAAGGTGCGTAGGGCACCAACACAGGCCATGAGAATGCCGAAGGCATGGCCTGTGTTGGCGTCCGCTTGACCGCCCAGTTAGGCCACACAGCCTTTGCTTTTGACAACAGTGCATCAGCACACCTCCATCTGGTGCGGATCAAGCGCAAGTGAGTGTGATGTGGCATGTGCAGAGCCTTCATGCCACCACTGCTCAACCCAAGCTCGCCCGTATGGGTCTACTTCATAGACCGCTAGTTCCTGGCGCAGCATTGACCGAACACGTTCGCGGTTCGTCTCATCCAGTTCCGCAAACGCTGAATCATCAATTGCCAGCACTCGAACGCGCGTGCCGGCATCAACGGTGTTGCCATGTGCGTCAACGGTGCTTTGATTGCGCATATGTCTAGGGCCTAACTACCAAGGTAAGCGGCGCCGGAGCACCGCAGGTGCGGAGGGTACCAACACAGGCCATGAGAATGCCGAAGGCATGGCCTGTGTTGGCGTCCGCTTGACCGCCCAGTTAGGCGCTTTTTTAGTATGGTTCAAGTGTTTCAGCCTTAGGTATGCCCCACGGGTCATGTCCATCTACGGAGTAGAACTCCAGTTGCGATGGGCGCCCATGCTTTTCCCAGAGTAGAACGCCCACTGGTGCGTTGGCTTCATCGCGACCCCAGTAGGAGGCAACTTCAGTTTCGTGTTCGGACTGCGCGTGAGGCTGAAAGAAGATGGTCGGGCAGGCCCCGCAGCCACAGCGACCTACGACCTGCAATTGCTCAACAAGCGCTAAGTGCGCCGAGTGGCCATCCTGAAGGATGCGCAGCAATACCTCTCGCTCGGCTTGCGAGATGCACCGATGCTCTGTTGCGACAAAGAACGGAGGTGCTTTACTCATGAGGAGCCTAACGCCCAAGTTCAGGGGCGCCCATAAGGCGTAGCCGAAGCGCTGAGACGTATGAGCGTCCCCTGCAACGCACAGTTAGGCATTTAACTGCGCTTTCCTAAACCAGGGGCGCCGCATAAAATATCTGATTTTTGAAGTTTATTGAATCCGCTGAGTCGGTGCATTTGTTCGATGCGGATATACGATTCGGTGGCAGTTATTTGAGCAATGAGCTTGCATTTTGTTTCCTCGGTGATGGCCGCTGCTAAGTCGCGCTGGAGGCCTTCAAGCCGTTTTTTTAGTAGCGCAATTTTGGATGGCTTTCTTTTTCGCTTGCTGGCCGGTTTTTTGCTCATTGTTGAGTGCCTGATTCTTGCCTTTGATGTCGCAATAGATCACTTCGCCTAATATGAATTGCATCCATTAGTGCGCGATCTTTTTTCCCTAGGATGCCAACGGCTTTGAGTTCTTTCTCGAACTTTTCAAGTTGATATTCAATTGCTTGAAGATTCATGTGCGATGCCTCCCGGGTGGCTTCTTTGGTCACGGATTTTTGTGCATCGTAGTAAAGATACCAGGCAATTCCCATTCCGATTAAGATGAAGAGTCCGATTTCCATTAACAATCCTTTGTGCGGCCTAACGCCCAAGTTCAGGGGCGCGCGCTTGGCGTGGCCGAAGCGATGCGACGTATTGGCGTCCCCTGCAACGCCCAGTTAGGCCTGGGCAAGTAGCAGAGCCGTTGCGCGGCCAGCGAGCCCGCACACGAGGCGACAGCCTGGTGTGCGCGATCAGCTGAACTGGCAGCTTCCGAGATGAACCGTGCCATCACGCCTCCCTTTGCGTATGGCGTCAGCCATGCGCTGACGAATGCCTCAATTTAACGCACCTGCAACCTAAGCGGCAGAGATGCCAGCACACCGAATTGGTGGCAAGAACGAATGTGCGACTGCCGCCGAGGAGGCGGCTCGTGTGGCCTTCGCAAGCGGCGTGTTCCGCGAGGGCCTAACTACAAAGGTAAGCGGCGCCGGAGCCCGACAGGGCGGAGGGCACCAACACTGGCCATGAAGATGGCGAAGCCATGGCCAGTGTTGGCGTCCGCTTGACCGCCCAGTTAGGCCAAAGTGCGGTTGCATGCGGCTTGTGCCCATGTGCGGTGATAGCGTTACCACTTCCCGAGCGATGGCGTGCGCCAATGTGGGAGCAACGGCGCATGTTGAGCCTTTCGTTCCTTAGGCCTTGGGCGGTTGGGTGCCGCGCCAGATGAGGTGAGCGCTGTACAGCGCGAAAACAACTATCGGGATAGCCCACAAGGGAACATGAAATCCACGCCGGCGCTCGTAGGCGAGGATAGGGGAGGCGAGCGTATGAACTTTTGGATTCTGTGGGTCTACATGCACGATGACTTTTGAGCCGACATGGACGTCGCTGCAGTACGGAGGAGCAAGTGGGTCGTTTGGGCCTATGTGCCTCTTACCATCGTAGTGAAACTCGTACCAATACTGTCCATGGTTGTGGCAACTCAATGAATAAACGGTTCCCTGGACAGAGACGCTCCGCTCGGCCAATGCTTTGAAATCGGCCACATCGTTGCAGTACCCAGCAATGGGACTGGCTGCTCCCACAAGTGCCACCACGCGAATCAAAGCTGATGCGTATGTCTTATGCATGTTTTTCAAGGCCTAACGCCCAAGTTCAGGGGCGCCCGCTTGGCGTGGCCGAAGCGTGCGCTGGTGGAGGCGTCCCCTGCAACGCCCAGTTAGGCCGGTGCAAGTAGCAGGGCGCCTGCGCGGCCAGCGAGCCCGCACACGAGGCGCCAGCCTGGTGTGCGCGATGAGCTGAGCTGGCAGCTTCCGAGATGAA
>Ga0209542_10018604_pt1 | contig 11224 bp, 10 predicted proteins | sample RifCSPhighO2_01_FD_184028 | JGI IMG/M metagenome (GOLD analysis project Ga0209542, IMG submission 184028) | Soil microbial communities from Rifle, Colorado - Rifle CSP2_plank highO2_0.1 (SPAdes) (version 2) | ecosystem: Environmental > Terrestrial > Deep subsurface > Rock core/Sediment ...
ATTGAGGCGTATTAATTACAATACTCGCAATCCTTCTTATGGCACCCGCTTGCGGGATCCATAAAGCGAAGTTCTTGAATTTCGCCCCAAACCCTCTGAATTGTTTCTACTAGCTCTTTTGTATCATCTTCTGTAATTTCGATTCGCTTTTTGACATAGCCTTTTTTAGAAGGCTCCACGAAGTCGATTTCTCCGCTTTGCATGGTATACCCGAATTGCTTGGCATTATCGCACAAAAGCTTATAAAAAATCATTTGGCGTGCATAGTTGCCGCTTTTTTTTATCTTTTCATACCATTTGTCTGAATTGCCCGTTTTATAATCCACCACGTTTGCTAATTTCTTTTTTTCATCAACAATTTCAATTTTATCCAGCTTCCCCGTAACAGGAACATCGCCGATCATTACATGATATTTCTTAAAATTATGCTCAGTCATAACATTCGCAATAAAATCGTTCTGGTAATGCTCGACATATCCCGTAATCGCTTTGCTGCCTTTGGATAAAATTTCTTCAAAATCTTTTTTATCCATCGGTTCGCGCTGAAGATATTTTTTAAACAGTGCATGCAAACCCTTTTCCTTTGGCAACGGCTTGCCTGCATGCAGCGTCTCAAATATATCGCGAAGCGTATCATGCATGGCGCTCCCTAGCATTAGGCTGCGCGTTTTCATTGATGGCACCTGCAGAATATTCCTCCAATAGAATTTTCTCGGGCAATCTAAATAATTATTCAAATGCGTAACTGACATCACATATCCTGCAAGCTGCGATTTAATATATGCGCGCGCATCTTCTGAAATACTGTCTTGCTCATGAACAGCCATAGTTTGCATTAATCGCCGCTGCTGCATATCTGGCGTTTCCGCATATGCCTGCTGGCGCACAAACTCTTTTGGAATTTCTGATAGAAAAATAGATGGTACCGTTTCTTTGCCCGTTGCAGAATGTGCGGAACGCGTAAGCGTTGCCGTGTGCATTGATCGCGTCAGCGCAACATAAAACAATCGGCGCTCATCCTCGTTTTTATCATTCAAAAATACGAAATCGTACCGAACCAATCCTTCCGGCAAGGAAATGCCTGCACGTTTTTTCAGATTTCCCCAATGCTTATCATTCATCTTCATCACAAACACATGCGGCCACTCCAGTCCTTTTGCTTTATGCGCAGACATCAAATGCACCGCACCGACTCCGCCTTCCCATTGCGGAGTCAAAAGAGCGATATCGTGCTGCTCCAAAAATGAAAGATGCCGGACGAAATCTTGCATAGAATACCCTATATGCGTGCTAGCGAGTTCTTTGGCTTCGTTTAAAAATCGCTTCATTGCACAGAGCAGCACAACAGCATCGGACATATCCAGCACGCGATTCATCCAGCCCGTTTCTTTCATGACGTGTTCTAAGAATTCCATTACGGACATGTTCGCAGAATCGTGCTGGAATTGCGCAAGCTGATTTGCAAGCGCAAACAATGCCTCCGAATTACTTACTTCTGCCTGCATCAAATACTCTTTACTAGATAAAACAGCATATAGAGACTTATATTGCTTTCCTGCATAGTGAATCGCTTTTAATGCATCAATTGGATCAATACTCCACCACTCAAGCTGCACAATGCGAGCAAGTAAATCATCCTGCCCAGTGACGAGCCATTGGAGCAATATCATCCATTGGCGTACTGCAAGCACATCAAATATATTTCCCCCCATCTCAACTCTTGCAGGAATATTCATCGTACGAAGCGTGTGCAATAACGAATTGCCATCTGCATTATACCGGTACAACACTGCAATATCTTCCGCCTTTGCACCACCTGCAATTAACGCTGCTATAGATTGACCAATCAGAAATTCTTCCTGATCTTCAGATTCCGTTTCGATGACATCGATAGCCTTCTCCGGCAATTGCTTGCCCGGAACCAGCTCTTCCGCAATGCCGGGAATATGCGCCTTGAGCGACTCCGCATTGCGAGAAATCAATGCACCGGATGCGTCGATGATTGTTTTTTGGCTTCTGTAATTTTCTGTCAGCGAAATAATTTGTACAGAATTTTTATACCGCTCATAGAATGACAGCATGTTCGCAAGCGAAGCTCCTTGAAAGCGATAAATAGATTGCTTATCATCGCCGACTACGAAAATATTCGGACTGTCATCGAACGACCCGAGCAGCTCCACGATTTCATTCTGCCCGCCATTCGTATCCTGATACTCGTCTACTAAAATGTACTGAAACTGTTCTTGGTATTCTGCAAGCAAAGCATCGTTTCTTTTTAGCTCGCTAACGCAGCGAGAAATCATATCTTCAAAGTCATACATGCCGGCCTTTGCCAGCATGGCTTCATATTTTTCGTATAGCGATGCAAGAGAAGTATTTCTCTCAAGATTTTTTTCTTCGCCGATAAACCATTTTTTAACTGCATTTTTTAACTGCGTACGCGCTTTGCTTTGGTCTCTTATGGAATCGCTCGCATCGAATGCGGACTCGTACTGCACAAACATTTGATCGACTGCATAGGCAATAGATTCTTTCACTCTCGCTGCTTGAAATGCTTGGCTCATCGTACTTCGCAACTGCGTACACGCATCGTGAGTACGTTCTTTTGGCGAAAGCGAAAAAAATGCATCTGCTTGCTTGGAAACAGATTGCAAACATGCATCGAGCGCATGAAGTATATCGCGAAATGCCTCAGGGGAAATATCTTCCTGCTTCAACTCTCCGATCGTCTTCATTACATCGCTGAAATACAAATAGGGCGCATAAAAGGGTTTCAGCGAGCTGCCCTCCGGCAGAGTATCAATAATGGATTGAAAGTATTCTACTTTTTCTGCATCAGCGATGAGCCGCCATGTATCCCCCCGCGCAAAAATCTCGGGATGATCTTGTAAAATCTCATTGCAAAACGAATGAAACGTATGAATACGAACATAATAGGCCGGTGTGCCCATAATAGATAAAAGCCTGCTGCGCATTGCGGCCACGCCAGATTCCGTAAACGTCAAACATAAAATATTCCACGGATCCATCTCCGTATTCTGCAAAATATTTGCGATGCGCATCGCAAGCGTTTGAGTCTTTCCCGTGCCAGGCCCCGCAAGCACCATTACCGGGCCTTCTATCGTGTCAACGGCTAGTTTTTGTGCGCTGTTTAGTTCGGGCATGCCAAAACAGTAGCATACCGGCTAAAAAAAGCGGAATAGTGAAGAATTGCCCGCGGGTCAGCCCGAATATATACGGCCATTCTTGTATGCGGATATATTCGAGAAGAAAACGGGTGATACTATACAAGATGAGGAATGTAGCGATGACCTCGCCACGCGTACCTCCCCTAGCCCCTCCTTCGTAAGGAGGGGTAGCGCGTCTCTCCCCCTTACGAAGGGGGAGTTGGAGGGGGTTAGTCGTATAGAGCATCGCATAGCAAGTCGCCGCAATAACAATCATTGTCGCCGCATCATATAACGCGCCATATCCTGAATATAATTCCTGATTAATGAAATTTCCGATTCTGCCCAATGCTAAGCCGATTGCTGCGGGAACGGTGGCAACATCTGCGATGGCAAGCAGGGCAGTTCCCCTCTCCCAATTCTGGGAGAGGGAGGGGGTGAGGGCCGTACGCGTAGTCGCTCGTAGCCTGCCCCCATCCCCTCCTTCCCCCCAATTGGGGGGAAGGGAAAAACGCGTCCACAACCAAACCGCAGCTGCAGCTCCGATAAATCCGCCATGAGAGCTCATGCCTCCATGCCAAATAGCAAATACTTCTCCTGGATGCATAAAAAAATATGCTGGTTCGTAAAAAAGTACATAGCCTGCTCGCCCGCCTACAAGAACTCCTGCCGCTGCATACACAATAAGCATCGTCCACTGTTCACGTACAAACTTAAGGCCGCGCAACGTACCAAGATACGGCAACAGCGCATACGCAATCCAAAATGCAAGAGCATACATAACCCCATACCAGTGGATTGCGTATCCGAATAAATTAATTGCGACAGTCCGAGATGAAAATAGCGCAATCATTACGATTACCCGCCCAGTTGGATTGTCTGACCTGGAGCAATAAGCGCAATATGATGCTTTGCGAATAGCTGAATTATGCTGAGTATAATTTGCTGGCGTGCAATTTGATATAATTCAAAATCTCGATCATCTATCATATACACCAGTTCAAACATGAATGCGCTAGCGCCCATTTGTACCAAAAAGGCACTTTTGCATCGTGCATGCTCTACCTTCTCAACGCTTTGCGCTAATAGTGCAGGAATATTAGCAAGAGTTTTTGCGTCTGTCCCATACGGTACCGCAATACTCAATACCGCACGACGCTCCTTCATTCTCCGGAAATTGCTGATGCGCGCAGCTGAAATATCCTTGTTCGGAATGCTAATTTCTTCCCCGGAGAGCGCTTTGATTCTTGTAGATTTTACCCCGATTTTCTGAACAGTTCCGCTATTTGCACCCACAACAATATAGTCTCCAATTACAAACGGACGATCAAAGAAGATTGCGAGGCTGCTGAATAGGTCTCCCAAAATGTTCTGTGCTGCCAGGGCAATTGCGATTCCTCCAATACCAAGACCGGCAATCAGCGACGTAACATTCACCCCGAGATTCGATAAAATAAATACTAAAGATATAAGCCATAAGCCAATCTTGGCAATACCCGAGAGAATGCCGGCAACCATGACATTTTGCGCCTTGCTGCTGCTGCGCACTCGTTCGGCAATCGTGAAGTCTATAAAAATCTGCAAAGCAATAACAACTTGTACGGCAAGCCAAATAAAAAAGAATCGATGGACAACCGTTTGAAAATAACTGCTTACCGCGAGGTATTGCAGTGCAAATACAAACGACACGAACCAATAGAACGGGGGGTGCACGGTGCGCAGCATAGCAATAATAGCGTCGTCAACGAGCGTTCGCGATCCTTCTGCGAATCGCGATGTATACGCAATAACGCCTCGCTGCACCACCATAAACGCCAGCGCTGTAACGGAAAAAACCAACAACGCAACAGCATACTGCAACAGCGTATTTCCCCAATACATATCCATAGTATCAGTATATGATACGATCCATATATGAACAACATTCCACTCTGCGTAGATTTAGACGGAACACTTGTGCGAACGAATACGCTGCTAGAAACCGCACTTGGAACACTTAAACAGAATCCCCTATTTATACTTTCCCTTTGTAAAGCTCTTGCAACGAGCAAAGCACAGGCAAAGCATGTGATCGGTCAGAAGTTTTTCATAGAACAATCGCCATTGCCATATAACAGCGAATTTCTCGCCTGGATACAACAACAATACAAGAGCGGGCGAACACTTATCCTTGCAACAGCAAGCGATCAGCATATCGCCCAGCAAATAGCAGCCCAGCTCGGAATATTTAAAACCGTGATTGCAAGCACCCCCGCTGCATCAGTAACAGCATCGGGAAAAGCTCTTGTATTATGCAGAATGTTTGGAAGCGGAGGATTTTCATATGCGGGTAATTCGCATGCAGACCTCGCAGTATGGAATTGCGCAAAAAGCGCAGTGCTCGTTGATGCGCCATATCGAATATCAGCAAGCATTAAAAAAAATATCGTTATTGAAAAAATATTCACAACCAATAATTCGCCAACAGCCCGCATCATCGCACAAACAATGCGTATTCATCAGTGGGTAAAAAATACGCTGCTGTTCGTTCCTGCGCTTGCAGCCCACCAAATTACACAGCAAACAGTCGCACTCCATGCCTTACTTGGATTCATATCGTTTAGCCTGCTTGCATCTGCCGTATATATATTCAATGACATCACCGACATTCCTTCCGATAGAGCACATGCGACAAAACAGCATCGCCCTATCGCCTCTGGTACTATATCTCTGAAAAATGCCTTGCTCTTAGGCACATGGTGCGCAATCGCGAGTATTGTCATTGCAATAGCATTCCTTCCGAGCTCTTTTCTCGGCATCCTCGCGCTCTATCTCGGAATCAATATATGCTATTCGCTGGGCGCAAAAAGGATCGCATATCTCGACATCGTCATTCTTGCAGGCTTATACGTACTGCGCATTTTTGCAGGAAGTTTTGCAACAGGAATTGCCACTTCAAAATGGCTATTTATATGGACGCTATTCTTTTTCTTAAGCTTAGCAATCGTAAAGCGAATTATTGAACTCATACAACTTGGCGCTGACACAACAAGGGCCCATGGCCGCGGGTACCAGAAAAACGACCAGAAATTTCTCAGCTACGCCGGAATGGCTGCTGCAGTATGTTCTAGCATTGTTCTTGGCCTCTATATTAGAAGCAGTACAATTTTTACCCTATACACCAACCCGTCAATATTATGGGGAATTGTTATTGTTGTAAGCGCCTGGCTTGCGCGCATTTGGAAGCTGGCGCTGCGAGGCGCCCTTCCGTCTGACCCCGTACTATTCGCAGCCAAAGATCCGCTCAGCTACGCTGCAGTAGGCGCCGTTATCGCAATAATGCTGCTTGCTTCTTAGCAATAACTGATCGATACAGCTCTTCGTATAACGCGATAGTATGCGCAATGGCGTGCGGTTCAATTGCCGTCCTGCTTGCCTTGCCGAACTGTGCACGCTTATCCGGGTCTGTAGCAATTTCCCTCATTGCATTTGCAAGAGCGTCAATATCCCCCGGAGCAACAAGCCTGCCATTTTCCCCATCATGGATTAAATCCGGAAGCGCGGCCGCATCAACGCCAATCACGGGCAAAGAACTGGACATCGCCTCCATCGTTGCAATGCTTTGCAACTCTGCCGTACTGGCAATCACGAAACAGTCAGCGGCGGAATACAGCTCGGGCAAATCGTCATCTGCCACATATCCTAAAAAGAATACATCTTGAGCAACGCGAAGCTCTACGGCAAGAGTTTTGAGCTCCTCGAAAAGCACCCCTTTCCCCCCAAAAACCAAGCACATCGGAGTATCTTTACGCGCATGGGCAAACGCTCGGATTATTTGGTCAACGTGCTTTTCTTCATCAAGCCGGCCAACAAATAGAAACCTCGGAACATCCGGAAGATTCCATTTTTTTCCTGGAACAAGCCGATCGCCTGCCACAAATTTTTCCAAATCAATTCCGCACGATATCGGCAAAATATCTTTTTCAAATCCCGCCTCATAAAGCAATCGCGCGGCAATTTTTGTAGGAGTTGTTACGGCATCCATGCGCGAAAATGCTTTGCAGCATTGCTTCCACGTCCATTGCTTTGCCAAGTCTTCCCATTGCTCGGGCAAATGCAGGTAATGGGTTAAGTTGTCGGGCATAAAATGATTTGTTCCCACTATGGGAATATTTTTTGATTCCTCGGAATCCATTGCTGCGGCAGAAATCGGAAAATGCCCCTGCACATGAATAACGTCCGGCCTCTCTTCATGCAGAATTTGATCAATGCGCCATTGAATAAGCTTCGGAATACATGCGCGGAATCCCATAGCCGGAATGAGCGGAATAGACCCTATTCCATAAATCTTCGCCCCGTCTAATTCATATTCTTCGTCCCAAAATCCTCTCGACGGCGCAATAATAGTTGCGGTATGCCCGCGAGCAATAAGCCCCTTTACTAAACGCTGGGTAAAAATCGAGTTTCCATTCACATGCGGAAAATAGGTGTCAGTTGCGACGAGTATGTGCACGCGAAAATAGTACAACTGCTACACGGCGGAGTCAATCGCTTGCTGAAACGCCTGATATGGCTGCGCACCGATAATTGGAGTTTCTTTACCATCTTTCCCAATCAGAATAAAGAATGGGGTGCCGATCGGATTCCCCGTTGCGCTCATCACCTGATTCAACGAACCAAACTCTGCGTTGTCTGCATCTATAACGTCCTTATATGCTATATCCTTCACGCACGCTTCAAACGCAGGGATATCTGCAACTCCAGAGTCTTTTGCATACTTCGGCAAATCCTCCAAGTTCAACCCGTCGTTTGATGGAGTATTAGCAAAAATAGTTTCTATGAACTCCAAAAATTTCCCTTGCGCACTGGCGCATTCAGCAGCATTTGCTTCTGCTGGGCCTTTTTGGTGAACAAATGCGTGCCGGTATACAACGCGCACCTTGCCTGCATAATCCTGCAATATCTTCGTAAGAGTTGGGTGAACATTTTTACAGAATGGGCACTCTAAATCAGAATACTGCACAAGCGTCACTGGCGCATTTTTGTCTCCCCAAATATGATCAGCATCAGATATGGCGCGAATGTCAAAATGTTCTGGAGGAGGCCCGGGAGTCTGCCGCTGCGCAACGGCTCCAGGCAGACCGGAGGGAGCAGGAACCTGCACGGGGCCTATTCGCGAGAAGGCAACAGCCCCGGCGATAATCACCCCGGCGATAATAATCGCCATCGGTATAGACATTTGTTTCGGGGCAGACGGCATCATATAGTAAAGAGCCTACGCGATCTCCAACAACTGCGCAAGGCGCGGCTGATTGAATCCGATTACAATTTCTCCATCGATATCGATAACAGGAACACCCATCTGCTTTGACTTTTCCAGCATTTCGTTCCGTGCAGCAGGGTCGCCGGCAACATCCTTTTCTGTGTACGCAACGTTGTTCTGTGTAAAATAGTCTTTCGTTGCCCTGCACCATCCGCATGAAGGAGTTGAGTAGATTGTGACGTTTTTCATAGTATTTGTTTAATAATAACCAATGTATTGTACAAAAAAAATAAGCCTCGCGCAATATAGATTGCACGAGACGAGACGAGGGTGTTAAAATAACCCCATGAAGAAAGATAACCAAAAAACGGTAACGCATGCCGAGTTCCATGAGGGCATGCAGATGATTGCAAACGCGTTTGAAAAAGTGGTAACAAAAGACGAGCTGAAAAATACTTTAAAAAATTATCCGACTAAGCAGGATCTTAAAAAAGCCTTGGAACCATACGCAACGAAAGCAGATTTAAAAGAAGTAAAAATTGAGATGAAACATATGGTCGATGATGCTGTAGAGCGAATCGTGCATGAAAATCAAAAGATGATAAAACCATTACACGAGCGAGTAACAAGATTAGAACAGCATGGTCATCGTATTTGATATCGGCGGGACGAATACGAGAATTGCGTATTCAAAAGACGGTAAAACATTAAGTGAACCCGTCATATATCCAACGCCAGAACATTTTGATGCAGGAGTAAGCCAGTTTGTTGCAACGGTAAAGAAACTATCTGGCGGCGAAAAAATTATGACAATTGCAGGCGGAATTCCCGGCCCAATGGACGCCGAAAAAACCATGCTTCTAAAAGCGCCTAATCTGAAAAACTGGAATAATAAGCTCCTAAAAAATATTCTGGAAAAAGAACTTGGTGCGCCTGTGTTTTTAGAAAATGACACTGCTATGTGGGGCATCGGCGAGGCGCTGCATGGCGCAGGAAAGGATTTTGAAATTGTTGTATATATGACCGTAAGCACGGGTGTCGGCGGAACTCGAATCGTCAACGGAGCCATAGATACAAGCGCGCAAGGTTTTGAACCGGGACATCAAATCATAAATCCCGACGGCCCAGAGTGCGGATGCGGAGGCAAAGGGCACTTGGAAGCATACATTTCTGGCACTGCATTGCAGAATAAATTCGGCAAACCGCCAAAAGAAATAAAAGATCCTGCAATATGGGACGAGGAGGCAAAGTATTTGGCAATCGGATTGTTAAATACATCTGTATTCTGGTCGCCGCACTGCATCGTATTAGGCGGGTCCATGATGAAAGATATTCCAATTGCAAAAGTAGCATCATATATGCAATCAATGAACCATATCTTGTCCGCGCTCCCAGAATTAAAGCTGGCACAGCTCAAAGACACTGGCGGACTTATAGGATCGCTCTCAATCGCATGGTATAATTCCCAGCATGGATCTGTCGATCGTCGTACCAGCTTTCAAGCAAGCTAAGACAATCCGCAGCGACCTGCGCGCGCTTACGAAGTTTTTGCAAACTCTTCACGGTACGAAAGAAATCATCGTTGTTGTTGATGGTAATAGCGATGGAACCGCAGAACTGATTGCACAAGACGAACAATTATCGCACGTCCGCATTACATCGCTCGAAAAAAATCATGGGAAGGGATATGCGCTCAAAACAGGGTTTTCCCAAGCCACCGGGGATATTATCGGGTTTATTGATGCTGGAGGCGATATCGAATATTCGTGCTTAAGCCTCATGGTCAACATTATGCAATTTTCAGGAGCTGACATCGTCATCGGGTCAAAGCGCCATCCCCTTTCTCAAGTACGATACCCGCTTATTCGCCATATCTACAGTTTCAGCTATCAGCTTTTAAATCGCATTCTCTTTCGTCTCAATGTTCGAGACACGCAAGTTGGAGTAAAGCTATTTCGAAGAGAAGTGCTGAAAACCATTCTCCCGCACATTAAAATTAATCGCTTTGCGTTTGACTTGGAGCTTCTTGTACAGGCACGGGCGTTCGGATATACGCACATTATCGAATCTCCAGTACGCATCACCCACCGATTTAACAGCACAATTAGTTTTTCTGTAGTGCTAGAAACCCTTAAAGACACGATTGTATTGTTTCGCCGCATAGATCAAAAAACGAGAAACATACAGCCGTCTCCCGGAATATCCATGACTCTTCTTGCAACCAAAACAACGCAGCAAGCAAAAGAATATAGCAGACAATAGATTTGCCGATGAAACTGCTAGCCTTTCTTGCAACGGGGCTCTTAATCACCTTTCCGTGGTTTGCTCGCCCGGGATACCTTTTTCTTCTTGACTGGAGCGGCGCGCCGCATGTCCCATTATCGCTCAACCCGACCGGAGGTATTGCTGGCGTGTTGCCCAATATCCTTTGGCACGAACTTTCTTTTGCAAGCAGTTCCGACTTCGCACAAAAAGCATTAATCCTCCTTATTCTCGTACTTGCCGGAATAACGACAGCAATGCTCGTGCAGCAGTTACTTGCTAAACTAGTACAGCCCAACACAAATCAAGGCATTGCAATAATGTGCGGAATATTCGCAATGACAAACCCTTTCGTATTTAATCGTATTGAAATGGGTCATATCAACCTGCTTTTTGCCTATGCCTTAGTGCCGCTAGCAGTTCTGCTAACGCTGCGATTTTTCACCACTCCCTCCATAGGGTCGGCACTCCGTGCAAGCATAGCTGCATGCGGCACAATTTTAATGAGCATCCACCATATCGTATTACTTCCCCTTATTCTCGTATTTTTTGT
>Ga0209542_10018606_pt1 | contig 11223 bp, 12 predicted proteins | sample RifCSPhighO2_01_FD_184028 | JGI IMG/M metagenome (GOLD analysis project Ga0209542, IMG submission 184028) | Soil microbial communities from Rifle, Colorado - Rifle CSP2_plank highO2_0.1 (SPAdes) (version 2) | ecosystem: Environmental > Terrestrial > Deep subsurface > Rock core/Sediment ...
TTTATCGCCCTTAGGAAGAGCTATTTTGTGGCCAAAGACATTATATCTATACCTCCCGATAAAATAGCTCTTCCTAAGGGCGATAAAAGCGATAAAACCGTAAAATTTCTCAATTTAGACCAAATAGAAAAGCTCTTAACAACCGTAAATCCTAAGGATGATGCCAGTATTAGAGATAGGGCTATTTTAGAGTCGTTATTTTCAACTGGGCTTAGAATAGCAGAGTTAGTTTCTTTAAATGTAGAACAGTTTACAAATATAAAAAATAAAAAAGATTTAGAACTTGGTATTATAGGTAAAGGCGGCAGTCCTCGCACTGTTTATTTTTCAGAAAGGGCCTTTGATTGGATTAAAAAGTATCTTGAAACTCGCCAAGATAAAGAAAAACCGTTATTTATACATACTAGGTCAAGAAACAATTCAGAAAGCCGTCTTACACCTCGTTCTATAGAAAGAATAGTCAAAAAATACGCTGTATTAGCCGGAATTCCTATATTTACAACGCCTCACACACTTCGCCACTCTTATGCAACCGATTTACTCACTCAAGGAGTTGATTTGCGCACTATTCAAGAGTTTTTGGGCCATAAAAACATTGTTACCACTCAAATATATACTCATGTTACCAATAAGCGCTTACGCGATATTCATCGCCAGTTTCACAGTGGTAAAAATCTCAAGGAATAATTATCTAATCCCCCACTTTTCTATTTTCCAAATCTTCGCGCCCGGTTGTCAAATTCTTTTAAAGCCAAGCCCAGGTCTTGTTCTGTAAAATCGGGCCAAAGTTTGCTTGAAAAGTATAGTTCAGAATAAGCAGATTGCCATAAAACAAAGTTTGAAAGGCGCATTTCTCCTCCAGCTCTTATTATTAGGTCTGGATTTGGCAAACCAGCTGTAGATAAATAATTTTCAAATAGTTTTTCGTCAACTTTGTCTGCCGGTATCTTTTCTTCTATTATTTTTTTTACTGCTTGTAAAATATCCCATTTCCCGCCATAGCTTATTGCTAAGTTTAAATTAAAATTTGAATTTTTAGCTGTGGCTTTTTCGGTTATCTTTATGGCTTTTTGCAGTGACTCTGGCAGTCGTTCTTTTTGCCCAATAACTCTTACTTTTACACCATCTTTATTGTATTTTTCTAAATTATCAAACAGGCCTTTTTCTAATAACTGCATTAAGTAATTAACTTCTTCTTTTGTTCTTGACCAGTTTTCTGTTGAAAAACCAAAAGCGGTCAGCACCTTCACTCCCCTATTTTTACACCATTGCGCAAATTCCAGAAGATTTTTATATCCCTGCATATGGCCTTCTAAAGAAGCTATGCCTTTTTGTTTTGCCCAGCGCCTATTTCCATCGGGAAATAAAACTATATGTTGTGGAATGTGTTCCATAAATTTTAATTGGTTGTTTTTGCTGATATTTTGCTATTATAAATCCGGCAGCAAAAGAAAGTAAAACAAGCAACGCTACAATAATAACAAGTATTATATCATTTAAATGGGCTTTGACAAAATTCTTTATTTTTGATAGCATACAGTTATTAAATTAAAAAATCAATATGTCAAAAACTAAACAAGGAGGTTCTTCGCGATTAGGAAGAGATTCAGCTGCTCAAAGGCTTGGCATTAAGGCCTATGCTGGCGAAAAGGTAAAAGTAGGCGATATTATCATTAGGCAAAGGGGCACAAAGTATCTTCCTGGTAAAAATGTAAAAATAGGTTCAGACGACACTATTTATGCTATGAGCATCGGTGTTGTTCGCTTTCAAACAAAATTGAAAAAACTTTTCAACGGGTCTCAAAGATTAGCAAAAGTTGTAAATGTTGACCCTATTTCTTAATTGCTACTTTTATAAACTCTTTAAAAAGAGGATGTGGTTTTAGTGGTCTTGATTTAAACTCTGGGTGAAATTGAGTGGCAACAAAAAATGGATGACTTGGAACTTCAATAATCTCTACCAAATCTTTTTCTGGATTTAATCCGGCCATTTGCATGCCATTTTTTTCTAAAGTTTCTCTGTATTTATTATTCAGTTCATAGCGGTGCCTATGGCGTTCTGATATATTAGGTTTGGCGTAGGCCTTATAGCTTTTAGTTCCTGGTTTTAATTTACAATTGTAAGCGCCCAATCTCATTGTGCCACCGTATCTTTTTTCTTTTAAAAGAACTTTTTGTTCTAACATAACATCAATCACAAGGTTTTTTGAAGATTTTTTAAATTCAGCTGAAGTGGCATCTTTCAATCCGCAAGCATTTCTTGAAAATTCTATTACTGCTAACTGCATTCCCAAACACAATCCCAAAAATGGGATTTTATTTTTTCTGCAATACTCAATTACTTTAATTTTACCTTCCACTCCCCTATTCCCAAATCCTCCTGGCACAATTATTCCGTCAAATTTTTTAAGAATTGAAAGAGTTTTTGGATTTTTTTCAAAATCTTCTGCAGATATCCATGTGATTTTTGCTTTTCTATGAAAGAAAAAAGCAGAATGTTTTATGGCTTCAATAACCGAAATGTAAGAATCCATCAAAGTAAAATGCCCCGATTCAAAGTACTTGCCAACTATTCCAATTTCAACCGGTAATGGCGAATTATTTATCATTTTAACTAACTTTTCCCATTCTTTTAAATCGGAAGTTCTGGATTTTAGCCCAAACTTTTTTAATATTCGGTTTCCCATATTTTCTTTTTCAAAGTTCACTGGCACTTCGTATATTGATTTTACATCTGGGGCCGAAATAATGTCTTGAATGTCAACATTGCAAAAGTTAGAAAGTTTTCTTTTTCTTGGCTCGTCTAAAGTGGTTGTGGCTCTGGCTAAAATCATATCTGGTTGTATTCCAGCCGAGTTCAATGTTCTAACCGCATATTGAGTTGGTTTTGTTTTCATTTCGCCAACTGTTTCTGGCACAGGCATATAACTCACCAAAATAAAAAGCACATCTTTTGGATGAGCGATTTTTAGCATTCTGGCGGCTTCTAAAAACAACATATTTTGGTATTCGCCTACTGTGCCCCCTATTTCAATTAAAATAAAATCTGCCTTAACTTTTTTGCCAGCTCTTTTTATTGTTGCAATTACTTCGTTTGGTATATCGGGAACCACTTCCACGCATTTACCGCCATATTCTAAGTTTCTTTCTTTATTGATTACCGATTGGTAAACTCTGCCTGTTGTAAGGTAGTTGTCTGTGTAGATATTTTCGTCTAAAAACCTTTCGTAGTTGCCAACATCCTGGTCGCATTCTATGCCATCATCGGTCACAAAAACTTCTCCATGCTCAACAGGATTCATTGTACCAGCATCAACATTAATATAAGGGTCAATTTTGATTGCTGTTACCTTAAACCCTTTGCTTTTTAAAATTCTTCCTATAGAGGCCGTTGCTATGCCCTTTCCTATGCCAGACATTACGCCCCCCGCCACAAAAATATATCGTGCCATATTAAATTTTTTCTTCTACAACAATTACGTTTACTTCAACTTCTAAATTATGTTCTAATTTAATTTTAATTGGAAATTCTCCCAATGTTTTAATGGGTTCTTCTAATACAATTTTTGATTTTTTAACCTCGTACCCCATTTCTTTTAGTTTATCTGCTACTTTTTGGCTATTGATCGATTCAAAAAGTTGCCCTTCCTCCCCCACTTTAACTTGAATATTCACTTCCAATCCATCAAGAGTAGATGCTATTTTTTGTGTTTTTTTCAAATCTTCTTCAATTTCTTTTTCAATAATTTCTTTCTGGGCTTCTAACCACTTTAAATCTTTTTTTGTGGCTGTTTTTACTAAACCTTTAGGTATTAAAAAGTTTCTGGCATGGCCATTTTTAACTTCTTTAACCTCGTATTTTTTGCCAAGGTCTTGAATGTCTTCTAAAAGAATTACTTTCATATTATTTTAACAATTTATATCTTACTTTAAACCTTTAATTATTTCAAGCGCTTTGTCTAGTTGTGGATCTTTGTCGTTTTCAAAGTCATCATCTGTTAACTCCACTTGTATATCGGGAGTTAATCCTACTTCTGAAATTGAGTTGCCTTTTGGAGTTAGCCATTTGGCAATTGTTATTTTAAGCATAGAGCCATCTCTTAATTCTAAAACTTCTTGCACAGAACCTTTGCCGAAAGATTTTTCACCTATCAATATAATGTTTCTATTATCTCTTAGTGCTCCTGCCAATATTTCAGAGGCCGAAGCGGAACCTTGGTTTATTAAAACAACTATAGGATATTCAGAAAAGGCGCCATTACCTTCGGTTTTGTAATATTTTTTATCTTTATCTTCACCAAAATTTTCTATTGTTACAACTTCACCTTTTTTCAAAAACCAGCCAGCTATGTCTTGTGAAACTTGGAGGTATCCACCAGGATTGTTTCTTAAGTCTAATACTATTTTTTGTGCAGGGCTCGTTAAAATTTCTAATGCTATTTTATTGAACTTAGACGATAGCGATTGGTCAAATAAATCTATGTGAACATAGGCAATATTCTCGTCTTTAATTTCCCAGCCTATAGAAGGAATAGTAATTGTATTTCTTATTATTTTAAAATCTTTTGTGTCTTTCCAGTCATCTCTAAAAATTGTTAAAGTTACTTCTGTTCCCTTTTTACCACGAATTAAATTTACTGCTTCATCAATGCTCATATCAAAAGTGCTTTTGTCGTTTATTTTTGTTATTATATCCCCCGCTTTTAACCCTGCTATTTGTCCAGGAGTATTTTTTAGAGGAGAAATTATTGTTAACTTATCTTTTTTTATTCCTACTTCTACTCCAATTCCATCAAAAGAGCCAGCAAGGTCTTGCTCAAATCTTTTAGCTTCAGTTGGATTAAAAAAACTCGTATAAGGATCATCTAAAGATTCTGCCATTCCCGAAATTGCCCCATATATTATTTTTTGCGTATCTAATTTTGCAGGGTCAACAAAGTTTTTTTGAAGCTTATAATAAGCATCCCAAAAAAGAGAAAGGTCAACAGTTGTTGGAGCGCAAATTGGGCAAACAACTTGCTTTTGGCCAACAAAAAATCCTACCCCAAAAACAAGTAAAAAAGCCAAAACCAAACCCAAAACTAAAAGTATTTTTTTCCTATTAAACGGTATCATATTAAACGATATCATACTAATCTTTATACCAAAAAATATTTTACAAAGCAATACCAATCTCTCCAATTTTTTTCAGCATTGCTGGTAATTTTTTAAAATTAGTTTGAAATGACTGCATCATAGCTGGCGCTCTTAATGCCGCCGCAGGGTGAAACATTGGCGCCACAAACCAATCCCCCGCTTTAAAAAGTTTTCCTTGGTCACGGGTTATTTTGGCATTTGGTAAAAAATAATTCATTGAAAATCTTCCCAATGAAACAATAATTTTAGGTTTTATTATTTCAATTTGGCGTGTTAAATAGGGTTTATACATTTTAATTTCTTCTGGTAGCGGGTCTCGGTTTTCAGGAGGCCTTCTTTTTACAATGTTTGTAATATAAACATCTTTTTCTTCCCAGCCCAGTTCACGAATTGATTTTCGTAAAAGTTGCCCAGACCTGCCCACAAACGGGCGTTTTTGTTCATCTTCAGCCAATCCAGGCGCTTCCCCAATAAAAAGAACTTCGCAATCGGGATTTCCTTCTCCAAACACTAAATTTGATTGAAGTGGAAGATTTTTATCATTTATCATTTTTCTCTCCAATTCTTTTAAAAGAAAGTTTTTATCCATTTTTAAATAATTCTATTTAGGAATCACGCGAACACGCAATGAATATTGGCGCGACATCGGGAGAAATACTGCTTGTATCCAGCACCTGCGTATTTTGATAGTCAAAGACGTCGCAATCTGTTTGTATATTCATGGGCTGTGTCACATTGTTCTTTGGCCACATAACGGTAATTGTGCCCCCGGGAGATTGGAACTGATACGACCAAAACTTCTCAGTGGATGTTTCCTGCGCCGACGAAGGCGTCACTCCTCCCAAAAATCTCGCTGCAGCTTCGAATGCATGTATGTTGAGAGGCTTCAGGTTTCCTTGCATATCGATCAATGACGTGACGACGCGGTCATTTCCCGGGACTGTCATGAGTAAAATGGGATTGATGTCGAGAGCGAGAAGACGCGTGATGGAATAGATAATTTCTTTTGCGGCTTGGTTCTCATCATTCACATTTTTCCTCGCTGCTCCAAATGCGTCTGACATAAATGGCTTCTTTGGGGGAGCGTTCTTTCGCACAAAAGACACCATGTCAGCCAGGGCATCGGGATGATGAACATAATGAAAATTACCAATATCGACCCACTGATACAGCCCTTTTGCGATGAACTCTTTCGCTTTTGCGACGCGGGGCTCGGAGAAAACAGTTTCTTTTTCTGCCAGTAACTGCTCATAGCTTATCTGCTTTCCTTCGAGAAGCGAGTATACCCGCAGGGCCGCTGTTCGATTACTCATCTTGAGATAATCTTCGATTGTCAGCCACAAGAGCGGACGCGGTTGGAGAGCACCATCCGCGATGCGGACGGCGGGGTCGACATCACGAAAGGCTTTCTTGGCAGTGAGCACGAGTCGCAGATATTCATCGACACCGGAACACCAATCTCCGCCTTCGGGAATCGGATCATTGATCTCATTTTCAATTACAACAATAGGAAACTTGCCCTTATATTGCTCTGCAATCGCCCGCACAAAGCGATAGTATGTCTCAGAATAGGATTCACCTTCCCTAAGTGGCTTTGTTCTATCCAAATCAAGAGGAGCAGAAGCGCACAGATTTTCCGAACCGCCCTTCAACTGTTTCGGTTTTTCTTCGCTGTCTGTTACCACTACCACTGGCTCTACCGCCCACTTCGATTTCGCTCGAATCGATGGAATGACGGTGTACCCATCTTTAATAAATTCTTCAATTTTTTGAGCCTGTTTGTTGCTGGTATCGAAGATAAATGTTCCTGGTTCGGGCTCAAATTGTTGCCATGAAATTGCCGCGCGTACCGGAGCATTTGTGAAATACGTAGAATCCAATCCCTGATACCCATCAAACTGAAAAAAACCAATGTTCGATTGCATTTTAGATTCAGTGGTAGATGGGCCGGTTCTCCGCATGAAAAGCAAACCCATGAAATCGTTATTTACCAGCAGAAGAAACGCGCCCAATATTGCTCCAATACTAATGAAGATGATCGCCTTTGTTTTGAGCATAAAAAGAATGAGATAATTACAAGAGCTTATTTTAAAAAAATGATGATAGTATGAAACGTCGCCGAATCGGTCGTGCAAAAATCGGAAAGTTTGATTTTGGTGGACCCACGGGGAATTGAACCCCGCCCTCATCCATGCCATGGATGCGTAATGCCGATTTACTATGGGCCCCTGAATTAAATTTATAATACCCTTTTTTCTGAAAAATTCAATGTGCAAATAAAGAATATATAAATAAAAAAGCTTCTGCCTGGAGGCGAAAGCTTATATGCTATTATTTTAATATATTTCTTGTTCTTTATAGTCAAAGAATTTTCCGTTTATTGTTTTTTCTCTGAAAGTTACTTCCATTTCAACTACATTCACATTTTCAATTCCAATATCAAAAATAGAAAACACAATTATTTCACCGTAGCTCAATCGTTTGTCTTCTGCGTAATCCTTAAATAAATCTTCTACAAGATGATACAAGGTTTCATAATGTGTCACACAAATAAAATTTAAAAAAGGCTGTTGTTCTGCGAGTAGACACCTTACTATTTTCGACAAGTATTTAAAGAATCTTTTTTTTCTTGCTTTAGTTATTGACTCCTGCATAGATGGTTCTTCTCTAACCTTTCCTTCATATCCTATCATGCTTGCAATAATAGCTGCCGACCCCATAGTCATTGTCATTGGAGAGGCCTCTATAATCACATTTGAATTACCATTTAAATCACAACTAAGAAAACCTCTTATCATATGTGCGCTACTTTTTAAGGTTTCGATACCTTCTTTTGTTATATCTGGATACACACCATTACAATCTGTTTGAGCATGCAAAACAAATATAACCCTACCTTGCAAAGTTCTTACCATAACAAATACCTCCATGAAAAAAGGATTTTAATGTGCCAAGGGCATGATAACACAAATAATATAAAAGCAATAGATAGTAGATTTTTATAATATATGTTAAAGTCATTTTAAAGTAGCAACTTAACAATTGAATATGGAGAACAAAACATGGAACTTCGAAGAGTTAATTTTAAAAATGTTCTTTGTGCCTCGGGTGTGCTGGGATTTTTTGGAGAAGGTTATTGGTTTCACAAATTGTGGCGCCCATTTGGTTTGAATTTTAAAGGTACGACATTCGTTTCAAAAACAACGACGCTTCTGTCTCGCAAAGGCAATATGCCTCTTACGCGGCATTACACTCCCAGGAATTTATTACCCGGGTCTATAAAAGTAAAAATAAAGCGATCGGTAGCGCTAAACTCAGTTGGTTTAAGTGGTCCTGGAGAGGGTGCATTACTTGGCACTGGAAAATGGCAAAAACGCACAAATCCTTTCTTTATATCAATTATGTCGCTTGCGAATACGCCTCAAAGACGATTAGAAGAAATAAGAATTATGGTAGATATGATTGGATTTTGCAAAGATAGTTTTTCTGCGCCGTTCGGATTACAAATTAATTTTTCTTGCCCGAGTACTGGACATAATCTTAATGAATTAATAGACGAATCAACCAATGTGCTTGATGTTGCTGGCGCGCTCGGTGTGCCTTTGATGCCAAAATACAGCATTGCATCAGCTCCAATTAAAGCTATTATGGAGCTAAACGATAATCCTAACTGCGACGCAATTTGCGTTTCCAACACAATACACTTTGGTTGGAAAGGTCTTGACTGGAAAAAGGTTTGGGGAAGTAATATATCGCCTCTTGAAAAATATGGCGGAGGCGGATTATCGGGAAAAGCTCTGCAACCTTTAGTATGTGATTGGATTAAACGAGCGCGCGATGAAGGATTTACAAAACCCATTAATGGCGGTGGCGGTATTCTTTGTCCAGAAGATGTCCAGCATTATCACGATGCGGGCGCTTCTTCTGTATTTTTGGGATCGGTTGCTATTTTGCGTCCGTGGAGGGTGAAAAAGATTATCAAGAGGGCTAACCAACTCGACTGGAGGTGAAAAATGGAAAATAAAATTACTCTGCGACGATTTGACGACATGCATTTCCACCCTAGAACCGATGAGCTTCTTGCTGAAGTGTTACCTGTCACGGCTTATTATTCGGGTCGAGGAATTGTAATGCCAAACACACTACGCGGTATTTTTAACGACAACGATGTTATGTGGTATCACGATCAAATTGAACGTGTATTAGATAGAATGCCCATTAGACCGGACTTCAAACCATTAATGACTATTCAGATAACAGATAATACAACACCAAAAATGATTGCCAATGCAAAACGCGTTGGCGTTGTTGCTGGAAAAGTTTACCCTCGTGGAGTTACCACAAATTCAAATGAAGGGCTTTGCGACTTTTGGAGCCCTAAAATTACAGAAACTTTTAGGGCAATGCAAAGCGTAGGAATGTTGCTTTTACTTCATGGTGAATTAGATTTAGAACGAACTCTTGTTACAAAAAGAGAAGAAGTATTTTTATCAACGCTTTTACGACTTGTTGAAAATTTTCCAGACCTAAAAATTGTCTTAGAACATATATCTACTGCAATAGCAGTCAGAATAATAGAGCAACTTAGTAGTAATGTTGCAGCAACAATCACAGCTCACCACCTTTGGATAACACTAAACGATTGTATTGGATACGGCATACGGCCACATAATATTTGCTATCCAATTCCAAAAGGTTTTGACGATAGAGACGCGCTTATTAAGGCAGCCACAAGCGGAAATCCGAAATTTTTTCTTGGGTCGGATTCAGCTCCGCACAAGCGAGAAAACAAAGAGTGTGCCAGAGGAGCCTGCGGTGTTTACTCGGCTCCAATACTGCCACAACTTCTTGTGGATATTTTTGAAAAAGCCGAGCGTCTTCATCGACTTGAAAATTTTACCTCGAAGTTTGGAGCAGATTTTTATCGCTTACCACTCAACGAGGGCAATATAACACTTATCAAAAAAGAATGGCAAGTGCCAAATCAAATTGGCAGTGTTGTGCCATTTCTGGCAGGGCAGTGCTTGAAATGGCAACTTGTTTAATAATTTAGTAGTAATGCCGCTTGGAATTGTTTTTACAATTCTCCGAGCGGCTTTTTTTTTGAATAAATAATTTTACAAAAAAACACCCCACCATCTGTGTAAAACAGAGGCGGGGCCACGAATAATTCAAGTATTTTCAATAATACGTACGGCAGACAAATTGCGGGCGTACCATCTTCGGACTAATTTACGCAGTAGCCAACGCCAAGTGTCATCGCTACCGCGATACAGACCTAAAATATATGGACCTCTTTTTGAACTTAAAAGAAGATCGCCAAAAAAATCAACATAAGTTATCTTCTTGACCCGATATAATTGTTCCAAAACACTATTTTCAAGGCAGTTATTATAGTCTATCCATAAACCCATAAAAACTGTGGCTCCATAACGTATCAGATTTGTTTTTTCTTTAAGGCGGAATAACTTCTCTTCTCCGCGAATTCGGGTTTCACATCCCTTAAAACAAGTGACAAAGTTGGTTCTTGAAAAATCCACATTTTCAAGCTCCGCTGACCGGTTATCTCTCTCATTTAATAAAAATCTCCAGTTCAGGCCAACGAACTTTTCAATATTAAGTGGAGCAGTAGCAATAAGACCGTGAGAAATAACAGTGACTTCCCTACTCATATCGCGTTTCCTTGTTGTAAAAGGGCAAAGTGAACCTAAAGTTTCACACTAGTGCGCCCAGCAGGACTCGAACCTGCAACCAATTGCTTAAAAGGCAACTGCTCTACCATTGAGCTATGGGCGCATGTAATTATATAAATTTTCGAAATTTATATAATCGCGCACTCGGTCGGAATACAAAATAAATTTTGCATTCCTCCCTCCCTTGCGATTATAACCCTTCTTTTTTTAGTTGGTCAAGTAGTTCTTTCTGTTTTCTTGATAATTTTTTAGGAGTTTTTATTTTTAGTTCAACATACAAGTTTCCTTTTCCATATCCTCCAAAGTGCGGAATGCCCTTTCCAGAAATTTTAAAAACCTTTCCCGATTCGGTTCCTGCTGGTATATCCAATAATATTTTTGCTTGCCCTGAGGA
>Ga0209542_10018607_pt1 | contig 11223 bp, 12 predicted proteins | sample RifCSPhighO2_01_FD_184028 | JGI IMG/M metagenome (GOLD analysis project Ga0209542, IMG submission 184028) | Soil microbial communities from Rifle, Colorado - Rifle CSP2_plank highO2_0.1 (SPAdes) (version 2) | ecosystem: Environmental > Terrestrial > Deep subsurface > Rock core/Sediment ...
GAGTGCCTACCAAGCCGCCGAAGGAACCCTTATCTTGTTCTTCACCCTGGCGGGACTGGGGGTTGCTCTTTGGTTTTTGTGGAATCAGGTGATCTTTAAGGACGCCCTCTATTTTGCCTACGGTCCTTTCTCGGCCCATGCCCAACAGGAACAGTTGCGAGAAGCAGGAGTTTTAGCCACAAAAGGAAATTTGCTCCTTTCTCTAAAAGTTTATCTGTACGCGCTCTTGTATAACACCTATACTTTTCCCGCTGTCTTAGCCGTTTTCGGTTTTGTTTCACTTTGGTTTGATAAAAAGCTGACACTATCGGAGCGATTCTCAACCACATCTCTTATGGCCCCGTTCGTATTTAATGTCCTGGCCTTGTTTTTGGGATTTTCCGTTCTGTTTGTTCAGGGGATATCCGGGGATACCTGGTTTAATGTTCGGTACGGGGTAATGTTGGTCCCGACGATTGCCATTTTTATTGGCTACCTTGTGGACCGGGCCAAAAGTTTCCGGTGGCTGGTTATCGGCCTTTTAGCTTTTGTTTTGTTTTTTGCCTTTGCCAACAACGATGCGGTTACAATCGATGATGCCCGGGTCGGGTCCAGTCAGAAAAATGTCACCGAAGTTTCCGGTTGGTTAAACGCCCATACAAAGGACGAACCGGGATTTATCTTAATCTCGGTTGCTTCACACGATGCCGTTATTTTCTCATCCGGCCTTCCCATGAAACGGTTTATTCATGAAGGCACCGGCACCTATTGGATAGCGGCCACAACCTCACCTGATCGTTGGGCCAAATGGATTGTGATGAGAACCTACGATGATAACGATCTTACTTACAAAGCGGTGAAATCTGTTTCGGGACTTCTCAGATATAATCTCGTCGGAAAATATCCCTTTGCCGATATCTATGAACTAAAATCGGAATACCTTCCGGGGTTAAATACCGAACCAATTTTACCCAAGCAAAGATAGAATAATTGTATAATTAGCTCCATGAGGAAAATATTTTCGATATTATTTATATTTCTTTTATTTTCTTTAAGCAGTGTGACTGCGTCGACTGTTAACGCGGCTTCCTACCCGTGGTGGCAGATTCAGTCGGTTGACACGATGAAATATTCCCGGGACACGGCGGCGGAAAAATTAAACGACTCTTCATTTGATAAAACCATTGATGAACAGGTCAAAAATATATCTGAGATTGGGGCTACCCACGTGGCCATCGCCACCCCTTACGATGAAAAATTTATTCCCTTTTTGACCCGCTGGGTGAAAGCGGCCAGAAAATACAACCTTAAAGTCTGGTTTCGGGGAAATTTTTCCGGCTGGGAAGGGTGGTTTGGATTTCCAAAAATTACTATGGAGGAACATCTGGCCAAAACAAAGGATTTTATTTTGGAAAATAAAAATCTTTTTGTTGATGGTGATATTTTTTCTGCTTGTCCGGAGTGCGAAAACGGGGGACCGGAAACTAAAGGAATTGATCCCAGGCGAACGGGCGATGTTGAGGGTTACCGGCGGTTTTTAATTGAGGAAACAAAAACCGCCCGTGAAGCCTTTAAAACCATAAATATCAAGGTTACCCCCAATTTTATCAGTGCCAACGGTGACGTTGCCAAACTTGTTATGGACCAAAAAACCACCGCCGAAACCGGGGGAGTCGTGGTTATCGATCATTACGTGGCCACTCCTGAAAAATTGGTATCCGACATCAAAGATCTGGAAAAATCCTCCGGCGGAAAAATATTTCTAGGCGAGTTTGGTGTTCCCATCCCGGGAATAAATGACCCGATGACAGAGGAAGAACAAGCCGCCTGGATTAAATCTGCTCTGGATAAATTGATCTTAGACAAAGATCTTATAGGATTAAATTATTGGGTAAATACCGGCGGATCAACACAGTTGTGGAAGGAAGACGGCAGCCCCAGAAAAGCTGTTGCCGTTCTTAATGACTACTTTTCGCCAAACGTCTTGTCCGGACAAGTTGTCAACGACTACGGGGGTGCAATAACCGGAGCTACTGTCACGACAAAAAGCAAAGAAATAGTGACGGATAGTTCGGGAAAGTTTGCCCTTATCTACCGGGGAAATAATATTACCGTCACCACAAAAGCGCCGGGGTTTAAGGACAAGGTTACGGCCGTTGGCAGTCCGACGGATAAAGAGGTAAAGATAACTTTGGTCAAGCAAAATAAGAACATTTTCGACCTCATTTTGGAGGCCCTTGCAAAATTCTTCAATAGTGTTATACTATAAGGTACTGCCCAATACAATAAGTGAAAAAGGCAGTATTTTTATTTCTATTAGTTCTTGCCAGCTTTGTTCCCGCCAGGGTTGAAGCGCAAGAAGAAGTCAGCTTTCCCTCTTGTATTAATCCTTCCGGCTCCGTTGTCGCTTCATATCAAAATGGCACCCATGGCATTGTCGGCAGCAGCGAAACCTATAGCGGCGCTGACACTGTTTATTCCCTAGGGGATGGAAACTACGTCCAGTGTTTTTGTGATAACGGGAGAGGCATCCAGACTAACTGGTGGAAAACTAATACTTCTGATGAAAACTGGATCTCCATTCCCAACGGAGAAAACTGGGGATTGGAAAGCGGTTCATACCTCGCCCAAAATCTCGACTATAACTGCGGGGCATCAACCAATAACGATAATAATGGCAGCGGGGGCAGTGGGGGAGGCAATCCGTCAGCTCCAACATGTAACGACGCCGCTCCGGGATCTGCACCGGTACTTATAAGGGTTGACCGGGGAGAAAATTCTGCCACTCTTTACTGGACCAAAGCAGCCGACCCTGTGAGTTATTATCTTGTCGCCTACGGGACAGCTTCCGGGAATTACCAATATGGAAATCCGAATGTCGGAGATAAAAACACGACTAGTTATACGGTCAATAATCTAAATGGGGGAGTCACTTACTATTTTGCTGTTCGGGCGGGCAACGGTTGCCGGCCGGGATCATTCTCAAATGAACTATCCGAGTCTGTGACCGGGGGAGTAGTCTTTGGCCAGGCCTTCGGGTTTTTCCCCGGAGTTTTGGGGATTGATGATAGACTTGGGAAAGGCGTTTTTTCAGAAAGTGGGGAAGGGGAAGTAATTGGAGTCGGGAACACCGAGGTTATCTGCGGCCGGTGTATCTGGTGGCAGATTCTTCTTGGGGAAGCCGCCCTTTTAGCTCTCTATTACTTTTTAGTTAGAAAAAATGAATACTTCCGACGGCATTTAGTTATCGGCGCATTAGTCGGTGCCTTGGCTTATACTGTCTTTTTATTCTTGAATCGGGGAGTTTGCCCGGATGGAATTATTGATCTTAAGTTTACGACCATTCCCTGTAAACTCTTCTGGGCTCTTGACGCCGGGGTTTATACCCTTGCCGGTCTCCTGTTTGCCAAATTTCATTCTTCAAAATAATTAACTACTTGACTCCTTATCTACAAGTTTTATAGTAAAGTATCCGTATGTCTAAATTGCTGGGGAAAATATTTTTGTCGTTCTTGTTTTTACTTATTGTCGGCAATTTGAAAGTCCATGCCGAAAGTCAGGCAGCCAGTCATCTTCCAATTTGTCCGCCGGGGGCAAACACCACCAATGTTCGTTGCCATGCCCGTGTTGCGGTTAATGAGAAGGGGAAACCCACAATTACGTCATCGCCCGCAGCGTACGGACCAGCACAGTTTCACGGAGCCTACAACCTTCCGGTTAACGCGATTTCCGGGAATCCAACAATTGCCCTTGTCCTCGCCTATGACAATCCAAATGCCCTAGCCGATCTAAATTTTTACAGTCAAAGCTTCGGTATTCCAACCTTAGCCGATTGTTCAACCGGGGCGGTTCCTTGTTTTCGCAAAGTAAACCAATACGGGGGAACGACATATCCCGTGGTTAACGCCGGCTGGGCCTTGGAAAGTTCTCTTGATGTTCAAGTTGCTCACGCTATTTGTCAAAACTGTAACATCTTATTATTTGAGGCTAACTCAAACAGCTATAGTGATTTAATGACCGCGGTTGACCGGGCAAGAATGATGGGAGCAACGGTTATTTCCAATTCTTACGGTTCCGGGGAGTTCAACGGTGAAACTGTCTTTGATTCCCATTTCAACTACCCTGGGGTGGCCTTTACTTTTTCTGCCGGAGATTCCGGATACGGGACCAGTTATCCGGCGGCTTCACGCTTTGTCACCTCAGTCGGGGGAACAACCCTCAAACTGGGGGCAAATAATACTTACGGCAGTGAATCAGTTTGGAAAGGGACAGGGAGCGGTTGCAGCGCCTATGAAAGTAAACCCGCCTGGCAACACGATACCGGCTGCCCAAGAAGAACTCTAAATGACGTTTCTGCCGTGGCCGACCCCAACACCGGAGCGGCCATTTATGACTCAACTCCCTACAACGGACAAACGGGTTGGTTTAGAGTGGGGGGAACAAGCCTTTCCGCTCCTCTTATTGCCGGGGTATACGCTCTTTCCGGAAACACTTCCGGTTTAGCCAATTCCATCCCCTATTTTTCGTCAGGTCTACGTGACGTGACTGTCGGAAATAACGGCCGTTGCAAGCGATTTTCTTCCTATCTTTGCACCGCTATTTCAGGTTACGACGCTCCAACCGGTCTGGGAACACCAAACGGTATCGGCGCTTTCTAGCTCATCCTTTTCAGATTTGCTAAACGAACAACCCACCGGATTTCTCCAATGGGTTGCAATACTCTTTGACCAGTTATCCTACGGAATCAAGTTATGCTCAAACAGATAAGCGCTTGGATTCCAACCAGTCAGATTCCCTCCAGAAACATCACTTGACAGAACGAGCCAAATCTTGTAAACACCCGAAACTTCCCCACCCGTTCCCACATCAGCTGTTCCTGCGATGTGAACGTTCCCTGCGGCGTCTGCGACGTCATTTCCAATCACAGTTACGCTTGGCCAGCCATTGTATTCGACTAGCGTGTAATCTGTGCCAGGGACAAGTCCGTGCCCGTTGAACGAGCCCGAAATAGTGGTGCCAGCGAGACTGTAATTATATTTTCCCCAAGCTTCGTCCCAGACGACACCCCAACTTGCATCTTTAGAATATAGATATAGGTTTTGTGGATTATCATTTGCTGGAGTATCTTTTCCAGCTGGCGCGGCAAATACTGTCGTCGCCAATAATGCCATGCTAATTCCTGCCGTCGCCCCACCTATTATCATTTTCTTTAAGTTCATTATTCTTCACCCCCTCCCTATTTCCTATAAGATATATAGATAGTTATTTATATTTATTTTTGCGTTCGTATTTTCAGTAAACTCCTAATATATAGGCTTGTCAAGACTCATGGGTATTTGAGGCTTGACAGCAGCCTTTGGATAACATAATTTATACGTACATATCTATATGTTGAAGTCCTTAAAATTATTTGCTCCGGTGTTTCTTTTCCTTCTTGCCTTGGCATTGCTGCCCTTATAGGTTTCTGCCGCAACTCCCAGCGGACGGTTAAAGTCAGCCACTTCTGCCAGCCGGCTTCAGTCCTGTCAAGCCCATGAAGCAAATATCAAACGCCGATCGGAAAATTTAGTGAGGATGGCTCAGACAATGTCGGTAAAGTTTGCCTCTCATTCTACCCGAGTCCAGACGTTTTATACAACAAAACTTGTCCCTGATGGCAAAACCCTTGGTAATTATGATACTCTCCTTGCCGACATCGCCGCAAAAAAATCGGTTGTTGATTCAGCCTTAACATTGGCCGTTGCCGACGCAGCCGCATTTAGTTGTACCAATGCTAACCCGAAAGTTGAGATTTCTAAATTTCGCATGGATATGCAAAAAGTGATTGTGGCCTTAAAAGGTTATCGAACGGCGGTTAGGAATTTAGTTGTGGCCGTTCACACCTTAACACCAAAAATATGAGTAACAAACTAGGATTTGCACCGGTACTTGCCTTGCTTTTAGTCTTCGGACTGGCTCTTGGGGCCGGAGTAACCACATATTTAGTCTCAAACAGAAACGCCAGTTATAACGTCGGGTCTCAAGCCAAAAGTAATGCTTCCGAATTTGCCCAAAACCGTACTGCCACCCCTCCCGGATACTATAAGGACAATAATCCGGGAACGGTTCAGAGAACGTATCCGGTAACGGGCAAGAGCGATTTACAGGATATTCAAAGCGATCTTGATAAAAGCAATCCGGACGAGCTAAACGTCGAACTTAACGCCAACGACGCTGATGCCGGTTCATTTTAACCAGCCGATCGTGCTAAAATGGTTTTAATGAAAGTCATCGATAGTTTTCTTCATTTCTTTACTCCCCGCTACACAAATAATCACCGGGCAACTGCTCTCTCTTTAAGTTCCTTTTCGGTCTATATTGCTTTTTTATTGGTCTTTCAAGTTGGGCTTAACCTGATTGTAAAAGTAAGTCCTGAAGTTTTGGGGTACGCCACCAATATCTCCCTTTCGGATTTATTATCCATGACAAATGAGAAAAGATTGGAAAACGGTGTAACAACGCTTCAAATTAACGATCAGTTATCGGAGGCGGCAAAACGAAAAGCCGAGGATATGTTTACCAATCAATATTGGGCCCATAATTCACCGAATGGCCGCGAACCATGGGGTTTTATAACTACGTCCGGTTACCAGTATCTATATGCCGGAGAAAATTTGGCCCGCGATTTTGCCGAAAGTAAGGCGGTTGTGGAAGCCTGGATGAATTCCTCAACACATCGGGAAAACCTCGTCAACCCAAAATATAAGGAAGTGGGATTTGCCGTTGTGAACGGGGAATACGGTGGTTATGAGACAACCTTAGTTGTTCAGATGTTTGGGACCAAAGCCGGATCTCCGCCGTCAGTTGCCGCCCCCACCATTCCCAAAATAACGGAGAAGACGACTACCGCCACACCAAAATCGGTTGAAGAAATAAAACAAGAATCTTTACAAGTTCTGCCGGCAATTGTGGCGAATGTCCCGGTTAGGAAGGCTGATGTTTTCGGCGTCACTAAAACCGTGTCCATTGCATTGGCCATTATGCTCATTTTAGTTTTGGCTGTTGATGCCTTTTTAGTGTACGAGCGGAAAACTGTTCGTATCTCGGGTCACAATCTGGCTCATTTGATGATTTTATTTGTTCTACTGGTAGTGCTAAACTTAATCAGCCGCGGGGCAGTAATTTAATATGAGACCGGAAGCATTGAAACAATTGGTTGACTTTGTCGCCTTGGGAGTAATTTTGGGTTTGTCGCTTTTTGGACTTTATTTTTTCCGTTTCCAGATTGACCGGCAGCTAATAATCACCGTCATCCTTGGGTTTTCTTATGTTTTCTGGGGCATATTCCACCATCTGCACACCGGGACCTTGAAATTACCGGTGGTTTTGGAGTATATTTCCATAAGCGCGTTAGTTGTTTTTATCCTGGCACTCTTTCTGCTCAGAGTTTAATTTGATGAAAGGAATAATATTAGCTGGAGGTTTAGGCACACGACTTTATCCTCTTACTTGGGCTACCAATAAACATTTGTTACCTATTTATGACCAGCCAATGGTCTTTTATCCAATTCAAACATTAGTTCGAGCTGGCATTAAAGACATTATGATAGTTACCGGTGGACCTCATGCCGGGCACTTTGTCCAAGTATTAAGAAACGGAAAGGATCTGGGAATTCACCATCTAGAATTCGCATTTCAAGAAACTGTTGAAGTTAATGGTAAAAGAATAGAAGGTGGAATCGCCCATGCATTATCTTTATGTGAGGATTTTGCTGACAATGGACCAATCGCCGTAATTCTTGGGGATAATACAACCGACGCAAATATTTCAGATGCTGTAAACAGCTATAAAAAAGGCGCAAAAGTATTTCTAAAAAAAGTTCCGGATCCACATAGATTTGGCGTGCCTGTCTTTGACAAAAATCAAAAGGATGTGATTTTAAATATCGAGGAAAAACCAAAGGTCCCTAAATCACCGTATGCCGTTATAGGATTATATATATTTGATAGCATGGTTTTTGACATAATAAAAAAATTAAAACCCTCTGAAAGAGGTGAGTTAGAAATTACAGATGTTAATAATGAATACCTTAAGAAAGGCCTTCTATCCTGGTCAGAATTAAAAGGTTTTTGGACCGATGCCGGGACATTCGATAGCTTATATAAAGCAAATGCTCACTGGGCATTAAAAGGAAAAATATGAAATTACTTGTAACCGGCGGAGCAGGATTTATTGGTTCCAATTTTATCCATTATTGGTTAAAAAAGTACCCAAAAGACTTTATCATTAACATCGACGCGCTAAAATACAGCGGTAATCTGGAAAACCACACGGATATAGAGAAAAACCCAAACTATAAATTTGTTAAAGTTGACATTGCCAAGGCAAATGATGTGGAAACGGTTGTCAAACAGGGCGGAATTGATGTCATTGTAAACTTTGCTGCTCAGACTCATGTTGACCGTGCTCTTTATTACTCGTATGAATTTATAGAGAGCAATGTTATTGGGGTAAAAAATCTTCTTGAGGCGGCCAAGCTTCATGGAGTAAAACGCTACCACCAAATCTCAACCGATGAGGTTTATGGTGATTTACCCCTATTTTCTAAAGAAAAATTTAAAGAAACCACACCGCTTTTACCAAGAAATGAGTATGCCGCCACAAAAGCGGCCGCGGAACATCTGGTGATGGCATATTTTCACACGCACAAACTTCCGGTAACCATTTCTAACTGTACGAACAATATTGGCCCTAATCAATATCCAGAAAAGTTTTTACCTCTGGCTATAACCAACATTCTTGAAGGAAAAAAAGTTCCGCTCTACGGAAGTGGAAAGTATGTTCGTGATTGGCTTTATGTACTTGATCATTGTCGGGGAATTGATCTTGTAATTCATAAAGGGAAAGTGGGAGAGTCGTATATTATGGGGTCAGATCACACTGAAATTACAAACATTGCACTTTTGAAACTATTACTTAAACAAATGGGCCGAGGGGAGGATTTAATAGAACATGTTACCGATCGACCGGGACATGATAGGAAATATGCAGTGGATTGGAGCAAAATTAAGAAACTTGGTTGGAGACCAATTTATAGCCTTGAAGAGTCACTCAACTTAACGGTAAAATGGTACACAGAGAACCCTTCCTGGTGGAAGAAAATTAAATCGGGCGAATTTAGAAAACATTTTGAAATAACTTACAAAAAAGCAAATGACTAAAAAATTCAACCCATTAGATCACACCAATATCGAATTTAAGATAAAAAAGCCTACTGACGGTGCAACAATTGAAGGAGTACATACCAGAAACCTTCAGACCTTCGTTGACGGTAGGGGGGATTTAACCGAGATTTGGACTCTAAAATGGCAGGACCCTGATTTAGTTACCCCACAGCATGTTTACTATAATATTACTGACCCCAATGTAATTAAGGGGTGGCACTGGCATGAAAATTCCTGTAGTCAATATGTTTGTTTAGCGGGAAAAATGCAAATTGTTTTGATTGACGTAAGAGAGGGAAATAAAACTTTTGGAGAGGTTAATCAGTTCGTGGTCAGTTCGAAAAACCCAATGTACATTAAAATTCCCCCATTTGTTTTAAAAGGCTGGAAAGCACTGGAAGAAAACGCTGTAATTATAAATCTTGTTAGTAGTGCAGATACAGCTGACAATTTTAAAGTCCCCTGGGACTCGTTTGTAAAAGACGTCTGGCAACCAATAAATGGATGAGGAAGATTATTGTTATTGGGGCAAGTGGTTTAGTAGGGTCAAGATTTATAGAACTTTCAAAATTTAAAGACTCATTACTTTGTCCTTCTGCAGAAGATCTTGATATTACAAACCCTAATATAGTTTTACCAGAGGCGGATGTAATAATTAATTTTGCTGCATACACAGATGTTGCCCAAGGAGAGAACCAAAGAAATGATAAAGATGGGTTGTGTTGGAAATTAAATGTTGGCGGTTTAAGAAATCTTCTTGATGCGGCCAAGAAATCATTTTTCGTTCAAATATCAACTGACCTGGTTTTTTCCGGTGAACATGGCCCATACTGCGAGGATGACATCGCAGAAACAAATTCTGAAAAAGTTACTTGGTACGGGTTCACCAAGGGAGAAGGGGAAAGATTGTGTCAGGATCACACTATTTTACGTTTAATTTACCCCGTTCGTGCTAAGTATGACCAAAAATTAGATTATCTTCGTAAACCGTTAGCATTATTTGATCAAGGGAAACTATACCCCATGTTTACGGATCAGCAAGTGTCCATTTCTTTTATCGACGAGGTCATTTTTGCCATTGATAAAATTCTTGAGAAGAAAGCCACCGGAGTTTTTCATGCCGGCTCCTCTGATTTTACCAACCCCTTTGAACTATACAGTTATTTGTTCGAAAAAGCCCGAGGAGTTAAAGCTGTAGTAAAACCATCGTTACTCGATGAATTTCTAAAAACTGCCCAAAATCCGGTCCGTTATCCAAAATTTGGGGGACTTAAGGTTGAAGAAACTGAAAAAAAGTTAGGAATAAAATTTAGCCCGTGGAAGTGTATAATAGATAAGTTGGTCGAACAGGGGATATGAAAGAAAAAACCAAAACAGCATTTATTACCGGGGTTTCGGGACAGGATGGCAGTTACCTGGCGGAACTTTTACTTAAAAAAAATTATCGGGTTGTGGGAATGGTACGCCGAACTTCTGCAAACACTCACCTGGAAAATATCAAACATATAAGAAATGACATCGAGGTGGTTTATGGGGACTTAATCGACGGGGTGGTTTTGACCAATATTCTTCTCCAATATAAGCCGGATGAGATTTACAATATTGCGGCCCAATCAGTTCCCCGGGAATCTTTTAAACAGCCAATCCATACTGCCGAAATTACGGCTCTGGGGCCGGTGCGACTTCTTGAAGCTATGAAACAAGTCCTTCCGAAGAGTCGATTCTACCAGGCTTCAACGTGTGAAATATTTGGTAATCCCGAAGGAGCGCCAAAAAAGACATTTTTTGACGAAAGCGGCCCGTTTAGCCCAAATAATCCATATGCTATTGCCAAATATTATGCCCACCAGATGGCCCTATATTATCGGAATTATCAAAAGATGTTTGTTTCCTGCGGAATTCTTTTTAATCACGAAAGTCCCCGCCGCGGAACAGACTTTGTATCTCGAAAAATTGTGCGGGGGGCGGTTTGCCTAAAACTTGGGGTTAAAAATCCGCCGGTTAATGAAGACGGTAAACCCATCGTTCAAAACGGCAAAC
>Ga0209542_10018608_pt1 | contig 11223 bp, 8 predicted proteins | sample RifCSPhighO2_01_FD_184028 | JGI IMG/M metagenome (GOLD analysis project Ga0209542, IMG submission 184028) | Soil microbial communities from Rifle, Colorado - Rifle CSP2_plank highO2_0.1 (SPAdes) (version 2) | ecosystem: Environmental > Terrestrial > Deep subsurface > Rock core/Sediment ...
TCTAACTCGAGGCAAATAGGGATTTTTAGTATATGACATGGATAATTCTCCTTAGGCTAATTCTAGCCTAAGTGTTTCCAAGCTATTGAGCCATTACGCTGGGGTTGATTTTTTAACGCTGGAATGTTCTAATTTAGGAGGGTCTTGACAAATTTTGAAATGGGCGTATAGTGGACTTATACTGTTAATTTGGGCGCAAACTTAGGGCAGTCAGTTGTTATCCGAGGCTTGTGTGCCTCTTTTGAGTTTTGCTTATTTCGTTGATATATTTTTGAGTGCATAACTTAACAGGAGACTGATTTTTTTGTCTCCGAATTCGATTTAAACAATTAATCGGGAAAAACCAGGCCCCGCGGCAGTCTTAGCCGCGGGTAGGGTTTTTTAGCCCAGTAGGCCAGAAGGTGAAAAAGCTTTAAACGGCTAGGCCGCTTGAAACCTAAACTAGTTCAAGTTTTTAGCTCAAGAATTTGGTCCGAAAGATTTGAACCAGGATAGATTTTAAAAAGCCATTCACAATTGGTTTAAGGGACAATATTTCAATGCCCAAATCGTTGAAAGCCACACCTAAGGTTACGGATATTATCCGTACGCCTGAAAGTTTGAGCGGCTCGCCTCGCAAGTACTTCACTAAATTCAAAGAGGTGCTGGAAACACCGAACTTGGTTGAGGTCCAGACCGATTCCTATCGTTTCTTTTTTGAGAAGGGCTTAAAGCAGCTGCTTGAAGAAGTTAACCCCATAACCGATTATCCTTCGGGCAAGCACTACGAACTTTCTTTTCACGATTATTACTTAGACAAACCAAAGTACGACGAAAAAACGGCGCGTGAGCGAAACACTACCTATGAGGCGCCGCTTTACGTTCAGGCCAAGTTGATAAACAAGGTTACCGGCAAGACCAAAACCCAGGATGTTTATTTCGGCGATTTTCCGCTGATGACCCCGCGCGGCAGTTTTATCATAAACGGCGTTGAGCGCGTCGTTGTTTCCCAGCTTATAAAAAGTCCGGGTGTTTTCTTTACGGCTGAGTCCATTCGCGGTCGTAATTATTACGGGGCAAAAGTAATTCCGAATCGCGGCGCCTGGCTTGAAATAGATTCTGACGCCAACGGCGTTATGGGCGTTAAAATTGACCGCAAGCGGCGTATTCCGATTACCGCTTTTCTGCGCATTTTCGGTTTAGCGAGTGATGAGGAAATCAAAGCGGCCTTTGTTGACGTGGATACTGATGAGGTCAAATTTATCGAAAATACTTTGGAGAAGGATTCTTCCTCAAGCGCCGATGAAGGCTACCGTGAAGTTTACAAGCGTATTCGTCCGGGCGATTTGGCCACAGTCGATAACGCCCGTTCTTTGATTAACGCCATGTTTTTTGATACCAGCCGCTACGACCTTTCCGCAGTCGGCCGCTTTAAGCTTAATCAGCGCCTCGGCCTTGATACCAATATCACGCCTGATAATTTCAAGCCGGAAACAGGGCTTCTTACCCAGAGCGATATGATCGCCGTTATCAAGGAGGTAATCAGGTTGAACAACAGCCAGTCGCAGGCCGACGATATTGACCATTTGGCCAACCGGCGCATTCGCGCCGTAGGCGAGCTTATTGCCTCCCGCTACCGAGTCGGTTTACAGCGCATGAGCAGGATTGTCAGGGATAGGATGAGTTTGGCCGAGCCGGATACGGTAACTCCGGCCCAGCTTATTCATGTTCGTCCGGTTGTGGCCGTTATTCAGGAGTTTTTCTCTTCCTCCCAGTTGTCGCAATTTATGGAGCAGACCAACCCTTTGTCCGAGCTTGAACACCGCCGCAGGTTTTCTGCTATGGGTCCTGGGGGCCTCACCCGTGAACGCGCCGGCTTCCCGGTGCGCGATGTGCATCGTTCCCACTATGGTCGGCTTTGCCCGATCAAGACTCCGGAAGGACCGAACATAGGTTTGGTTAGCTATATGGCTTCTTACGCCAAACTCAATGAATTTGGTTTTCTTGAGACGCCTTACCGCAAAGTCGTGCGTCAGCAGGGCAAACCGAAAGTTACCGATGAAATAGCTTATCTTGACGCTTTCGAGGAAGAAAAAACCGTCATTGCCCAGGCAACGACATCGGTGGATGAAAAAGGCTTTTTGCTGGGTGATCAGGTTTCCGCTCGGGTGCATGCCGAGCCGTCCTTAGCCAATATCAGTGATGTTGAATACATGGACGTTTCGCCTAACCAAATTATTTCCGTTTCGACTTCTTTAATTCCATTCCTTCAGCATGATGATGCCAACCGCGCTTTGATGGGTTCCAACATGCAGGGCCAGGCGGTCTCATGTATTCGTCCGCAAGCTCCGGTGGTTGGCACTGGCGTAGAGGCTAAGGCCGCCTACGATTCCGGCCAGATGATAATTTGTGAAGCGGCCGGCGTGGTGGTCGCGGTCACGGCAGACGAGATAGGCGTGAAGGAAGAAAACGGAAAGACTAAAACCTATAATTTGCAGAAATTTCTGCGTTCCAACACCTCCACCAGCATTAACCAGCATCCGATGGTGGTTAAAGGGCAAAAGGTGAGAAAAGGCCAGCCCCTTTCCGACGGTCCGGCAATTGACCGCGGTGAGTTGGCTTTGGGCCAAAATGTTTTAGTGGCCTTTATGTCTTGGGAGGGGGGTAATTATGAGGACGCTATTCTTATTTCGGAAAGGCTGGTTCAGGACGACCGCTATTCTTCGATCCATATTGAAGATTATAAAATCGACGTGCGCGATACTAAGCTCGGCCCGGAAATTGTCACTCGTGATATTCCGAATGTCGGTGAGGAAAAGCTTAAGGATTTGGATGAAAATGGCATCATTCGCTTGGGCGCCCAGGTGCAGGCCGGCGATATTTTGGTGGGTAAAATTACGCCAAAAGGAGAAACTGACCTTACCCCTGAAGAAAAATTATTGCGGGTGATTTTTGGCGAAAAGAGCCGCGATGTTAAAGATACTTCTTTAACCACGCCGCACGGCGAGTACGGTAAGGTTGTGGCCGTGCGAGAATTTTCCCGTGATTTGGGCGACAAATTACCGAGTGGCGTAATCCGTTCCATTCAGGTATCTGTCGCGGTGCTGCGAAAAATCGCGGTAGGCGACAAGATGGCCGGCCGGCACGGAAACAAAGGCGTTATTTCGCGCATTGTACCAGTGGAAGACATGCCTCATCTGGCCGACGGCACCGCAGTTGACATAATTTTAAATCCCTTGGGCGTGGCCTCGCGCATGAATATTGGCCAGGTTTTGGAAACCCACCTTGGTTTGGCTGCGGCTTCTTTGGGTTATAAGGTTGCCACCCCGCCGCTCGACGGTGTTTCGGAAAATACTATTGCCGAGGAGCTTGCGCGAGCGGGCTTTAACCAGGACGGCAAAATGAAAGTTTGGAACGGAAAGACCGGAGAGGCTTTCCGTGAGCCCGTTACCGTAGGTGTGATTTATATGCTCAAACTTCATCACTTAGTCGATGAAAAAATGCATGCCCGCTCAACCGGCCCTTACTCGCTTATTACCCAACAGCCTTTGGGCGGCAAGGCCCAGTTCGGCGGCCAGCGCTTCGGCGAAATGGAAGTCTGGGCGCTTGAGGGTTATGGCGCGGCTCATACTTTACAGGAAATGCTGACCATAAAATCTGACGATGTTTTGGGCCGCTCAAAGACCTATGAATCGATTGTTAAGGGCGAGCCGATTATGAAGCCGAACGTGCCTGAATCGTTCCGGGTTTTGGTAAAAGAACTTCAGGGTTTATGTTTGGATGTTGAGCTAATCGGCGATAATGGCCAGGTTATCTCAACCGTTAACCGTGAGGAGCCGGTTGAAAAGGTCATGGAAGCAGAAAGATTTCTTGACTTGGCGGAGACCGCGCCAAAGGTTCGTCCGCCCGAGCGAAATCCAGAGCCAGTTTCCTAAAAACTACTAACTACTTACTACTTACTAAACTATGTTTGCACGAAATCCCACCGAAGAATTCAAAGAAGTAAGAATAAAGCTTTCGCCTCCGGCTAAGATTTTAAGCACGTCTTATGGCGAAGTGACTAAGCCGGAAACGATAAATTACCGCACCCAGCGTCCGGAAAAAGACGGCCTTTTTGATGAGAAAATTTTTGGTCCGATCAAGGATTGGGAATGTTATTGCGGCAAGTATAAGCGCATTCGTTACAAAGGGATCGTTTGTGATCGCTGCGGCGTTGAGGTCACCCGTTCTTCGGTTCGACGCGAGCGCATGGGCCACATTCAGCTGGCCGTGCCGGTCGCTCATATCTGGTTTTTGCGCGGTGTGCCTTCACGCTTGGGCCTGATTTTGGAACTGTCAGTCCAGGATTTGGAAAAGATTGTTTATTTTGCCAGTTATATTGTAACCAGCGTTAATGAAAACGAGCGCGACGCCTTCATTACCCGGATTGATAAAGAGTTCAAAATTAAGAAGGCGCAAATTGATCAGCGCTATGAACAATTAATTGCTCAGGCCAAAACCCGAAAGGGCGCCAAAGGCAAGGATATCGATTTGGCCCCGGCCTCGCCGAAGCGAGTCGAGGCGGGCGGAGCAGAAAAAGAAACCGAGGTCGCCACTCTGAAAGATTCTTGGCAGAACGAAATTAAGCAGCTTGAAAACATCCGTGATTTGGCAAGGGCCGAGTTGCGCGGTCTTAAAACCGGTCAGATTATTTCCGAGCTTGAATATCGCGATTTATCGTTGAAATACGGCCCGGTTTTTGAAGCCGGCATTGGCGCCGAATCTTTACTTGAAGTTCTGACCAATGTTGATTTGGAAAAATTAACTGAACAACTTGAACATGAATTGGTTGATGCCGAGGGCCTAAACCGCCGCAAGGTCATCCGCCGCTTGAAGCTGGCCAAATCAATGTTCGCCACGGCCCAGAGGCCTGAATGGATGCTGATTTCTACTCTGCCGGTTATCCCTCCGGAACTGCGCCCGATGGTCCAACTGGACGGCGGACGTTTTGCCGCCTCTGATTTAAACGATTTGTATCGCCGCGTTATCAACCGCAATAACCGCTTAAAGAAACTTTTGGAAATAAAAGCTCCGGAAGTCATCGTGCGCAATGAAAAAAGAATGCTTCAGGAAGCAGTTGACGCCCTCATTGATAATTCCATGCGCCACGGCAAAGAAGTTACCGCCTCTACCGGCCAGCGCCGCAAGCTGCGCTCTTTAGCTGACATGCTTAAAGGCAAGCAAGGCCGTTTCCGCCAGAATTTACTGGGCAAGCGCGTTGATTATTCCGGCCGCTCGGTTATTGTTGTTGGCCCGCACTTGCGTTTGGATCAATGCGGTTTGCCCAAAAAGATGGCCTTGGAATTGTTCAAGCCGTTTGTCATAGGCAAGCTAATTTCTCGGGAGTATGCCCATAACGTACGTTCCGCCAACCGCTTGATCGAGCAGGGCCGTTCGGAGGTTTATGATATTTTGGAGGAGGTTACCCGCGACCATTACGTTCTTCTCAACCGCGCGCCAACTCTGCACCGTCTTGGTTTCCAGGCTTTTAAACCTATTTTAATCGAGGGCAAGGCCATTCAGATTCACCCTATGGTTTGTCCGCCGTTTAACGCCGACTTTGACGGCGACCAGATGGCCGTGCACGTGCCGCTGACCGCCGCCGCCCAGACAGAGGCCCGCGAAATAATGTGTTCCGCCAAGAATTTGCTTAAGCCCGCCTCCGGCGATCCGATTATGACGGCAGACAAGGATTTGGTCTTGGGCTGTTTTTACATTACCCAGTTAAAGAGTGGGGCCGTGGGTGAGGGCAAGAGTTTTGCCGATACCGAAGAAGCCCTTTTGGCTTACCAATTGGGCATGGTTGATTTGCGCGTGCCGATTAAAGTACGGATTCCGACCAAGCCGTCACATATAGAATTGATCGAAACTTCTATTGGCAGAATTCTTTTTAATAACGTTTTGCCGGAATCAATGCGTTTCCGCAATGACGTGCATGATAAGGGCAAGTTAAGGCAGGTAATCAGGGAGTGTTACAACACCTTTGGCGTTGATCGCTGTGCCCAGTTGCTGGATGACATTAAAAAGCTTGGCTTTTACTATGCGACGGTCTCGGGTATTTCTTGGGGCATGGCCGATTTGAAAGTGCCGGATATCAAGGAAGATTTGATTCATGACGCCGAAAATGAAATAAGGGAAATTTATGACCAGCACCAACAAGGGCTTTTGACCGAAACCGAACGCTATCAAAGAGTGATCGAAACCTGGACCGGGGTAGTGGGTAAAATTACCACTGCCGTTAAGCAGGAAATGGATGAGTTCAGTTCCATTTACACCATCGTTACTTCCGGTGCCCGTGCTTCCTTGTCGCAGGTGGTGCAGATGTCCGGCATTAAAGGCGTAGTGGTAAACCCGGAAGGCGCGCCGATTGAGCTTCCGGTCAAGGATTCATTTAAAGAGGGTCTCTCGCCGCTTGAATACTTTATTTCGACGCACGGCGCCAGAAAGGGCTTGTCTGACACAGCCTTGCGTACGGCCGATGCCGGCTATCTTACCCGTCGTCTGGTGGATGTAGCCCAGGATATGGTTATTAACCAGTGGGATTGTGGCACCGAGGAAGATGCCGTCATAACCCGCGCCCAGACCGAGGCTATGCGCAAAAGCACTTCGGAGCGAGTTTTTGGCAGAGTAGCGTCGAGGGATATTAAGGACAGCAAGGGTAAGGTTTTGGTGGCTAAGGATAATCCTATTACCGAGGAACTTTCTCATTTAGTTGAGAAGGAAGATATCGACAACATCAGGGTTCGTTCGGTTTTGGGCTGTAAATTGGTGCGCGGCATTTGCGCTCTTTGTTACGGCTATGACCTCGGCTATAACCGCATGGTAGATTTAGGCGCGGCGGTGGGCATTGTTGCCGCTCAAGCCATTGGCGAACCGGGTACCCAGCTAACCATGAGAACTTTCCACTCGGGCGGCGTAGCCGGACTCGACATTACCCAAGGTTTGCCGCGTGTCGAGGAGTTGTTTGAGGCCAGAACCCCAAAAGGACAGTCATACCTTTCTGAGATCGACGGTAATGTCAAAATCGTAAAAGCGACAAGCTCGGAAACCGTCTTGCGCATAGAATCGGGCGAAGTGGTTAAGGATGAATATCGCTTGGCCGGTAGCACCTCTCAAATCGCTGACGGTGAAAAAGTGACTGAAGGCGACCCACTATTGATAGATGTTGACGGCAACACCATGCGCGCTACATCTGCCGGCATCGTGCGTTATGAGGACGACAAAAAAGGCCGTAAATTGGTGGTGGTTCACGAGTCTGAAAATTATCGTGAATACAGCATTCCCTCCGGTATGAATCTGTCTGTTAGAGACGGCGATTTGGTTGTCAAAGGACAGCCCCTGACCGAAGGCCATCTTAACCTTGATGATCTCATGTCTCTTCGCGGCCGTGAAGCCGTGCAGGATTATATTATTTCTGACATTCAGGACATCTATTCTTCACAGGGCCAGAGAATCTCCGATAAGCACATCGAACTTATTGTCAAGCAGATGTTTTCTAAAGTGCGTGTGCTTGAACCCGGCTCTTCCGATCTTTTGGTAGGCGATGTTTTGGATTACCGCCGAGTTGACCACCTTAATAACGAGATTAAGGAAAAGGGTGGTGAGCTCATTCAGTGGGAGCAGCTTTTAATGGGTATTACCAAAGTCAGTCTTTCCACCGAAAGTTGGCTGGCGGCAGCCTCTTTCCAGGAAACGACCCGCGTGCTTATTGAGGCGGCCACTACGGCTAAGTCCGACTCCCTGCGCGGCTTAAAAGAAAACGTGATTATTGGCAAACTTATTCCGGCTGGTACTGGTTTTCCAAAGCCGCGCCAGGTGAGGATTGTATCCGGCGAGGATGAAGGTCCGCCAGACGGCGCCCCGGTTGATATTCCCGAATCACAACCGGAAGTAGCCACAGTTTAGCAAGCAAAAAATCGCCCCTCGCGGGGCGATTTTGGTATACTTAAGGCATTAGTATTAAATTTAATTTATGCTAGAAGATGAACCGAATTTTACACCCACAGACCTGGTAAAGCCAGAAGAGAAGAGAGAAGCGAGAAAATTAGAAATTCTAAGAGCGATGATTGAGGCCGCTTATACGGATGATGATTTGCAGCTAATGATCGATAAGAAAAAGCAAGAATTGATCGATAGGTATAAAGGTGATGAGGCAAGAAAAATTTTAAATAATACCATACTTTACCACTATCTATCAGGCAGTAGTATACAAAGCCAAGCAACGGAGGTTGATTTACCAGACCGCGAAATCGAGAATTTTGTTCTTTATCAGTTAAAAAATCGTAAAAATGAAGAATTTGCTAAGGATTGGCAGGCTGCTTTGAATATGGTCGCGCAACTGCAAGAAAGTGACCCTCGGCTTTTAGAGCGGCGTATTAATGAAGCTAGGGCTTTATCTGCTAATATGAAACATTCTGGTGCGCGCCAAGTATTGGATGAGATAGTCGCGGATTATGGCGATCCCATCACAACACACGGTCGCGAAGAGTAGATTTTATGAATGCAGATATTGAAAAAATGACTAAAGCGGCCAAGGCCGGCGGAGAAATACTCCGAAAATACTTTGGACAAGCCTTGGATATTAGTGAAAAATCGGCAGTTCGTGATTACCAGACTAAAGCCGATTTAGAATCCGAGTCTGTAATTTTAGAAATTCTTAAAACTGAATTTCCAGGGTTTAATATTCATTCAGAAGAAATTGGCATAAAAGCCAATGGTTCGGAGTTCACCCTGCTTGTTGATCCTCTCGACGGGACCAATAATTTTGTTACTGGCATACCTAATTTTTCAATAACAATTGCTTTGTTAAAGGGTGACGAAGTTGTTGCTGGACTTATTCATCAACCTGTCGTTCAGCAAACTTATTACGCGGTAAAAGGCAAGGGATCATTTGTCGACGGCGTTCGTCTTCAAGTTAGTAAAGAAAAGAATCCCAAGAGGGCAACTATTGGCTATGCTGGCGGTTATAACACCAACGTCAACCATATTGCCTCACTTTTTGGCCGCTTGCTTATTAGCAACCACAAACGTCCAATGTTTAACTGGGCGTTAGCCAATGACTTATGTCTTCTAGCTCTGGGACGAGTAGAGGGTTTTATAAATGAAGAAAATGAAATATATGATTTTGCGGCCGCCAAACTTATTTGTCGAGAGGCTGGCGCAGTAATTACAAATTGGGATGGCACTCCTGACGATAATGATTTGAATCCCAATTTTATTATGGCCAACAATCAGGAAATTTTGAATGCCTTACTGCCGTTGGTAACGGATAAGAATTTTGTATGAAAATTAAGGTTGGCTCAAAAAATCAAACAAAGCTTGAAGCCATAGTTGATACCATCAAGGATTATGGGTTATTTAAGGAAGCAGAAGTGATTCCGGTTGCCGTTCAGATCGAAGAATTCGGCCATCCAAAAAATTTGGCAGAGGTAGTTGAGGGCGCGAAGGATCGCGCCGAGCAGGCCTTTGTTGACTGTGATTATAGTTTTGGCATTGAGGGAGGTTTAATGGCCGTGCCTCATACTAAAACCGGTTTTATGGAAACCAGTGTTTGCGCGATTTATGACGGGCAAAATTATTATCTTGGTATGTCTCCGTCATTTGAGTGGCCGCGCAAAGTGGTTGAACTAATTTTGCAGGGCCGTGACGGCAGCCAGGCCATGCGGGAGGCAGGCATCACCGATTATCCAAAAATTGGTACAAGCCTAGGCGCTATCCATCCTTTATCTAACGGCCGTATGAACCGAAAGGATTATACAAAGTACGCTATCATTATGGCTTTAATACATTTAGAGCATCCGGAACATTATTAATTTCTGGTCAAATAACTGTGCGATCGCAAGAGTATTTGACCTCAAGAAATAAGCCCTTGACAGGCTTTTTACAAAGGATTATACTTTAGTTAGATAAAGTGCAAGTAATTTCTACTATATGTCTGATAAATGGGATAATCAAAATACGGAACAGTTATTGAAGGCGATTTTGGCCTTGAAAACGATTGATGAGGCTAAGCGTTTTTTACGCGATCTTTTGACCGAAGCCGAAATTTTGGAGTTTTCCAGGCGTTGGCAGGCCGCCAAAATGCTGGAAAAGGGCGTGCCTTACACCCAGATAGTTGGTAAAACCGGCCTAAGCTCCACTACCGTGGCCCGCGTTTCGCAGTGGCTAAATTCCGGTCTGGGCGGCTACAAACTTGTTTTGAAGCGTTTGGGCCTTCTGCGTGCGCAGGCAGGTCATCACCACAATCATTCTTCCGGTTAGGGATTGGTTGTTAAATTTTGCCTTTTGATTTTTGAACTTTAATTTAACCTCCGCTCCCTGCCCGGGAGCGTTTTGCTTTTGGGCGAGGGTAACGTTCACTTTCAATCCTATGGAGGCAGTATGGGTAAGTGGGAGCAGTGGGAGCAGGACGGTGAGGTGAGAGACGCGGAGGTTTTGGAGCGTCTTAAGCCGGTGGTCGGCCAGCATATCGTGGCCTACTGCAAGCGTGCACTGGCTGAGGACTGCCGCGTCTGGATCTTCACCAGCCGCGAGCAGGTTGCCGGCCGAATGGTGCAGATCAGTGATTCCGAGAGGCAGTGGTGTCTCAATGAGGCCAACTGGCAGAATGCCAGTGGATGGCTGGGGGGGTGGGTGGCGCCCGGATGGGCTGGTTTTATCCGACTCCGCCGGCCGCCGGTCGTCCTTCTCTTTCCATCCCTGCTAAATGCCTCTGGCTTCCGCTAAGAAGCGATGGCGCAGGCGTATGAGTCGCGGTTCATGGGGCAGGGCTGTCTGCACTGACCGCAAGAATTCGGCCAAACCCGAAGGAGGTGTTCATGGGAGATCCCTACCATCATTGGCGCATCTCTGGCGAGGTGAAAGACGAGCGTGCTTTGCAGTACCTCAAGCCGCGCGCGTCTCGCCAACAGATCGAGGCCTGCCAACAGGCTCTACGCGAAGGATACCGCGTCTGGGCCTTCAACTCGCTCGAGCAAGCGCACAACGCGCCGCTTACCAGGCGTGAGTTGGCGCTGTGCGCGGCGACATTCGCGCGAGGGTGCCGCTGGGCCGGAATCATCCGCGCGCCCGAATCGGTATTCGCCGATCTGGTCGTCCATCACCTGCCCGACGACCATTTCTTCGATCCCGTGACCGACCCGGGCTTCGAACGGCCAATCTACGAGGACTAAAAAGGAGGGTCGAGGGCCTACAAAGGGGCGCCGG
>Ga0209542_10018609_pt1 | contig 11223 bp, 13 predicted proteins | sample RifCSPhighO2_01_FD_184028 | JGI IMG/M metagenome (GOLD analysis project Ga0209542, IMG submission 184028) | Soil microbial communities from Rifle, Colorado - Rifle CSP2_plank highO2_0.1 (SPAdes) (version 2) | ecosystem: Environmental > Terrestrial > Deep subsurface > Rock core/Sediment ...
CGCCGATCGCGTGAAGCTCCCCTCGGGCAAGCGCCGGCTTCAGCATGTTCGATGCGTCAATGGCGCCTTCGGCCGCTCCGGCGCCGACGATGGTATGAAGTTCGTCAATGAAGACGATGCACTTCCCCTGCTGGCGCTCGATCTCCTTCAACACGGCCTTCAGCCGGTCCTCGAACTCGCCCCGGTACTTCGTCCCGGCCACGAGCGCGCCCAGGTCAAGGTTAATCACCTCCTTCTCTTTGAGCGACTCCGGCACCTCGCCCGCGACGATGCGCTCCGCCAAACCCTCGGCGATCGCGGTCTTGCCGACGCCCGCCTCTCCGATCAAGACCGGATTGTTCTTGGTCCGGCGCGAGAGCACCTGCATGACGCGCCGAATCTCGTTCTCGCGGCCGATGACCGGATCGAGCTTCTCCTCGCGCGCCAATTTGGTAAGGTTCCGGGCGTACTTCTCCAAAACGTTATACTTCGCCTCGGGCTCGGGATCGGTGATGCGCTGGGAACCGCGGAGTTCCTGCAGGACCTTGACCGCCGCATCATGCGTCACGCCGTGCTCGAACAGCACGTCCCGGCCGAGCGACGGCACGACCATGATCGCAAGGAAGAGGTGCTCCACGGAAATGAATTCGTCCTTCATTTGGCTCGCTTCGCGGTGGGCCTGTTCCATCACCCGGCCGAGATCCTGCGAAAGGTAAAGCGAAGCAATGCCGCCGCCGCCCGATATTCTCGGCTGGCGGTCAAGTAGGTCCAAAAGCTTCTCCGAGAGTGCTGACACGTCCTGCCCGAGCTTTTCCAAAATTTCCTCCACGGTCCCCTCCTCTTGGAGCACGAGCGCGGCGAGGATGTGCAGAGGCGTAATCTGCTGGTGCGAGCGCTCAATCGCAAGATCGTGCGCTTTTTTCAGCGCCTCCTGGGCTTTGATGGTGAAGTTATTGAAGGGAGTCATGGAAACGAGAATAAGGTGATAAGTGCAAGGCGTAAGGTGTAAGAGAGCGACGGCGCATATGCGACTCATGGCTAATATCTATCATCTCATACCTTTTACCTGCATAAAAAGTAGCAAAAAATTTCCAAAAAATCAAGACGCAATTTCCTTTATGAGATTGGCATCAATTCTGTGGTCGATTTTCCAAAGAATCGTAATATCTCTTAACGTAGAAACCTTTATCGTGCTTTGGGGAATGATTTTCCGCGTTCCATTGATCCGCATAATTTCCATGCTGGAATATAAGATTAACGCCCTCAAGGTTCAGCGGCGGTACTTTATACTTGCTCTTTTTTCTGCTGCCTTTCCTAGCCCAGGCGATTGCAGTTGTACAATCCGACGTAATACGGAGCGGCCGATCTTTGATGCTCTCAACAGCCCACTTGATTGCTTCATACTCCGCCAATCCGCTATAAAAATCGCCGATATTTTCTTCAAAGTGAACCAGGTTGCCGTCGTCATCGCAGACGGTGAAGTAGGCATCGTGAAACTTGTAGTGCGGCGGCTCTACAAAGGAGCCACCATCAACGTGAACTATCTTCATGGAATTGATCGAACCGTACTTTCGCTCACTTCCGCTCCTCGAGCTCTGCCGAAACCGTAAACGTCTCCGCGCCGCGCTGAATGTTAAGCGTCACCGTGTCTCCGACTTTATATTTGGAGATGAGCGAGGCAAGAGTTCTCGTCGGTTCGATCCGCTCGCCGTTGAACTCGCGGATGATGTCGCCCTCGCGGAGGCCGGCCTTGTCGGCGGGACTGCCCTTCACCACCCCCGGCTCGCCCTGGCCGCCGATGACGAGCGCGCCGAAATCCACCGGGAGCCCTCGCTCGGCCTGGACCTCTTTCGTCACCAAGACGTAGCGAATTCCCAGGAAGGGATAGCTGATCCGCCCGGTCGAGCGCACGCTCTCGATATCGCGCTTGGCTTTATTGATGGGGATGGCAAACCCAATGTTCTCCGCACCGCTCGCCATCGCAACGTTGATGCCGATCACCTCGCCCGCGAGGTTCAGGAGCGGGCCTCCGGAATTCCCGGGATTGATCGCGGCGTCGGTCTGGATGAGCTCTTGGAGCTCCTCCGGCCCGCCCCCGCCCGCGGCAATCACGCTCCGCTGAAGACCCGAGATGACGCCGACCGATACGGTGTTTGAGAACTCGCCGAGGGCGTTGCCGATCGCGATCACCGTCTGGCCGATTGCAATCGCCGAGGAATCGCCGAGCGCGACCGCGGAGAGGCCCGAGCGCTCAATTTTAAGAACCGCAAGATCCTGCACGGGGTCGCGCGCGAGGATCTTCGCCGGGATCTTCGCCCCGTCGTTCAGGAACACCGTGTAGTCGGCGCCGCCGTCGGCGACGACGTGCTTGTTCGTGAGGATGAGGCCGTCGGCGGAGATGACAAAGCCGGTGCCAGCGCCGACCTCCTGGCGCTCGGTGCCGCGCTCGCGGAACTGGGGGACGCCGAAATCGCCGAAGAATTCGCGGAAGAAGGGGTCGTCGCCGAACGGATTGACGAAAAACCGCTCGACGACCGGCACGTTCTTCGTGGCGACGATCGAAACGACGGCGGGGGATACGCGCTTCACGACCGCGACGACGAGCTCGTCCTGACGGAGTACGCGCTCCGCGATTTCCCGATCCCGCGCGGCTTCCGAGGGCGCACCCGCGCCGGGCGTGATCCGCCGAACCGCCTCGCCCGGCCGCAGGCCGACGAGGGCGGAGATGATCGCGAGCGAAACGGCGGACGACGTTACGGCCGAGACAATGATGACCGCTGCGATGAATTTTCGCGGACTCAAGTTATCCATATGTTCCTACGAATTACGAATATTTGCGAATTACGAATATTCGTAATTCGGGAGCATTCGTAATTCGTAGGGCTACTCCACGGCCTCGACCGCCTCGACGCCCGGAACCTTTTCTTTCAAAAGCTCCTCGACGCCGGCTTTCAGCGTCAGTTGCGAAAGCGGGCAGCCGTGGCAGGTGCCGAGGAGGCGAACCTTCACGACGCCGTTGGCAAAACCCACAAGCTCAATGTTCCCGGCGTGCAACGCGAGCATCGGCCGGATTTCCCCAAGCGCCGTTTCGATACGCTCTTCCGTCATAAGAGGAAACCCCCAAACCGCCGCAACAGCAAGAGGACGATAACCCCCCAGGCGACGGCAAAGAGGATGACGATCCGCCCTTCCTTCCGGAGCTCCGGCTCCGAGAGCATGAGGAGGCCCATAATAAGCCCGGAGAAAATCGGATTTAAAATGGCGATGATGACCGCCCAGAAGAAAAATCTGTTCCTGTTAATGCTTACTCGCTCCATCACTCCCTACCATAACGCCAATACGCGAATGATGCACACATAACGCTCACCCGCACCTGCTATTCGCGTCATGTGTGGATTCGCGATGATTCGCGTTAGGGGTTGAAACGATCTGCGACCGCTTGCCAATCTACGGCCTTCATAAAGGCCTCGATGTAGTCGGCTCGCTTGATGCCGTAGTCGAGCGTATAGGCGTGCTCGAACACATCGAGCACGAGGAGCGGCTGGCAACCGGCGAGGTGCCCTACGTCGTGCTCGTTCACCCAAACATTGAATAGCTCGCCGCTCTGGGGGTCGCGGTAGAGAATGACCCAGCCAATGCCGCGCATGGCACCAACCGCCCGAAAATCCATCTCCCAAGCATCGTAGCCGCCGAAGTGCTCTCGGATCGATTTTGAAAGCGGCGAATCGTCGGGGAGCGCGGCTGGCTCCCTCGCCATGTTCTCGAAATAGTACTCGTGGAGCCGCATGCCGTTGAATTCCCACCCGAAACGGCGCTTGAGTTCAGCGTAGGCGGGTATGCCTCCCTTCTCGTCGCGGAGCAATGATTCGAGCTCCTGTGAAAGCGTATTCACGTTCTTCACGTAGCCCTGGTAGAGCGCAAAGTGGTTCTTCAGCAACTGATCGCTGAAGCCGGGGATGCCGAGAAGGTGGTCGTAGATTTTGGGTTCGTAGGTCATGAGTTAAATTTTCAATTATCAATTTTCAAACGTTTTTGAACATTGAATCATTGAACATTGATTGAAAATTGGTAATTGGAAACTAAAAATTCTTTAGGGGTATATCTGACTCCCTTCCTCATCAAATACAATAATCGCCTGGGTGGGGCAGCTTTTGGCGGCGAGCAGAAGCGTTTCGTCATCAATGGACTGATCTTCCAGGTCCTTGCGCGCGGTCATGTCCGAAGAGGGCGGCGGCTGTTTGCGGCGGAGCACCGCCTTGTTTTCCGGATCGAGCTCGAAGACGGATGGCGCTACCGCAATGCACGAGGCCGCGCCGATGCAAAGATTGCGGTCCACCATAAGCTTGCCGATCTTGACCGATTTTTTCGCGTCGCCATCAGCTTTTGGCTTCGGCTGCTGGGCTTGATTCTCCATGAAAAGTTGGATATAATACGGCGAAGTCAAATACCCAAAGGAGGAATGGATGCCAACTTCACTCGAAGCTCTTTTGGTGGTCTGCTCTGCCTACTTCGCGCTCAACACTTTGCTTGCGTTGAGCTATCTGTCCGCCAGTCCGAAGATCGGAGGTACCCCTGATTTCGTCCGCCCATTTGCACTCTTCTGCTTCGGCGTTCCAATGGTGTTAGGATTCATTGCTATAGCGGCGCTCTGGCCGAAGATTGACGCTCGCAGGAAACTGCGGTGGACTCGCCGTAATCCGATGAAGCTCCCCCCGAACTGGATGCCACTGGATCAGGAAGCGATCGACAGACGCAAACTCCGCCTCATGAAATAGCACGACCGGCAGAACGCCCCGACTCACGCGAGCCGGGGTTTTTCTTACCCGTAATACTTCTCTTTGTAAAACCGAATGAGCTGCTCGACGTCGGCGATGATCTCGGGGGAGCCGATTCCCACTTTTAATTTCTGCTGCACGGCATCGAGGTCGGCCGCGCCTTCAAGCACCGCCTCTTCAATGTCATGATCGGTGATGTTGAGTTTCGGGTCAATGACCCGGCTGCCCTCGACGATGACGCGCTCATGCTGGCCGGTGCGGCGGAAGTAGTCGTTCACCGCCTTGCGGAACGCTTTATCGGCAAGCACCGAGCAGTGGATTTTCCGGTTCGGCAATCCGCCGAGGCGCTCCATAATGTGCTGCGGGCGTACGTTCCGCGCCTCCTCGATCGGCATGCCGCCGTTTTCCGTGACCATGACCGAGAACATCGAGGTCGCCGCGATCGCCGAGCCGCAACCGAACGTTTTCCACTTTAATTCCTTGATCGTTTCGGTCGCGGGGTCGATCTTCAAGCCCATCGACATCATGTCGCCGCAGGCCGGGCTCCCGACCATGCCGAAGGCGTCGAATCGCTCCGGTACCAAATCCTCGAGCTGCAGGTTGCGAGGGTGGAAGAAGTGGTCTTTGACGATATCCGAGTAGTACCACTTCTCGCCGGTGTATTGATTTATGACGTCGCCGCTCGCAAGCCCTCCTTCGGGGATCGGGGCCGCGTTTGAGTGATGCACCTTGTCGCCTGCCATTGCCATGGTTGCCGTCTTTTGCTTATTCTAATGTTCTTAAGAACATGAGAATAAGCTTTCCTCACTTGTAACTTTTGCCTCCGACCTTTACTTTCGCACCCTGTCCGGCAAACGCTTCGGGGTGGCTGATGGTTGTCTGCCCCACTTCCATTTTCACCGGCGATATCACGCGGAGCTTCTCCACGATCGGCGGGAATACTTCCATAACGTAGTCGAGATCCTCTTTCGTTGTTGCGCGCCCGAGCGTAAAACGAAGGGAGCTATGCGCGTATTCGTAGGGCTTGCCGAGCGCCAATATCACATGCGAGGGGTCAAGCGTGGTCGAGGTGCAGGCCGATCCGGTCGAGATCGCAATGCCCTTCGCATCGAGGTAGAGAATAACGGCTTCGCCCTCGATGTCGAGCACCGAGACGTTTACGTTATTCGGGAGCCGCTCTACCGGGTGGCCATTCAGCACCGTCTTCGGAATTTCGGTCGTGAGCCGAGAGATGAGGTAGTCGCGGAGCTCGGTAAGGCGTACTGACTCGGCTTCGCGTTCGGCCTCGGCGATCTCTATGGCTTTGGCAAAACCGACGATCCCGGGGATATTCTCGGTGCCTGAGCGGAGATTCTTCTCCTGTCCGCCGCCGTGGAATATCGGCTTCAAACGAACGCCGGAACGCACGAAGAGTGCTCCGACACCTTTCGGACCGTAGATCTTGCCGCCGTTCAAGCTTAAAAGATCGACGCCGAGTTTTGAGAGATCAAGATCGAGGAATCCTGCCGCCTGCGAGGCATCGGAGTGGAAGTAAATCGGGAGCTGATTCCCTGCGGCACCTCGCTCCTTCCGCACCCGCTTGATAATATCGCCGATCTCCGCAAGCGGCTGAATGGTCCCGACCTCGTTATTGGCATACATCACCGAGACCAAGAGCGTGTCCGGCCGGATGGCGGCGCGCACGGCGGCGGGACCCACGAGCCCATCCTCGCTCACCGGAAGATAGGTCACCTCCCATCCCTCACGCCCGAGCGCCTCGAAGGAGCGGAGGCCCGCGTGGTGCTCGATCGCAGTGGTGATGAGATGCCTCTTGCCCTGAGCCGCGTCGAAGGGGAACATTGCGGTGCCGCCGGCGGTGAAAATAATTTCATCGGCGCGGCAGTGCAAAATTCTTGCCACGCGTTCTCGTGCCTGATCAACGGCTTCTTTTGCCAGCCGCCCCTGGCGATAGAGTGCAGAGGGATTGCCGTAGGAAACGTCCCAGTAGGGCTCCATCGCCGCTTTCACTCGGGGATCGAGCGGAGTTGTCGCGGCACAGTCAAGGTACACTTCGCGCATGATAAAAATTTACTTCTTCAACGTCCGGAGTACGGGGCAGAAGGCGGCAACTGGTTGATAGAAATGGATGAGCGCCTCAACCGAGACCGCTTCGGGATCCCGCAGGAGCCGATATCCTCCGCCCGATCCCTTTTTGGATTCCAGCCACCCGGCGCGCTTCAGTTCCTGCGCAATCTTCTCAAGGTAGGCCCTCGGGAGGCGGGATTCCTCGGCAACTTTTCCGATATCTACAAATGTGCCGCCTCCCTTCTTGAGGTGGCCGAGGAGGACAAGCGCGTAATCAAATCGTTTTCGCATAGAATCCAGAACCGGACAACAATAGTCCGATTATAACCACACCCGAACGCGCTGCAAGGGCTTCCCGCCAATAGAAAAGATTGACAACCATCGTAGAAGATCTTATAATGTACTTTACGAATTTACTACTTCTCTCACATGACGAAAGGAGGGATAAGGAGTGGAGAAGCGTTGTCCGGTGTTCCTTTCAAGTGTCACGCTCTGCGGATGGGGTGTGGGGTTGCCCTACCGTCTCGCGTTCCAGATTTTGAAACGGTTCGGTTTTGACGGGATCGAAATCCTGCTCACCCGGCGAGCCATCAGGACGTTCCCTCGCCTCAGGCACCTCGCGAGACGTAGCGGCCTTAAGCTCGCCTTCCATCGCTGGTGGCACGGCGGTGCCGTCTCAAGTGTCCTGACGCCCCTTGGTATCTTCCCCAAGCGCGGCGTCCGATTGGGAGACGTTCTGCCTCCCGACTTTCCGGAGTCAGTAGTGGTGAGCTCCTATAACTGGAAGGAACGCCACGACTTACCGCAGATCCTCATCCAACCGGCGTGCACAGATCCCGCAGATGTGATGCCATTCGAGTTCCTCCTCGAGAAAATCACGAGCGAGGGAACCCAGTTGGTATTCGATGTCATGCACTGGCTCGAGTACCACTTCGGGAGGGCCACGATGCCGGACGATTCTGGAGCGCTCCTCGCTGCTGCCCTTGATGGGTTTGCGGAGTTCCGACAGCAGATCGCAGAAGTCCACATCTACGATTTCCGCCTCCAGGTCGGACCGGCACCGGAGCTCTTGGGTTCAAAGCTGTTTCCCGGTGACGGACTGTTCCCGGTGAAAGAGTTCCTTGCGGGCGTCGCCGCCTCCGAGTGGCGCGGGCGGATCGTATGGGAGATTAACCCCATACTCGTGGCAATGAGACCGTGGAGCGTGCGACGGCTGAAGCACCTGCCGTCGTTCCTCCGGGGAGTTGGCCTCTAGGTCAACTCCTTTTTCATTTGATTTCAGGGTTTTTGCAGCGTGATGAAGCGCTTCGCCGCCCATCAAAATCAATGGTGCGGCTGCTGCAACGGGATCGTTCTTAATAAGAGAAACCCGAAGGCAGCGAGTAGGGCGAGCGCCGCGCCGTAAGAGAAAGCTAGCTGGCTTCCATAGTGCTGACTGAGATAGCCGAAAACAACACTCGCCGGCAGAAGCGCCAAGCCCGTCGAAGCGTGATACAGGCCGTAGGCCGTGGCGCGGACTTCCGGGGCCACAAACCCGCCGACGATCGCGCGGCCTACGCCCTCGGTGAGCGCCGCGTAGACGCCGTAGGCGATAAAGAGCGCCCAGATCGTTTTCGGAGTCGCGCCAAAGGCGAAAGCGCCGTAGACCGCGGCGAAAACCAAGAGGCCCGCGACAAACGTGTTTCGTTTGCCCACGCGGTCGGCAAGCGCGCCGAACGGAGTCGCAAGAAGAGCCGCGGTAATGTTGAAGGCGAAATAAAGAATGGGGATGAGTGCGAGCGCCACGCCGACTTCCCGCGCCTTTAAAATCAGAAACGCCTCGGAGGCCTTGCCGAGCGAAGCGACGGTCGCGATGCCGAGGAAAAGGAAAAATGGCAGACCCAGCATCGCGAGCCGACTGCGGCCCGAATCCCTATGAAGCCCCTCGGAATTTTCTCGAACGCCACTCCGAATATCCGTCACAATAGGACGTCCTACGGTACCAGATGCCTTGGACCCAGATCCTCCGTCGTCAGCGCCGATCTCGCGAACAAAGAACACCAGAATCAAAACGGCGAAGAAACTCGCGACAAAAGAGAGGAGGAAAAGCGTGCGGTAGTTCTGGTTGATGAGCGGCAGCACCGCGAAGGCCGCGAGCGGCCCGAGGGCCGCGCCCAATGTATCCATGCCGCGGTGGAATCCGAAAGCCCGGCCGAGCAGCTCGCGCGGCGTGGAAAAACTGATTAAAGCGTCGCGCGGGGCGTCGCGCGTGCCCTTGCCCACGCGGTCCATGAAGCGAACGCCCAAGACATGCCACGGCGCTCCGGCCGCCGCAAGAAAGGGCTTTGAGAGGGCCGAGAGCGAATAGCCGAGAACCACCAAGCGCTTGCGCTTGGCCCATTTATCCGAAATCCAGCCGGATGCGATTTTCAGGATGCTGGCCGTGGCATCGGCAACTCCCTCCACAAGCCCGACAAAAGTCAGAGAAGCCCCCAGAACCGACGTCAAAAAAATCGGGATGAAGGGAAAGATCATGTCCGACGAGAGGTCGTTCAGAAAACTCACCACCCCCATCCAGATGACGTTCGGGGAGAGGCCGAGCCGCCTCTGTGGAATGATGCCCCTCGACAACGATGCGTCTTCTGACTGTACCATTGCCTGCATTGTAGCGTGAGGAAACGCCACCAGCTACGATCTTCCTCCCGATGGATGCTTGACAAGAATAAATCCATCTGGCACCGATATACTCATCCGCCCATCTGAAAGGAGGCGAACTAGATGGCAGAAGCCCCTTCAAGCCGGGATTTGAGGAAGGAGTTCCCGGACATGCCATTTGATGGATTCCTTGAAATCATCAAAATCTTTGGGGATGAAGATCCCGAGGCGCTCCGAGAACTTCTCCGGGAGCAGAACGAGCAAGCGCGGCTCATGGAAGAGGAGCGCCAGCGTACGCTCCGTCAGCGATTCGAACAGATCACCGCCTCGATGCTCCACCGCAAGCTCGGGATCGCTTTCCCGCCCGCCGTCAATAGCGAGCACGCTAGCGCCATCATCGTCTACGGCTTTGCCATGCCATCGAGCACGAGAACGTTCGCAGGCCTCAACACTCTCCCGATCCAATACATCAGGAGGGACGTGCAGGGAAAACTCGGCGGCGTCTTCCGCGAGGAGCACTTTAAAACAGCAATCACATACCTTCGCCGCAACGGCGTTCTCATCGAGCCGAAGAGCGGCACGAGGGGCTCCGAAGCATATTCGCTCAACATCAATGAGCGTGCGAAAGGTGTCACCGCCGAAGGGCGGGAGATCATTGCCGCCGTAAAGCGGTTCCTACATGAACACCTGCCGACTCGGCGAAAATAGGCGGTCCGATGTGGAACGAAAACACGTTGGACCGTTTTTCTTTCTACCAACTACCAACACCTTCAATTAATCTTAAGAATTTCCTGGCGCTCTTCAAAAAAATTGTTGCGACGCCTCCTCCCCTTCCGGACAACTATCCTTTAATCACCGCAACCGGTCTCATCCGCGCCACCTTCTTCGCGATTCCGGCCCGATGCACGACCTCGACCACGGCATCCACGTCCTTGTAGGCAAAGGGCGCTTCCTCGGCGAGACCAGCCATGGAACCCGAGCGGACCACGATTCCCTTCCCTTCGAGTTCGCGCTTTAGCATATCGCCCCGTACCCGGCGCTTGGCCGCGTGGCGCGACATGGTGCGCCCGGCGCCGTGACAGGAGGATCCGAACGATTCGGCCATGGCGTGCGCGGTGCCGACGAGGACATAGGAGTGGGTTCCCATGGAGCCCGGAATGATCACCGGCTGGCCTATCTCGCGGTATGATTCGTGGATTTCCGAATGCCCCGGCCCGAAGGAACGCGTCGCGCCCTTGCGGTGAACGAGGAGCCGCTTCTTTCTGCCATCAATTTCGTATTCCTCAATCTTCCCCATGTTATGCGCCACGTCATATACCACCTCGAGCGCCTGATCCCTGGTGTCCAGTATCTCTTGGAATGCCTTGCGCACTTCCCATGTGATGAGCTGACGATTCGCCCACGCGAAATTCGCGCCGCACGTCATGGCCGAAAAATAGTTCTGGCCCTCGGGCGTCGTGAACGGCGCGCCGGCAAGTTCGCGATCCGGAAGCGTGATGCCGTATTTCGACATCACGCCGAGCATGATGCGGATGTAGTCGGTCGCAACCTGATGGCCGAGGCCGCGCGAGCCCGTGTGGATCATGACGGTCACCTGCTCCGCGCGAAGCCCGAGCTTTGCTGCTGCCTCGTGATCAAAAATCTCTTCGACCCGCTGAACTTCTACGAAATGATTCCCCGCGCCCATGGTGCCGAGCTGATCATGCCCGCGCTTTTTGGCCGTCGGTGACACCTTTTCCGGATCCGCTCCGGCGAGCGCCCCAACTGACTC
>Ga0209542_10018612_pt1 | contig 11221 bp, 17 predicted proteins | sample RifCSPhighO2_01_FD_184028 | JGI IMG/M metagenome (GOLD analysis project Ga0209542, IMG submission 184028) | Soil microbial communities from Rifle, Colorado - Rifle CSP2_plank highO2_0.1 (SPAdes) (version 2) | ecosystem: Environmental > Terrestrial > Deep subsurface > Rock core/Sediment ...
ATTTCAATTCGGATCGCACGGGGAAGCAAGTAGAAACGATGAAAGGTATGGCACAGATAGCACGTCAAGTTGCCGCTATATCAAGCCGGTTGCTGCGAGAGTGGGGTGCGACACATTCAGTCACGCCCGAACAACAGCAGGAACTTGAGCAAAGGTTCAACGAAACGGTCGCTGCTACTGACCCAATACGCTATTTGATGATCTTGCCAACACACTTGCGGAGCAATTACGTTCTTCTGGAGCGGGAGAATTTTTCGAGGCGAGAGACCACGGAAGGGCGGTCGATGAATTTAGGGAAGAGCTCAAAAAGCGACTGAGCTAGGTATGGATGAAATTGTCGATGTTGTTGATACCAACAATGTCACGATAGGGAAAACATCGAAACGGGATGCGCACGAAAAAGGGCTTCTGCATCGCTGTGTCATCGCAATGATACGCAATTCAAAAGGTGAGTGGCTGTTGGTAAAGCAAGCGAGCGGTCGCCAAGATGCGGGGCAGTATGTCGCACCTGTCGGCGGGCATGTGTCTTCGGGCGAAGCACAAGACGATGCCCTGAAGCGCGAAGCGCAGGAGGAAGTTGGATTCGTCGACCATTTTACATTCAAATATTTGGGCAGCGGCATTTTTGATCGAAACATAATCGGCAGGCATGAGAACCATCTCTTTTTAATGTACGAAATTCATTCCGACAATATACCGACTCTCAATCACGAATCCGAAAGCTATCGCTATTTCCCGGAAGAAGAACTCAAGCGTTTGCTCAAAGAAGAACCCGATATGTTCGGGCACGCCTGTCATTTTGGTTTGCAGGCGTTTTATCCAAATTTCTTTATTGATGATCGTTATTGATCACTATGGGGCAGATGCTACGATTTGGGTATGACGCTTGAATCAGGTTCTCGAAATGGAGAACGTTCACGACAAGAGATGCTGCCCCTGGCTGATAAAGAAACGATCCATAATGGCCTTTTGCAACTAGCGCACATTCTGACGGACAAGCCTCCTGAAGATCTCCCCGAACTCGTATTGTATCTAGATACTTCCGCAAGACCTCTCTTTTATGCTGTTAATCCCGTCTTAAAAAAAGTATACGACCAAAAAAGGGAGAAAAATCCATCGGCACTCTTCTTTCAATCGTTTTCTGGCCAAGCATTTATTGATGATCGGGGTAATGAGCGGCGGTACGAAACGGCGGAGTATCAGCAAAGGGCATTGGAAGAACGAATAGAGACTTCTCCGTATAAAGATGATCCGAAGAAACACGAGGAATTGATTGCGCTTCATAAAGATGGCACCGACTACGTGAATCAGCGGCGCGCGCTGATGGCTGAACGAGCGGCGCAGATTCTGCAGAGTCCAAGCGCGAAAAACGTTAATCGGATTTTAGTAGTAGACGATTATCCCAGAACTGAACGAGTCAGCCTCTTCGAGGTTTTCCGAGCACTCCGAAAAGTACGACCGGAGATACAAATGATGGGTTTTTCTTTTTTAACTGGCATACCTGTAAGCGATAAAAGTTTTTTTACGGAAGAAGAATGGAATGAATGGGCGAATCCTGCGCCGCAGATGGAAGGCCTTGAAGTACACATCGGTATGACTGATCCGAACACCGGTTACAATACCCCCCGAGGACCAATTTTTTCCACCCCCGGACTTGCTTATAAGAACAACTTGTTTAAGAACCTCTCCTTCGTAAGTGATATAAAATCTCAAAGAATCGGAGTTAAAAAAAATGACGCGGCGCCGTTAGTCACGGCTGCTCCTAATCGAAATCCTCGTGAAATGCAGACGCTGCGGAGAGAATTGGGAGAAATTGGAAAGAAGGCTGCGGGCGAATTAACCCTTGATCAAGTACTGCGGACGACGCCGAGGCTCTCGACAATGAGACCTTTTATTTCCATTGCCGAGAGCAGGACGTTGACCTCCAAGCTCGACATTTTGAGCTGATAACGCACCGGCCAGACTCCAGTATGGTATCATGGTTTTTATGAGTACCATTTTGAGCAAATGTAAGGCTAAATACGTCATTCCTGCCCCTAAAAAGGATAAGCGCAAAAACTGGCGCGCCTACTTGATTCCTACGGGTTGGAAACGTCGGAAGAACGTGAGCGAGCACATGGACAAGCTCCTCTATGGAAAAGATTGAGATCGGCGCATGCGTCATAGATAGTTCCGTATGGGTCGCGCTCTTCCTCGATGGTGACACTAATCACGAAAAAGCAGCAGCTCTCTTTGAGGTGATGCCGCGAAGAGTGTATGTGCCGTATATCGTTCTTGCAGAAGTGGCAACGACACTTACGTACAAACACTCTAAGAAACAGGCGGACAAATTTCTGCAATTTGTCACTGAAGATGAGCGCTGTACGCTCATTGAATCGTCGTCAAGACATGATGTCGACGCTTACAATAACTGTTCCGATAAAATTTCATTCGCAGATATTGCAATCATGGAAGCCGCGCGCTCGTTTGAAGTGGCACTTATTACTTTTGATAAACAAATGAAGAAGGTCTATGAGCGAGAGGTAGGTAAATAGTTCGTATTAGGCTGAACGAACAACGCCAAGGCTCTCGACAATGAGACCTTTGATTTCCATAGCGGAGAGGAGGACGTTGACCTCAGTTGTCGGCATACCGAGGCTGCGAATGAGTTCGTCGCGGGAGATGGGCGAGGCGATGAGTTTGAGAACTTGGATTTCGTTTTCAGACAGGTCTGTGCGCTCTTCGAGATTCATGCGTCTGGCATCAGCGAGACCGAGCGCTTTTAAGATGTCAGCTGGCTCGGTGGCAGGCGCTGCGCCGAGCTTGAGGAATTGGTGCGTACCTTTCGAGCTTTCGCTAAATATTGAACCAGGGACGATAAGCAGCTCGCGATTGTATTCGGTCGCAAGCTTTGCGGTGATGAGCGATCCAGATTTTTCTTTGGCTTCCACGACGAGCGTCGCGTGCGAGAGCCCGACCATGATGCGATTGCGGCGCGGGAACATGTAATCCATCGCCGTGGCGTCGGGCTTCTCTTCCGAAAGCAGCGCGCCGCCCGAGGAAAGTATTTCGCGCGCGAGCCCGTGATTGGCCTTGGGATACAGCACATTCCAATCCAATCCGCTGCCCGGCACGGCGACCGTTTGCAGACCATATTTGAGCGCTGCCTTATGCGCCTCAGCATCAATACCATAGGCCAGACCGCTCACAATGACCACGGGGTATCCTGCGAGGCCTCCGAGCAGGTATTCGAGCGCCTGTCGGCCGTAGGGCGTACAGGCCCGGCTGCCCACGACGGCAAGCCATCTTTTTTCCGGAGAAGGCATTTTCCCGCGCAGATAGAGTTGTTTGGGAGGATCGGCAATTTCGTTGAGGGGCGGCGGAAAATCGCTCGGTTCAAGCAGTTTGAGCTCATCGGCCATGATGTTATTATCTTAACAAGTTTTGGGTTTTTAGTTTTGAGTTTTCAGTACTAAAAACTAATAACTGAAAATGAAAAACTATCCATGTTGGACATCAAATTCATCCGGGAAAATAAGACAATAGTCGCTGCAGGCGCCAAGAAGAAGCATATTGATGTCGATTTGGATCGATTGCTTGAGCTCGACGAAAAGCGCCGCGAATTGCAGGCGACGTTCGACGAAAAACGCGCGGAGCAAAATGTCGCGTCAGGCGCGATCGCTTCGGCGAAGAGCGACGCGGAGAAGCAGGAGGTGATCGCTCGCATGACAGAGGTAAAAAAGACGCTGCAGCTTGCGGAGGAGTCGCTGCAGGAGGTAATGAAAGAGTGGCGCATCTTGATGCTCCATGTTCCGAATGTGCCGGATATTTCTGTGCCGGAAGGTGAGAGCGATGCGGATAACAAAGAAATACGCGTTTGGGGCGAAATTCCAACATTTGATTTCGAGCCCAAGAGCCATGTCGAGCTTATGCTCGAAAATGATATGGCCGATTTCGAACGCGGCGCAAAAGTCGCGGGATTCCGCGGTTACTTCCTCAAGAATGATGGCGCACGCCTCGTATGGGCCTTAGAACGTTTTGTACAGGACCGCTTTATGAATAAAGAAGATTTTGTGCCGATGGTCGTGCCGAGCTTAGTGCGCAAAGAGCCTTTCATGGGCACGGGATACTTGCCGCAATCGGAAGAAGATTTGTACAAGACGCAGGATGGAGAATATCTCGCGGGCACCGCGGAGGTAGCTACAATGGGCTACTACATGGAAGAGATCTTGGATGCGAAGCAGCTGCCGATCAAGTTTTTCGCCTTCAGTCCGTGCTTTCGCCGCGAAGCGGGAAGTCATGGCAAAGATACCAAGGGCGTCTTTCGCATCCACGAATTCGTGAAATACGAGCAGGTGGTGCTGTGCGAGGCCTCGCACGAAGAGTCTGTGCGCATCCACGAGGAGCTCACCGAAAATTCCGAGAAACTCCTGCAGGAATTGAAGCTGCCATATCACGTGGTGGTCAATTGCGGCGGCGATTTGGGCCTGGGCCAGGTGAAAAAGTACGACATCGAAGCGTGGATGCCAAGCGAGAAGAAGTATCGCGAGACACATTCCTCAAGCTACTTCCACGATTTCCAAACGCGCCGCCTCAACATCCGCTATCGCGACACCTCGACGAAGCTCGGTGCGGGCGAGCAAGGGATTCTTCGCTATGCGCACTCCTTGAACAACACTGCGCTCGCGATGCCGCGCATTCTTTGCCACATTGTCGAAAACTATCAGCAAAAAGACGGTTCGATAAAAATCCCTGAGGTACTCAGGGCATACATGGGCAATGAGTCAATCGAAAAATGTCGTTGATCTTCGAAAGCAGCGACTTGGCGGGAAACGAAAGTTTTCTCCGCCTTCGTTCTCGCCGCGCAAAAAGCAGCGCGATTCCTTGCACGCGCGCCGCAGGCGCGCGCGCTTAATCGCCGCCGCCGCGGCATTCGCGTTGATTTTCGCCCTCGCCGGCGCAGTAAGCTACGTCGCGCATGTGCCGCGTTTGAACGTGCAATCTTTTGTCGTTGACGGTGTTGCGCACATGGCGCCGGAGACGATAGAAACGTACGCATTCGATATGATCCATGATGATGCATTTCACTTTTTTCCGCCGAGCAATATCTTTCTCTATGGCCCGAAGCGGCTCGAGGAGAGGATTGTCGAGCACTTTCCGCGCATCAAGGAAGCGCATGTGAAAAAAGAATCGCTTTTCTCAACAACCGTGCATATCAACGTGAAAGAGAGAGAACCTTTTGCGAAGTGGTGCCGAGGCGGCGGAATAGAAACGGCGGTGAGTTCGAGCACGCCGCGAGAGTGTTATGTGCTTGATGATGGAGGATTCATATTCGCGAGGACTGATGGTGCCGAAAACAGCGCGACATCGTATGTATTTTCAGGTGGTGTTGCAAGCAGTACCGCAGGTGGCAGCCTTGTCGGACAACTTTTTGCGCCGTCGCGCATGGACGGCATCCTCGCGCTTTTGCAACTCCTGCAAGAGAGTGGATTCAGACCGATCGGCGCGGAGGTAGAAAATACGCAGGATTTTTCCATTCCGCTTGAGAAAAGTTTTTCCATCAAAGCGTCTTTCGGCGCCAATGGAGAGGATCTCATCAAAAATCTCACGCTCGTTTTGGAATCGGAGCGCTTGAAAGGGAGGGAAGCCGAGGTCGAATATATAGACCTGCGCTTCGGCAACAAAGTGTATTTCAAATTCAAAGGAATGTCGGAAACGTTGTAATTGTTATAGGTGTTGTAATGCTCCACATGTAGAGATCTACGCATTTACAACAACTAGAACATCTAGAACATTTACAGCAATTCAGAACCCCATCGTAAAGGTCATTGGCTTTGCTGCTTGCGAGAGCCAGCCTCCGGTATTGAGCGCCACTTCACGCACTTTGCCCAGCTCTTTGTATTTCACCTTGTTGTTGGCGACCGCATAGTCGAAGATTTTCTTGGTGAGTTCCACATCTTTGAGACAGTACTCCCGCACTTTTTCCACTTCGCCATCGCGCCACCACTTCGTGGATTGCCCGCCGCTGCCGATTTTCTTCGCGCCAAGTGTGCCGTCGGCGACCACATCAAGCCGCAAGCGCCTACCCAAAGCGCCGTGAATTTCTTTCATGACATCGATCGATTTGATCTTGGTGAGATCGCCCGGATAGTATTTGTTGAGAAGCGGCACGTCGAAGTGGTCAGAATTCCAGCCGACCAGAATGTCCGTGTCTTCCAAAATTTTCCAAAGGCGTGGAAACTCCGGCTCAAGAAAACTTGCGTAGCCTATCTCGGAATCGTGAATGCCGACCAAGGCGATGGAGAGGTTGGCGGGATCGTTGCCGCCCACCTCTGTAAACCAGTTAGCAGTTTCAATATCAAAGACAACCGTTCGCATAATCACTATGATCCGATTTAGCCCAGCGAAGAAAAGAGGTGTGCCGAGATTGCATCCGCCACAAGCGTGATCTCATGCCCTGTCGCGAGATTTTTTACGGTATAGCGGCCTGTGTCGCGCTCTTTGGCGCCCACGGCGATGACGAAGGGGATTTTCATCTTATCCGCTTGGCGGATCTGATCGCCGATCCTCTTGCCGGAGAAGTTGACCGATACCGCCACATCCTCTCGGCGGAGGTCTTGCGCGAGCTTGATAGCGTGTCCCGTCGCATCCTTTTCGATGACGCAGATCATGAGCTCGGTTGCTGGCGCGTATTCGGGCATCAAATTGTGGCTCTCCAAAAAGTTGCGCGCAGTCACATCGCCCATGCCGAAGCCAACCGCCGGAATTTTTTCGCCACCTCCGCCTTTGGCGGAAAATTGCCCCACAAGCGAGTCATAACGACCGCCGCCAAAGAGCGAGCGGCTGTTTATTTCGTGCGAGTCAAAAACTTCGAAGACCATGCTGGTGTAATAATCGAATCCGCGCGTGATCTTGGTGTCTACCACCATGTTGCCCACGCCCATGTATTCGAGCTGACGACGCAATTCTTCGAGGTATGCGGTCGAGGTGAGATTGTCGAGCCGCTCCAGCAGCGCCCCCGCCTTGTCGCCCACGAGCTCGCCGAGCTTCTCGGTGAAATTTTCCGTTTTTGCGCGCCGGTCGAGAAACCTTGTTACTTCGGCACGCTTATCTTCAGCTATAGAGAGTTCGTCATAGAGCGCATCGAGAATGCGCCGATCGGACACGCGGATTTCGAAATTGCGCTCATCCGCTCCTAAGCTGCGCAATACGCCATGCGCGATTGCGATAATCTCCGCATCAGCCTCAACCCCTTCTGCCCCCACAATATCGGCATTGAGCTGCCAGTGCTCGCGCAAGCGTCCGCGCTGCGGGCGCTCGTAGCGGAAGACGTTGGCGATGGTGTACCAGCGGGCGGGGAACGGAATATCGCGGTGTTTTGCGGCCACCATGCGGGCGAGGGTGGGTGTCATTTCCGGGCGGAGCGTTACCTCGCGGCCGCCGCGGTCGGTGAAGGAGTAGGTCTGCTCATTCACGATCTCGTCCGATGTCTTAGCGCGATACAGCTCTGCATGTTCCAAAATGCTCGCGCCGTATTCCTCGTAGCCAAAAAGTTCGCACACGCGCTCCATGTGTTCGAAGAGGTAGCGGAGGACAAATTGGTCTCCCGGATAAAAATCGCGTACGCCCTTGTAGGGTTCAATGGAAGGTTGGTCGCTTTTTTTTGTCATCACGCCATTATGCCGTTTTATTCGTTCCGAGCCAAGTGCACATATTTTTCTAAAGGGCATGCTCAATCTGCTATAATCCCGCCGATGCAACTCACGCACGATAGCCGCTTCGCGATCAAAAAATCTTTGCCCGGGGTGGGGAAGGGGCTTTTTGCCATCGCGCCGATCAAAAAAGGCGAGCGCATTCTCGAATACACGGGCGAAAAGATCCCCACGAAGGAGGCCAATGAATCAGACTCGCGCTATCTTTTTGAGGTGGATAAGAATTGGACGGTCGACGGCCCCGTGCCTGCTAACCTCGCCGGATACGTCAATCATTCATGCGAACCCAACACCGAAGCGCAGATCGAAGATGGTCGCATCTTCTACTACGCGACGTGTGATATTAAATCGGGCGAAGAACTTACCATCGATTACGGCGAAGAATATTTCAAAGAGTTCATCGAGCCTGTGGGCTGTCGGTGTGACAGTTGTTTGCGCGGCTAGTCCATTGCGGCGCGCAAGGAGTTGAGAATCACGGCGATATCGATCGCTTCCTGGATGAGCGCGCCGACAACCGGCGGGATGTATCCGAGCGCCGCAAAAATCATGCCGATGACGGAAAGTCCGATGCCGACCCAAATGCTTTGGCTCGCGATCCGCATGCTGCGCTGCGCGGTGTCGAGAAGTCGCACCACGAGCCGTACGTCGCCGCTCAAGATCACAACATCGGCCGCATCGATCGCAGCGCTGTTTTCGGTGCCGGAGAAAACGATGCCAACGTCGGCGCGCGCAAGCGCCGGCGCGTCGTTGAGGCCGTCGCCGACCATGATTACCGGCCTCCCTGAGGCCTTTGCCGCGTCTATTGCCGCGTATTTCGTCTCCGGCGTTTGCTCGGCTTTGATCGTAATACCGAAATTTCCGAAGAGGCGTTCAGCGTTTTCTTTGCGGTCGCCGGTGAGCATTCCAGCATCCATTCCGCGAGCAGATAAAGTGCGGAAGACCTCCCCAACGTTCTCCTTGATGATGTCGTCGAAATGCAGCCGGCCGATTTCATTGCCGTCTTGAAAAATGCCGAGTGTTATACCGCCCCCGTCGCTCGTCTCTGATTTACCGACGCGATAGCGAGTACCTCTCACGTCTCCTTCGATACCCTTGCCAATCGTTTCTTCCACCGCCCTGCTCTCAAGGAGCGGCGCCGCACGCTCGGCACGCGCGGCGCAGACGGCACGAGCAAGCGGATGAATGGAATGAAATTCTATGGCTGCGGCGATGGCGAGCAATTCGAGCTCACTCTTGTCGCCAAGAACTTCGATTTTTGAAATACGTGGCTCGCCGAGCGTGAGCGTACCTGTTTTGTCGAAAAAGATCGTGCGCGCGCGCGAAATTTCCTCGAGCGAAATGGGTCGCTTCACGATGATGTTTTTGCGCGCGGAGCGCGAAAGTCCGCCGATGAAGGCAACGGGCGCCGCGATGAGAAGCGGGCAGGGCGTCGCGATTACCAAAACGGCGAGCGCGCGCGCCATTTCTCCCGTGTAGAAATATGCGACTCCGGCGAGCGCGAGCGTGATAGCAGTGAAGGGGAAGTTGACCTTCTCCGCGAGCTTCACCACGCGCGGCTGATGGTGCTTGGCTTCATCCACCAAATGCACAATCTTCATGTAAGTCGAGGATTCAAACGTGCCCTCCACGACAAGCTCGATGGTCCCGCCCACGTTTACGACGCCGCTTTTTACAAATGCCCCCCTGCCAAAGATTACGGGCAATGCTTCACCTGTGAGATTTGCTTCGTTCAAGAGCGCTTCTTCCGATTTGAGCGTGCCGTCGAGGGCGACGAGCTCATGTGCGCGCACGATAATCGTTTCGCCGCTCTTGATATCTTGTATCGGTTTCTCCACGGTCGTGCCGTCAGAATTGCGCACGTGGCAGGTCTTTGGGATTTTTTCGAGCAGCGCGCGCAGTGCGCTTTCGGCACGGCCCGATGCATAATCGTCGAGTGCCTCGCCGCCCGTGATCATGAGCGCGACTACGGTGCCCGCGAGATATTCTCCGGCAACGAGGGAGACGACCATCGCGAGGAGCGCGATATAATCGAGCGAATAGCTGCCTTCCCGGATTTTCTCGATAGAATCCCACGAGATTTTACCGATGCCGAGAGCTGTTGCGGCTATCCAAGCATAGTGGAGGCCGGGAATAAAGCCCGTTAGGAGCAAGGCGAAAACGATGAAGGGGAGACGGAATTCAGGCCTAAAAATGTTGACCATACGCTCGATTCTAACCCTGTGGTATACTTTCTTGCAATGAAACGAGGGGTCTTGATTTTCTGGGGGATCATTATCGGCCTTGTCATCTTGGGCGTTCTTGCCTCTTTTATGGTCTCGGCCAGACCCAACAAGCTCGATTCCTTCGTGCAGTGCATCAAAGACAGCGGCACCATCTTTTATGGCGCCTTCTGGTGCCCGCACTGCCAGCGCACCAAGGCTATGTTTGGCACGGCGGCGAAATTGCTTCCATATGTAGAATGCTCCACTCCGGACGGCAAGGGACAGTTTCCGGTATGCATCGATAAAGGCATCAATAATTATCCGACGTGGGTATTTCCCGACGGCAGCATTCTCACGGGCGAACGCACTTTGCAGGAGCTCTCGGAGAAGACCAACTGTCCGCTGCCCGCATAGGCCATGCCGCTCGAAACAATCAATTATCTTTTGGCGCTCGCAACGATAGTATTGCAAATCGTCACCGTCGCATTCCTCGTGCTCTTTTTCCTCCGAAATAAAATTCCCGATTTGCAGGGCATCGCTGATTTTTTGAGCAAGTGGGGTTTGTGGATCGCGTTTTCTCTCTCACTCGCTGCAAGCGCGATGACGCTCGTGTATTCCGATGTGCTCGGCATCGCCGCATGCATCATGTGCTGGTGGCAGCGCATCTGCCTGTATCCGCAAATCATTTTTCTCGGCGTTGCAGCATGGAAAAAAGATCACGACATTGCGCTCTCAAGTATTCTTCTCTCCATAATCGGTGGTGGCATTGCGCTCTACCAGCATTTCTTGCAGATTGGCATCACCTCAGCCGCGCCCTGCAACGCAATTCCCGGCACCGATTGTGGCGCGCGCTTCCTCTTCGAACTCGGCTACATCACATTTCCCCTGATGGCCGTGAGCGTCTTTGCAGCGCTTATCGTGCTGATGTTGTTTGTAATGAAGCGCGACAATTGATATGCTGACCCCAGCCATGTCAAGGAGTAAGCCGAGATGGATATCGGTGAATTTCTGGGTTTCTGGGGAATCGGACTGCGGGGCCACTATCTCGATAGCACGGCCTTGCCGCCATTTGAGATCGGAGAGCCCGAGTTTCCCGAATGGTACGAACTTGAACCAGCGGCCAATGATAATTTCCCGCTCCTCAAACCTCCGCACTAGGGGGTTTGTTGCTTTCTTCGGGTTCCTGAAATTTAAAGCACTGGCTCGCGGCGGCCTTTTTTGAGATAGAAGCCCTCGAGAGAATACTTGTCGTAGCCGTGCATGATAAATGCGACGGGGATGCCGATGAGGACAATATGCGGCCAGACGCTCTCGCCGAAGTACCAGAGG
>Ga0209542_10018613_pt1 | contig 11221 bp, 14 predicted proteins | sample RifCSPhighO2_01_FD_184028 | JGI IMG/M metagenome (GOLD analysis project Ga0209542, IMG submission 184028) | Soil microbial communities from Rifle, Colorado - Rifle CSP2_plank highO2_0.1 (SPAdes) (version 2) | ecosystem: Environmental > Terrestrial > Deep subsurface > Rock core/Sediment ...
CGCGAAGGGAAAAAAGACAAAGTAAAAGAGTATTGTCTCCAAGACGTAAAACTTACGCGCGATCTTTATGAATTCGGAAAGCGTGAAGGATATGTTTCGTGCCAGACTCGCGACAAGGGACTCGTCCGCCTGCCGGTTTATTGGAAAAAAATGCGCGTCGCGCCGCGGCACGTTCTTGAAGACGCTCTCAAAAAGCGCGTATCTGTTGAGATTGAGTATGCTGCAGACTCAAAAACCAATCCGACAAAACGAAAGGTCGATATCTATACAATGAGCGCCGACACATTTGAGGGGTATTGCCATTTGCGCCAAGGAAAGCGTATATTTCAAATTGACCGCATTGTAGGCGCAGTGCTTACAGGCGAGTCTTATCAGCTTGAACACGATGTCCAGAGAAGCCTTATCTAAGAAAATATTTCATTCCCCGTCGGGCGAATCCTGTTCGCTCGCCGATGTTATTGTTGAGATTAAAAAATATATTCTCAAAAATCCCGACGCCAACTATGAGATTGTGATAGGAAGCGACTCGCAAACATATACGCGCGGGAAAGCGCTTTTTGCGACAGCGGTCGTCGTGCGGCGGGTTGGGAACGGCGGCGTTTACTTCTGGGCAAGAACAGAAGATACGTTCCATACTCTCCGCGACCGCATATGGAAAGAAGCGATGCTCTCGATTACTCTCGCGCAGGAATTCCGGAGTCTTATCAAGGATGCTCTTGGTGAGGAGCTTTTTTGGGAGAAAAAAGTAGAGTTTCGCTGTATTCATCTTGATGTAGGCGAGGCTGGCCCCACGAAAGCTTTTATCGACGGTATCTCTGGTATGGTGAAGGGGTTTGGATTTGTACCGGTCATCAAGCCGCATTCCTACGGCGCATTTGTCGTTGCGGATTTGCATACATAAATTTTGCTGAACGTGCAAAATTTGAGTAGTTAGTATTGAGTATTGAGTAATTAGCGGGCCCAATAAGCGCGCTTTGTGTAAAGCAAAATTTATTCCAAAATACTAACTACTCGCACTAATTACAAAATACTGTGTTTGATTTTGAAAAGCTGGAAGTTTACAAAAAATCGAAAGTTCTCAACAAAGAGGTGATCGATTTTTTGAGAATGACAAAAGATATTGATCCTTATATCCGCGATCAACTGAAACGTGCGTCAACAAGTATTGTTATTAATATTGCAGAGGGGAGCGGAAAATTCTCTAAAGCAGATAAACGCAAATTCTATATTATCGCTCGTGGGTCAGTGTACGAAAGCGTTTCATTGCTTGAACTAATTTTTGAAGACACTATCATTGATAAAGAGTGTTTCGACAGCTTTTATCACAAGCATGAAGAGCTGTCAAAAATGCTTCTCGGGCTGATACGGAGTCAAAACTAGGCCTTCTGCCCAAACCTATGTCCCTGTAGCTCCGATGCACTATTAAAAATTATATGGGGGAGTCGGGGTTCCGACTGAAACGTCTGGATTCAACTTGCCTGCCCACCTTTGTCCCCGTAGCTTAGCGGATACCTGCCCGCCATGGCCTAAGCCCCTATAGCTCAACGGATAGAGCGCAAGCCTCCGGAGCTTGAGATAGAGGTCCGATTCCTCTTGGGGGTATAGGCGATGGCAGGCGGGGAGCGCTTCCCTCCGAAGGAAGAGGCCGTAGGTTCAAATCCTGCCGGGGACGCAAAGGTGGGCGGGTGAAGATAGAACATCAGCCTGCCCAGTCGCAAACTAGTATCAGTTTGCGACGGACCACAGCCGAAGCCGGCAATGGCAGTTCGAATCTGCCCGAGGACACCAATCCATAATAAACTACGTGTATCTATATCTACGTATGTCTACAGTTGAAGCAAAAAAAGAGCATATGCTTGAGGCAATACGACAAGCGAAACAAGCCGAGAAAGAGGGAGATTATGCTGTCGGAGCTGTTTTAACGAAAGGTAGTAAAATAATTGCTTCCTGCGGTAATCGGAGTAAAAGAGATGAAAGCCCAATTGCTCACGCCGAAGTGTTGGCAATAGTTCAAGCTTGTCAATTATTCAAGAGCAGACATCTCGCCGCTTGCATCCTCTACGTAACTCACGAACCCTGCCCTATGTGTTCATCAGTAGCGGTTTGGGCGAAACTGAAAGGTATTGTGTATGGCGCACGAATAGAGGATATGAGAAACTACCGACAAAGCAACGGTAATGACAAATGGCTCTGGCGTACCATTGAAATTCCTTGTGAAGAAATAATTGCTAAATCAACAGAAAAAATTGAAATAATAAAGGATTTTATGCGTGACGAGTGTATAAGCTTGTTTCATAATTAGACGACAAGATTTGTTGCCAAAAATGAAGTTTTTGGAATATCTGGTTCCAGTCAAATCCCTTCAAGCGCACCAAAATTTATTTTATGCGGGATAGTGCACACTAAAAACATATACCGCAGATGAGTGTATAATATTTCTATCTGTTGCCACAACGACATTTCATGGGGATTATAAAACTTTCTGTTAAAGCTTTGATTCTTGTTGCGGTGTTTCTGGTGCTTGCTCAAGCCGCGATTGAAAACAATTTATATTTTTTTAACCCGCAATTTTTTCTGCGGGTTTCGCGGAATGCGTATTACGCGGCACTAGCAACGCTACCGCAAGAAAAGCCGACAATATATTTGCCGGTGAAATTTCACCGGCAGGAACATTCGCTTTCATGCGAGATCGCTTCCCTCACAATAGCTCTCACATATCAAGGAGCGGCAGTCACCGAATCAGATTTGCTAAAACAACTTCCTTTTTCTGATACAGGGCCTCGACATGGAGATATCTGGGGCGACCCTGATCTTGGTTTTGTCGGGGATATTGATGGCAGTATGCCAAAAGGCACCGGATACGGCGTGTATCAGGACCCGATCAGGAACCTCGCGATGCTCTGGCGCGATGCCGAAGCCATATATGGTGGGACGTTTGAGCGTTTAATCCAGGAACTTATAGACGGAAACCCTAGTGTTGTATGGGGGGCGCTTGGATCTGGCAAGGACAATTCGTGGTATACCCAGGAGGGCAAGCGCATTAAAGCTGTCAAGGCGGCTCACGTGCGTCTTTTAATCGGTTTTACAGGACCGCAAGATAAGCCAACCGGTGTTATTTTAATGGATCCGCTTTATGGCGAGATTCGCTGGTCGAGAGATAAGTTTATAGCCGATTGGGCGGTATTGGGGAACCGCGCAGTTGTTGTCTATTCAACTCATGCCCTATCTCAACCAGACAAGCCAGAGCAAGATACTCCCGATGACGTATCAATAAACGACGCACCAATACCATTTACCGAAGACCTATTTCGCGGTGTTCGTGGCGACGAGGTGAGGCGGCTTCAAATATATCTTGCGACGGCAGACTGGGCTTTTTATCCGGAAGGCCTTGTAACAGGATATTTTGGCCCACTGACGGAGGAGGCGGTTAAGAAGTTTCAATTAAAACATGAAATTATAAGCGGTAATATGTATGAAAATTCCGGTTTTGGTGTTGTCGGGCCGCGGACAAGAGAAAAACTCAACGAACTCACGCGATATTCTGTTCCTGTGCAGTAGCTATAACGTGCCGTGGGGAAAATTTGACCCCGCAGTGAAAAATCGCATTGCGCCCCACATAAAAAACTTATTTTCACATATCTCCTGGCGTGCAGGGAAGCTTACGGGGTTTTAACAACGAGGCGGCGCGAAAGCAAGAAAATACGATTTTCTACTACGGGGTTGATATACTTTTCATAAGTTATATAATTATATTCAGAATGTTCGTTGAAGGAGGGCATGATGGTGCGAGTGCTGCGTATATTGATTTTGTTTTTCGTGATTCCGTCAAAGGTGAAAAGATGGGTTCACCAAAGACAAAATACAAAAAAGTCTCCGCAGGTTGAGATATATGATGGCGACGAGGAAACTATTCTTAGGGCACTTCAGATTCGAGCTTTGGCGTATAGAGCCGCAGAGATTGATCTCCAGAATTTCCGTGTTCGCGAGATGCCTGCCGGCGGCTCCAATGAGCTTACGGCAGAAAAGCGCTCCGAGCATAATGCGTTTCTTGAAAGGCTTGCGCATGCAAAGGAGCGTTTTGATTTTGTCTATGATCTCGCCGTGCGGCGAGGATACCGAATCCGTCATCGCGAGCATACGGTCGCGCATCATATCCATTTGGCTGAAGCCGCCTCCTAATAATGAAAATTTCAAAAATATGCAAACCCCGCAGACATCAGCCACGGGGTTTTATTTTTTTAAGAAAATGGAGTAATATAAACTTTCAAGGGCGCATAGCTCAGCTGGTTAGAGCGTCGCATTTACACTGCGAAGGTCCTCCGTTCGAATCGGAGTGCGCCCATAAAAAGCTTGCATACATATAGTATTCTTGTTACCTTCGAAATAGACACGGAGGCTCTTATGATCTCAAAAGCGCGGACGCACTATATCTGCGAGATTTGCAGATACGAATCTTCAAGTTTTCAGAAAATCGAAAAATGCGAAGCGTATGGTATTCGGGAAGAATATCCTACAGACGTAAAAGATGGCGATATCGTTACACTCTACGAGGCAACGTGGGTAAGAGACAGATTATGCGGCCCATTGGTATGACAGCGCTATCGGGTTATGCATATTTACTACAGTACTCCAGACAACGAATATGACACCACCTTGCGCCGCATTAGTCCGCATACGCTTTGTATAGAATTACGCTCCAGTATCAGACATAGGGGAGAGGCTTGGAATATCGATGAAGGCGGTTACGGCATGTGTATGTTGCAGTATCAGAATTTTGTTCTTTTTCGCGAGGGCAATCGCATGAAGCTCGAAATTGCAGAGCTTATCGGGGCCTTACCATGGTGGAAGAAGCTCATGCAGAAATTTTCGCGAGCGGCGTAGTACCGCTCTTTTTTTATGCCGCGAGGGTGAATCGATTTTCCCATCGAAAATCACGCGGAGTGCCGTCAGGCACTCCGTTCGATTCACTTTCATCCAACAACAAAGGAAAACAGCCCCGCGCAGGGCAGGGCCGTTTTCCTTTGTGCCGCGGGGGTGAATCGAACACCCGACGCAAGGTTCTTCAAACCTTCGCTCTACCACTGAGCTACCGCGGCAAACCCTCTTTTATCTCCGCTTCAGTCCGAAATGCATCCTCAATCTTACTACGTTTTCTTTTAAGAAACAAGATTTTATCTTTTCGATACATTGCTGAGGCGATCAATCCACTGTCTCTTTTAACATAACGAAGGTTGTAAACTCCGTCCCCCTTCCTAATAAAACCCTTTACGTTATACAGCCCGCCGACTCGATATTTAAGCCAACGGATAAAGACTTTGCTTGCAGACGCGAATGATATTTGATATCCAAGACTCCTTGGCCATCGCGCGTCACGAAATGTATAAAATGTTCCATCTCCATCAAATAACCCTCGCAAAAAATCAGCAAACCATGCATTTGGAACCAGTACTTTTTTAATTGTCTTTGATTTTGCCCGATGAATTCCGATGGAGTTGAGATATTTATAAAAAACAACATCGCCAAATACTACATAGAAATATTTTCGATGTTGGTCGCCTCCCCGACGTTTCTTACCAATTTTATTGGTAATCCGAAGAGCTTTTCGGAAATCTTTTACAAGCTGCATATCTTTTGAAACAAAAGATATATGCCTTTCGTCGAGCGATAGATTCCCGTCGGCCGTGGTAAGTCCTATGGCGTAGGCAAAGTCAGAGGACCACGGACCACGTTTTTGTGATCTTCTACTGTTGCCGAGATTTTGGCATACACGAATAGCATAACATATATATTGAACAACTACCACTGATGGGTTGGAGACAGGCTTGTTAATTAAGACGTCTGTATATAGTTTGTGAGGAGGTGAAATCACAACCATTTTGCTGGGTAAAAGAATTGTGGCTGATTCACCCACGCGGCATAAATGAAAATGGCCTTGCTCCGCGCACGATTGTTTTTATTATTGATGTGTACGTGGGGCGAGAAATTTTATTGACAATGCAATCCCGACAGCGATACCAATAAAAAGACCAGCAAGCCAAAATGCAGTTTCTTTGCAGCCAAGAAGATAAAGCCATCCAATACCGAAGTAGCCAATAACTAAAACTATTAGAGCCATCAAAACTGTTTTCAACATATATCTAGTGAATCATATTTTTTACAATAAATCTTTATACAAAAAATCCTCCGCATGGAGGATTTTTTGGTGTCTTATTCGTTTTTCACTCGTATCCGCTCAATTCTGTTCCGGTCAAGCTTTGGGAGGCGTATTGTGAGGAGCCCGTGTTTGAGCGACGCCTCTGCGCCGTCCACATCAATTTCTTGTGGGAGCAGTATGGACCGTGAAAAAGTCCCCCAGTAAAGCTCTTGATAAAAGTAATTATCACGTTCCACTTCGCGCGCGCGTTCGCGTTTGCCGCGGATGGTAACCATTTCGCGCGTAATCTGGACATCGAGGTCGTCTGGTTTTACGCCAGCGACAGTTGATTGGATAATAAGCTCGTTTTCTGTCTGGAAAACGTCAACCGTGAGCTCGCCTTCCTCCTCCGGCTGCAGCCAGTCGTCTTCTTTTTCTTTTTTCGCAGCGACGATTGGCATGCGTTGCGGACGAGTACGCGCTTGCGAAACCGCAAGATGCGCACGAGGTTCTACAGGTTCTTCCGCGCGCTCCTCTTCTTCCTCGTAATACTCGCTTACTGGAGCCGACCCGGTAAGTCGCTCAAAAAATGATCGTCGTTCTTTTGGCATATTATGATATTATTCTATGCTTAACCTTCTCAAATGCAAAGAGGATATATATCCCCACCGCGCTTAAGATGAGGAGTCCGCCTTCCACGGCGTAGGCTCCAGCTTCCGGACGCGATGCTATCAGTATAAGGAGGTTGAATACCGTGTGCAACAAGGTAGCCGCAACGAGCCCAAAAACAAGCGCAATTTCCTTACGCATATATGTTTTGAAAAATGAGCTTGCGATGAAATAGCCCAAAACCCCCGAAGCAAGCGCGTGGAGCGGGGTTGCGCCGATAAAGCGGAGAACTGATATTTCAACTATCGATGCCTCAAAGTGCGGGGCTGCGTTGATGAGCGGGTCTATCAGATAAAGAACATTTTCGACTGCGGCGAAACCCAGTGCTGTTGAGATAAGGTAAATCATTGCGTCTACGGGCTCATCATAGTCGCGCCGCCAAAAAATAAGCGCATGCACAAGGAAGTATTTTGAGTATTCTTCGGCAAATGCAAAGCCGATAAGGCGGTAGAGGTTATAGTTGCTCCAGTTAACCGTGGTAATGTCGATGAGTCTTGGGAGCCCCTCGTTCTCCCAGAGCCACGACATGACAAATGCGAGCGGGATCGCAAGAATGCCCGATAAGAATGCCATGACCAATAAGCGCCTTGGCTCCGGGTGCTCGTCTTCTTTCAGCCAAAACGTAAGCCAAATGATTGCGGGGACGAACCCCCCCAAAACCGCGAATGCAATGGTCGTAGGGATCATAGTTCCTCAATAACAAGAAGTTTTTTATTTGCAACAGGGAGAAGACTCCATAGGTATTCCGTGAGAAATGGAATAAATGGGTGGAGAAGCTTGAGGGACATGGCGAATACATAAAGTAGCGTGTCGTCCGTTTCTTTGGAGGAGTCTTTTTTTGAGGCTTCGAGATAGACGTCGCAAAATGAATGCCAGTAAAAGTCGTAGAGAGTGTGGAGTGCCTGCCCGAATTCAAAGGATTCGATAGCGCGAGCGACCTCTTTCGATGTCGCGTCGAGTTTCTCGAGGATTTCTTTATTATGCGGGAGCGCAGGATTTTTGGGGGCTATTATTTTCCGCTCACCGGTGCCGAGTCGTACAAGCGTAAATCTCCCCGAATTCCACAGTTTATTCAAAAACTTTTTTCCTGCACGAAGCGCGTCATCCGACCAGCTTATGTCTTGCGTGCTCATTGCCTGCCAGACAAGGCCGAAGCGCGTGGCATCAATCCCGTATTCCTTGATGAGCTTCATGGGGTCGACGATGTTGCCTTTCGACTTCGACATCTTTTTTCCGTGTTTATCGAGAATTGTTGGATGAGTGTAGATTGTTTTAAACGGAACATCTTCCATAAATTCAAGCCCGGAAAAAAGCATACGGAAAATCCAGAGATAAAAAATCTCGCGTGCGGCAGAAATAGCTGCGGTTGGGTAAAATGTCTTGAGGTCGGCTGTTTTATCGGGCCACCCAAGCGTGACAAATGGCCAGAGGGCTGATGAAAACCACGTGTCGAGAACATCCGTCGTCTGCTCCCATGGTTTTTTACATTTCTTACAGGGTTCGTTTGGTGGTGTGAGACCGATATGCCATTGTTGATTCTCTGAACATGCGCAGTGCCATGCAGGGATTCTATGTCCCCACCAGAGTTGGCGCGAAATATTCCAGTCGCGCACGTTCTCGCTCCACTCAAGCATAAGTTTTTTTCTTGACTCGGGGATAAACGCGACTTTATTTTTCTCGATTGCACGGCGTGCCGAGTCGGCAAATTTTTCCATTGAGATAAACCACTGGTCTGATATAAGCGGCTCAATAACCGTTTCGCATCTTTCGCAGTGCGCGACGGAATGATTGTAATCTTCGATTTTCTCGATGAGGCCGAGTTTGTCGAGATCTTCAACAATTTTTTCCCGCGCTTCTTGCGTTTTCATACCCTCATAACGCGCTCCCGCCTCCTTTGTCATGCGCCCGTCCTCTCCGATTACTTTTATGATATTGATTTCTGGGTGGCGCGTATATATATCAAAGTCAGCGATATCGTGCGCCGGAGTAACTTTAATAACGCCGCTTCCAAATGCTATATCGGCGGCGTCATCGGCAACGACCGCAAGATCGAATTCCTTTTTTTTAGGATTTTTTTTGGCGGGGACGGAAGAATCAACAGACTCGATTTTCATCCCCTTTCCTACGTATTTTTTGTATCGCTCATCTTTTGGGTTTACCGCGAGCGCCGTGTCGCCGAGTTTTGTTTCCGGTCGAACTGTTGCGACCGTAATCGGGCCGTATGTTATGTAGTAGAGCTTTCCTTGCTCTTCTTCATACGCAACTTCGAGGTCGGAAATCGTTGTCTGGCAACGCGGACACCAATTGACGACGCGTTTACCCCGATAGATAGAGCCTTTCTTGTGGTAATGAATGAAAACCTGCTCGACTGCATGCTGATAGCGCTCATCCATCGTAAATCGTACTCGCGACCAGTCGACTGAAAGGCCAAGACTTTTAAGTTCTTGGTCGATTGCCGATCCGTATTCGCGCATCCATTCCCAGACGCGTTCGAGAAATTTTTCTCGGCCGAGAATATGGCGCATCTTTCCTTCTTTTTTAATCTCGCGCTCCACAACCTGCTGGCCCGAGATACCGGCGTGATCTTTGCCCGGCAGAAAAAGCGTTTTATATCCCTCCGTTCGTTTGCGGCGGATGAGGACGTCCGATATAACATTTTCAAGCGCGTGCCCGACATGAAGATGGCCCGTCACATTAGGCGGGGCCATCATAATCGCGAACGGACGCCGTTTTGACGCATCGGGGAGCATATCCGGATTAAAAAAACCGGAAGCTTCCCATGCTCTATATATTTCTTCTTCGTGTTCTCGCGCTTCGTAGCTTTTCGGTAAATCTTCAAGCTTCATCCCGTATGAAATTCTCCTAGAAAATTAGTATCGCATTACTCTTGAGAATATATGTTTTGTGATCGCGTACGCAACATGCTGTGCCTATGCATATTTCATACAGGATCATAGCCCGAGAGTAGCATGTGCGCGGAGCTTTTTCCAATTTACGAAATCGCGACGGAGCGCGTGAAAGTATGCGGCTGAAGCAATCATCGCGGCGTTGTCTGTCGTGAGTGATACTCGCGGGAGAAAAAGGCCAATATCTAATTTATTTTGTTTGAGCGCTGTGGTCATTCTCGAGCGGAGACGTTTATTTGAAGCGACTCCTCCGCCGAGAATGACTGTATGCGCGCCGAGCGCACGTGCCGCGCGTTCGGTTTTTGTAATGAGGGTGTCGACAACAGCATCTTCAAATGAAGCGGCAATATCATTTTTTGTGAACGGGATTTTTTTCTCTTTTAGATCTCGGAGCGTGTAGAGAACCGCGGTTTTAAGACCCGAGAAGCTAAAGTTGTAGTCGCCTGAATGAATCATGGGACGCGGGAATGAAAACGCGTAGCGGTTCCCCGTGCGCGCGAGGCGGCTCAAAATCGGGCCTCCTGGGTAGCCAAACTCAAGCATACGCGCGACTTTATCAAACGCCTCCCCGGCCGCATCATCGAGTGTCTCGCCGATGATATGATAGTTGAGCCAATTTTTAATAAGCACGAGTTCCGTATGCCCGCCGCTTACGAGAAGCGCAATGGCGGGAAAGCGGATTTGTTTTACTTTGGTGTTATTTTGTGAAAGTAATACTGCGGCAATATGCCCTTCCATGTGGTTTGCCGATACCACAGGAAGTTTCCATGCCTCAACAAGTTTTTGCGCAAACGTAATTCCTGTCCATAGTGCGGGTTCAAGCCCCGGGCCTGTTGTTACGGCAAGCGCGTCGAGTTCTTGCTCGGGGTCTGCAATTTTTGCTTTCTTGAGCGCGCGCTCAAGCACAGTCGGAAGATTTTTTATATGTTCCCGTTTTGCGAGATTTGGCACGATTCCCCCGAAGCGCGTGTGGAGCGCTACTTGAGAAGAAACAATGTTCGAGCGGATTTTAAAAAAAGGCTTCTCAAAGCCGCCGCTACATTCGACGACCGCAATAGCGGTCTCGTCGCAGGAAGTTTCAATCGCGAGAATTGTTGTCGTCACGAGAGTCTTACCGGGCGATGCTATTTTTTTTGTGGTCACGAACCCCTCCTGTGCCAAGGCTAATATTCATCTGATGAGCAATATCAGTGGGGAGCAGTTTCGTGCTTGATAGTTCTTTGATTCTCTTGATTTGTTGCTCGTTCAACATGGTTGGTCTTATTTGTATCATATTTGAATTAATTTGAAAATATACGTATGTTAATTTCACACCATACATTTTTGAAAATTTGCAGAGTCTTAACTAAAAACCCCTGTATAATAAGGGCTTTTAATATAACTTTTGGTTTAAAGAAACAAATTAGTTGCTGTTTTTGAGGATCTCCGAGATCATTTTGTATCTTCTGTCTCGGCGTAGCCCTCGATGTACAGCAAGACGGTTCTTAATCTGGCTGAACATCCCATCAAGGGA
>Ga0209542_10018614_pt1 | contig 11221 bp, 12 predicted proteins | sample RifCSPhighO2_01_FD_184028 | JGI IMG/M metagenome (GOLD analysis project Ga0209542, IMG submission 184028) | Soil microbial communities from Rifle, Colorado - Rifle CSP2_plank highO2_0.1 (SPAdes) (version 2) | ecosystem: Environmental > Terrestrial > Deep subsurface > Rock core/Sediment ...
TTCCGATCTGCTGCGCGCTCTCGTGCCTCCGGACAGCGAGACCAGGGCGAAGCTCGGCAAGGCGCGTGGGATGGTCCCTGCGCCCCTGGCCGGCCGCATCGAGCGCCTCGTCCGCGCGCGCCGCGCCAAGCTCGGCTTCACGCGCATCCCCTACCCCATCCCGAGCGGCATCGACGCCGCTCCGGAGATGGTCTCCCTTTCCACCGATGATGTCACCACGCGCGAAGAGGTCGGCGAGGTGAACAGTGCCTGCCTGGAACATGCCCGCAGGGCGCTCTTCCGGGCCATCGCCGCGAGGCCGGAGCTGTTCCGGGACAGCATCGCCCCTGGCATCATCGGCTTCCCCGTGGTGAAGGAGGCGCTGGCGCTCCAGCTCTTCGCAGAGGAGCCGGTGCATGTCCTGCTCATCGGAGACCCAGGCACAGGGAAGACCGTGCTCCTCCAGGGAGCCTCTGAACTGCATCCCATCTCCTCGTTCGGGCTGGGCAGCGGGACGAGTGGCGCCGGGCTGGCCGTCACCGTGAAGGGCAACGACATCAGGCCTGGACTGCTGTCCCTCGCGGACAAGGGCCTGTGCTGCATTGACGAGCTGAACCTCATGGCGAAGGAGGACCGCGCCCCGCTGTATTCCGCGATGGAGAAAGGCTTCTTCACCTATGACAAGGCAGGCCACCATTTCCGGTTCGACGCGAGAGTCCGCCTGCTCGCGACCGCGAATCCCGCGAAGACGAAGTTCACCGGGCGCACTCCAGAGGAGCTGCGCGCGGAGCTGCCGTTCGATGCCGCGCTGCTCTCGAGGTTCCATCTCCTGTTCATCATGCGCAAGCCGGGAAAGGAGGAATTCCTGGAGATAACCAGGAGGATGGTCAAGGGCGCCTCGGCGAAACCTCCCCTGGACGCGGGCCTCGCGAGGGACTATGTGAAACACGCCGCTGTCCTGAAGGTTGAGCTGCCTGCCGGACTTGAAAAGGACATCTCCGCCCTCGCAGAGAGCCTCAAGGAGCGGGAGGCGACGTTCATCCAGGAAGTCTCCCCCCGGACCATCGTGGGGCTCATACGCCTCGCGAAGGCCTCGGCGCGCATGGAACTGCGCGGCGCGGTGGAGAAGCGGGATATCGAGCGCGCAAGAGACGTGCTGCTCTCGTCGCTCACGGCGTAGGCCGACAAGACCGTCCTGCGGCCGCAGTGCCGAGGGATATCCGCATGGTCTCGCCGGCATGCCGATGATTACCAGCAGCGCGGCCGACCTGTGCTCAAGCACTTTTTATACGGCCGACGGCAGGCACATTTTATATATCCCCGCAACCACACCCTACGGATGAAACCAGGAGTGTCGCTGCTCTTCTCGATGCTCGTCGGCGGCTCCATTCTGGCCCTGGTCCTCGCGCTGGTGGGAATCCCGGACATCCTTGCGACGCTCTCTTCAATGGACCTCAAGTTCCTGGTCGCGATGTTCCTCATCGCCCTGCTGGGGAGGTTCCTCATCGCCTACCGCTGGAGCTGCATCCTGGAGGCGATGGGCCACCATGTGCCCCTGCTGAATCTCCTCTGGTACTACTTCACCGGGTTCACCTTCGGCTATGTCCTCCCCTCGGCGCAGATGGGCGGCGAACCGGTGCGCGCGGCGCTGCTCAAGCGGCACGATGTCCCCATCGCCACCGCACTGTCCTCTGTGGTGATTGACGCCTCGCTCGGCTTCACCACGACGCTGGTCCTGGGCAGCGCGGGACTGGTCATCATGCTCCTGACGGTGTCGCTGAGCCTCAAGCTGCGCGCCCTGCTTCTCCTCGTGGCCGCCCTCCTTGCCGCCCTCCTTGTGGTGTACTACAGCAGGATACTCTCCGGGAAGCCGGTGTTCGCCCCCCTCTTCCGTTTCCTCGGCTTTGGGAGGCGCATCTACCTGCTGCGCAAGATTGCCCAGATGGAGGAGAAGGTCATCACCTTCTTCCATGACAAGCGGAACGCCCTTGCGGAAGTCATGCTTCTCTCCGCCGTTGGCATGGCAGCCCTGTTCATGGAGATGTGGCTTGCCCTCGCCGTCATCGGCCATCAGGCGACCATGCTGGAGATAGTGGCCGTGCTCACCGGCCTCTCCCTCGCCTACCTCGTGCCGATTCCGGGCTCCATGGGGGTGCAGGAGGCAGCTCAGGCCACTGCCGCTGCAGCCATGAAGGTGGCAAGCTCCGTGGGGGTCGCGCTGAGTATCGTGCTGCGCATCAGGGACGTCGCGTGGGTGCTCATCGGAGCGCTGTTCCTCGCGCTGCACGGCCCCCGGACCGCGAGGAGGCTCATCAGCGAGTACGCGCAGGACCAGAGAGTGCTTGGCGCCGAGATGGAACAGCATCTCGGAGGCGCGAGGGTTTCACCACCCCATAAGGAGTGATGATGCCGGCGATGAGCTTCGCAGGCGTCACGTCAAATGCAGGATTCCGCGCGGACGCCCCCTTCGGCGCGAGCCGCACCCTGCCTTGCGTCCCGCTGTCCAGCAGGCCGCTGGCATACAGCACCTCGTCCTCCCCGCGTTCCTCGATGGGAATCGCGCCTCCGTCCGGGCATCCGAAATCAATCGTGCTGAGCGGCGCGGCGACATAGAACGGGACGCCATGCTCTCGCGCGAGCAGCGCCTTCTCGTACGTGCCTATCTTGTTCGCCACGTCGCCGTTGGCGGCGATGCGGTCCGCGCCCACGATGGCGATGTCCACCTCTCCTCTGGAGAAGAAAAAGCCTGCCGCGTTGTCGGCGATGATTGCGTGCCTCACACCCTCCTGGCCGAGCTCCCACGAGGTGAGCGCCGCCCCCTGGCATCTCGGCCGCGTCTCGTCCACCCAGACAAAGGGAGCCTTCCCGGAACGCTGAGCCGCATACACCGGCGAGAGCGCGGAGCCCCAGTCCACGAAGGCGAGCCAGCCCGCGTTGCAGTGGGTGAGCATCCGCGTCTTTTTTTCGAGCAGCGCCTCGCCATGCTCACCTATTTTTTGGCAGGCGCTTGCGTCCTCGTCCGCGATGGCCTGGGCCTCGACAACTGCAGCGCGGGCCGCTTTCTCTGGCTCCAGCCCGTTGGTGGCGGCGAGCACCCGCTCGACGGCATAAAAGAGATTCTGCGCGGTAGGTCGGGTCTTGCGGACCAAGGCTGCTGCCTGCTCGACAGAGCGGCCGAATTCCTCACGTGATTTTGTCTGGGCGGCGAGCGCCGCCTGGGCCATCGCGAATCCGGCCGCGGCTCCGATGGCGCCGGCTCCGCGCACCACCATGACGCGTATCGCCTGGGCGGTCTCCTCGCAGGTCCGGAGCGAGGCAATCGAGAAGGCATGCGGCAGCTTCGGCTGGTCTATCATCTTGACGACGCCGTTTTCGAGCCAGACCGTGCGGTACTGGGCGCCGTTGGCACGCATGGCCCCTGGAAGGCCAGAATCTTTTTATAGCTATGGCCCCGGGGAATGGCCATGCCAGACGAGATGCCCAAGGAAGTCCGCCACGACATCCTGAAGATACTCAACCGCGTCCTCAAGGTGCTGGAAAAGGAGTACTACAGCCAGCTCAAGGCTCTGAGCAACCATACCGTGCACAATGCGAGCATCTTCCAGGACCAGGACTCGGTGAGCATCGCAGTCATCATCTATGCCCTGGAGAAGATAGTGGACCTTCCGAGCTGCGACAGCAGCGCCTTCCAGGGAAAGTTCCGCGAGGCGGCGAAGGACCTGCGCGACGGGAAGGTCCAGTCCTATCGGGAGTGCGTGAAGACCCTCTTCCGCATGATACGGGACACGGACCAGAAGCTCAAGATGTACATCGATCACGTGATAGATTTCGCCGAGGTCAAGAAGGGCAGCAAGATTTACGACCACGGCATCTCTCTCCAGCAGACCGCGAGTCTGCTCGGCATCAGCCAGTGGGAGCTGATGGAGTACCTGGGCACCACGACGCTCATGGACCGCTATCCGGAGGAGGCGAGCGTCGAGAAGAGGCTGAAGCTCGCGCGCGACATCTTCGGGCTCTCCTAGAGGAAGCTCGTTGGACTCCGGCCGCGATGACGCGCGAGTTCCGGATAGCCTCGCAGGAACACCGGATATTCTCCGCATTGCGGCCGATTCCCTGCTTTCTCCTCGGCCGCTCCGGCAAAGCATAAATACCAGCCGTGGCCGTCAGGCTCATGCCTGAGCGCAGCCTTGTGTTCGACGCGGGCAGCGTCATCTCGCTCACGACCAACAATCTCCTCTGGCTCCTCCCCCCGCTCCGCGAGCGGTTCAACGGCACCTTCTACGTGACGAAGGGGGTGGTGGACGAGCTGGTGGGCAAGCCGCTGCTCACCAGGAAATACAAGTTCGAGGCCATCCAGATACGCCACCACATCGCCACGGGGACGCTCGCAGTCATCGGTGACGAGGAGGTTGGCCCGGTGACGGAGCATCTCCTGGAGCTGGCGAACAACACCTACACCTGCCGCGGGCAGGCGATACGCATCGTGCACCGCGGGGAGATGGAGAGCCTCTCGGCCGTCGCATTGAAGCGGGCCTCGGCGCTGGTCATCGACGAGCGCACCACTAGGCATCTCGTGGAGGACCCCCAGGAAATCGCGCGCCGGATGAAGTTCAAGCTCCATGCGAAGGTGCGCATGGACCGCAAGCGCTCCCAGATGCTGTCCTACGAGTTGCGCGATGTCAAGGTCATCCGCTCCGTCGAGCTGGTCGCCATCGCCTTCGAGATAGGGCTGCTCGACCACTACCTGGAGAATCTCGACTCCCCGAATGGCGTGCTGCGGAGCGAACTCCTGGAGAGCGTGCTCTGGAGCATGAAGCTCAACGGGTGCGCGGTCTCCCAGGAGGAAATTGAGGAGATCATGAGGATTGAGCGAGCCTGAGCCGGTGCGGACTCATGCGCGGCAGGAAGTCTCGGTCATGATGCCACGCGTCACCCATCCACGGAAATCCGGATATGCTCAGCAGAGCGGCCGCTAACTCCTTTCCGCAGCACGCGCAGCCTGAATTTCCTTCCGGATGCAGCGCTCGACGAAGCGGCTCATGCTCATTCCGCGCTCGCGGCAATAGGCCCTGAACTCCTTCAGGAGCGTGGCGTCGATGGTGAGGTCCATGTGCTTCCGCGGCGAGAGCTTCCGGACTTTCTTCGTGCGCTCGTATTCCTCCAGCGCGGCGAATATCTCCGGATGCTTCTTTATGCCCGCAAGGGCGTTCTCAGCGAAGGATGGCATCTGCTATCACCTTCTCAATTTCTGTCAGCGAAGTGATGTTCCTCTCCAGGATGCGGACAATCCCCTTGGCCACCCTGTCGGGGTCGCAGCTGAGGGAGCTCTCCTCGAAGAAGGACATCATTATCGCTGCTGCAGTCCGCTTGTTCCCCTCCTCGAAGACATGGTCGATGAGCACCGCCCGCACGAGCACCGCGCAGGCGCGCAGCCAGCTCTTGGACCTGTTCGCCTCTCCCAGGGCGAAATCGAGGCTGCCGCCATTGACAACATGCCCCCTGTCGAAGCGCTGGTTGACCGCGACGACGTCCTTCAGGCTTATTCTTTTATACATATTTATATGTATAAATATGTAAAGTATTTAAGCCTTTCCGCCACATGGACACAAAGAATCCTGGCTGGGAGGACGCACGCGCTCCGGGTTGTCCGGCCGGCTAGAGTTCCAGCACTTTCTTCGCGCGGGTGAGGTTCCTGCAGCCGCCCTTCTGCACCAGGACGATGTCCTCGATCCGCACCCCGCCGAAGCCTGGATAGTACAGTCCCGGCTCCACCGAGACGACATTGCCCGAGACGAGGGGCTCTTCCTTCGCGTAGGCCAGCGCCAGGCGGGGCTCTTCGTGGATGTCCAGCCCAAGGCCGTGGCCGGTGCCATGTATCATGCCCTGAGGGCCGGTCTTTCCTGGTTTTGTGGGGAATCCGCTCTCCTCCAGGGCCTTGAGGACTGCGGAGTGCACGGAGCTGCCGAGGACGCCTTCCCTCACGAGCGAGAGCGCGGTCTCCTGTGCTGCGAGCACGGCATCGAACATCCGCCGCAGCCTTTCGGGAGCATCGCCCTTGACCACGGTGCGGGTCATGTCCGCCCAGTAGCCGTCCTGCCCCCGTGGGAAGATGTCCAGGATGATAGGCTTTGCAGCGTACAGCTGACCGCTCCCCTGGTGGTGTGGCAGAGCGCTGTGGCTGCCGCAGGAGACGATGACTCCATCAGGGCACGAGTACTCGTGGTCGAGGAAGTGGTGCAGGATGCCCGTGCGGATGCGCTCGGAGGTCAACGGCTTTCCGTCGAGGTAGAGCGCGCCCTTCCGCACATCCGCGTCGCGGAGCATGCCGAGCGCGAGTTCCAGCGCCCCCTCGTTCAGCCGCTGGGCCTCCTCGATGCGCCGAATCTCCGCAGCGGATTTCACCGCACGCTCCGGGAAGAACGCGCCGTCCGCGGTGCGGATGCTGTAATGCTTGCCCACGAGTTTCTGGTAGAGCCACGCCGGAAAGTCCCTGGGGACGACCACGGAACGTATGCCCTTCTCGGTCAGCAGCGCCTCGATGAGGTTCTCCAGGGTCGCCTTCCTGCCGTCACGCTTGAGGTGCGCATGGTACCTGCTCAGCGGCAGGACGGTGCAGCCCTTCGCCTGCGCCTTTGCCCTGCTGAACTCGAGGTCGCTCATCACCAGGTAGCGCTTCCCTGAATATTCCAGATAGAGGAAGGGGTCGGGGACGTGCAGCTTCGCTCCGTAGAGCATGTCGGCGCTTTTGCTGCTCGCGTACAGCAACCTGGCCGGCTTCATGTCCTCACCTTGAGCATCCTTCCCGCGCGGACGAGCGGCTTTCCGTCCACCAGCACCTTGCCGTGCTTCCGCAGGTCCTTGATCATGTCCCAGTGCAGCGCGCTCTTGTTCGTACCGAGGCATTCCTCGTACGCACGTCCGAGCGCGAGATGGATGGTGCCGCCGATTTTCTCATCGAAGAGGATGTTCCTGGTGAAGCGTTGGATGCCAAAGTTGGTGCCGATGCCGAGCTCGCCGAGATAGCGCGCGCCGCGGTCCAGGTCGAGCATCTTCAGGAGGAATGCCTCGTTCTTCTCCGCGCTCGCCTCGACGACCTTGCCGTTCTTGAACCGCAGGAAGACGCCGCTGACCTCCCTTCCGCCGTAGATGGTCGGGAAATCCTCGTAGAGGATGGTGCCCTCGACGCTCCTCTCCAGCGGGGCGGTGAAGACTTCGCCCGAGGGCATGTTATAGTGGCCGCTGCTGTTGATGAATTTCCTTCCGCGGACGTCCATGGTAAGGTCGGTCTCCTTCCCGAGAATCTGGATGCGCTTCGCGCGGTTCAGCTGTCTGGTGAGAGATTCCTGCCTGCGCTCCAGCGCGTTCCACTCTGCGATGGGATTCTTCCTGTTGCAGAACATCGTCGCGTACACGAAGTCCTGGTATTCCGCGAGCGACATGTCCGCGTCCTGGGCCTGCCCTTCTGTGGGGAAGAGGGTGAGACACCACCGGACGTGCTTCATGACGTATTCGCTCAGCGGCTGCAGGCTCTTCCGGCGCAGGGCGACCTTCTCTGGATGGATTGATGTCAATTCCCTGGTGTTGCTGTCGTCCAGGATGGAGATTGCGACCTTGCATATTTTTGCGTCATAACGGGCCAGAGGCGAGACATCGCGGAGATGGGCGTCTCTGGCATTCCTGTAGAAGTTGTAGGCCTGCCCTGGAACCGAGATGCGGCTCACGGGGAATGCGTCCGCGGCTCCAGCACCAGTGGCGCTGACACCGAGCTTGCGCGGATGAGCACCCGTTCGCCGGGCTTCACGGAGGTAGAGTAGCGCACGATGACCTTGGCGAGACGCGAGACGCGCGGGTCGGGCATGCGGCGAACCTGGCCCTGACGGCTTATATAGTTTGTGGCGCGTCTCTTTGAAAAATACTCAGAACCCCTGCCGCGATGCCGTACGAGTTTCGGATGATGCCTCGCAATGCGGCCGATTCCGCTTCCTACGGTGCAGCCGACTTTCCCAGCTTCGCCACGAAGAAACCCTCGGTGTCGTTGTCCATCGGCCAGAGGCGCAGGCATCCCGCAACTCGCGGGTCGCCGTCCAGCACGGGCTGGCTCCTCTTCAGCGGCAAGTCTATCTCCATGAGTTCAGCAGCGTGCCGGCCGAGGAACCAGGACACCACGCCCTCGTCCTCCTCCGGCTCCAGAGTGCACGTCGAATACACCAGGATGCCTCCCGGTTTCAGGCAGCGCCAGCCGGTCTCCAGCAGGGAGCGCTGGGTCCCCGCAAGTCTCCTCACGCCTGCGGTGGACCACATCTCCAGCACCGAGAGACTCTTGCGCACCGCTCCCGTGGCGGAACACGGAGCGTCGACCAGCACGCGGTCAAAAGCCTCCTCGGCAGGAAAGCGCCTGCCGTCCCAGCGCGACACCGCGCTGTTGACACAGCCCATCCGCTGGAGGTTCATGCCAAGCGGCTGCAGCCGCGCGCCGGTGCGGTCGTTGCACACCACCATCCCCGTGCCACGCAAAAGCTGGGCTATCTGGGTGCTCTTGCTTCCGGGAGCGGCGCAGAGGTCCAGCACGAGCATACCATCGGACAGCTCAAGAATCTCCGGGGGAATCATGCTGGCTGCTTCCTGGACGTAGTAGTAGCCGAGCGCGTGCTCGACCGTGTTTCCGAGGTCAAGCCTCCCGTCGGCATGCTCCGCGAAGAATCCAGTGGGGCACCACGGCACAGGCGAGAGAGTCCAGCCGATTGACAGCATCCGCTCTTTCACCTCTTCGACCGTGGTTTTCAGGGTGTTCACGCGGATACTCTTCCGGAGGAAGCGGCCGCATGTCTCCAGGAATGCCGGATAGCGCTCTCCGAGCAGGCTGCGGTAGCGCTCCTCGAACGCAGGCTTGAGGGGTACATCCTTGCCTTTAGCAGTCATCATGGGAATTCCGGCCGCAATGCCGCACGAGTTCTAGGTTGTCTCATCCGCATCACGGATATTCCCCGCAAGGCCAGCCAGACCTTCTCTTCTGGAGTCATACCGCTTTCCCGATGAGCAGCACGCTGATCGCTGCGGAGATAACACCCGCGAGGACCATCTTGAGCGCGCCCTTCGTCATGCTCTTCTTGGAAAGGCTTCCGAGATAGGCTCCCAGGGCGGCGAGGGAGAGGAAGGCGAGCACCGTGGCAGACAGGTACATCCGCTCGATGGAGAGCGGGAGGAAGAACGGGAAGATGACGAGCATGGCCGCCGCGAATGGCGAGACGCCGTCGATGATGGAGGCGGTCCACACCGCGAAATCGCCCGCCCTGCTTATTTCCGTGTCCGCCAGGGAACGCAGGGTGGCGTCTTCGAGCTCCTTGAGGTCCCGAGAGCGCTCCGCGCGCTCGGTCTCGTAGGCTCCCCAGAACCCGCTGACTCCCATGGCGACCGCCGCGCCCATCCCGGTGATGAACACCACATGCGGCTCGCGGATGTTGCCCGCGTAGCTGCCGAAGAGGATACCCAGCGTGGTGAGGATGCCGTCAAAGGCGTTCATCGCGAAGTAGCGCCTTCCTATCTCATCACTGTGCGAGATGCGGTTGTACGCAGAAATCTTCTTTATGTACGCCCGGATGCGTTCCCGCATGGCCATCAGCGCATCTGGGCGCCGGTATCCTGCGGCGTTTTCGCCTCGGCCACGATGAGACGGCCGGCCTGGACCTTGTCCACGCTGTGCACCGTCCCGCCGGCGTCCATGATGACCCGGAGAATCTCCTCGTACTGGAGGTCTTCCCCCTGGAGAGTGATTTTCGCGTTCTCGACCTTGCGGTCCATCTCGAAGATGGTGATGTCCACCCCCCCCACTCCCGGAAGGGTGGTGAGCCGCTCCGCAAGCTCGAGAATCGAGGGGCTGTGCGGCTTGAGCACGTCAAGCACGATGAGGCGCGTCTGTCCCATACGGCTCCGATGGGTGCCGGCCCGCTATATATAGTTTATGCCATAATTCTCCGAAGAAGGTTCACTCCGCAGTGCGCAGTCTTCTGGAAAAACTGGCAAAGCTTTTATAAAGGCCGCGGTCCCCAGCGGCGGAGTGGCATACGAGCTCATCATCACCGAGAAGCCTGCGGCCGCGAAGAAGATAGCGTCCGCGCTGGCCGATGGCAAGCTGGAGTCCAAGAAAACGGGCACCGTCGCGTCCTACTGGCTCACCCGTGGAGGGAAGCGTATCGCGGTCGCCTGCGCCGTGGGCCATCTCTACAACCTTGAGGGAGTGGAGAAGCGCGACGGGAAGAAGGTCAAGGCGAGGTACACGTATCCCGTGCTGGAAGTGCAGTGGAAGCCTGCGTACGAGGTCGCGAAGCAGAGCGCCTTCACCAGGAAGTACCTGGAGGTGCTGGAGTCCCTTGGAAAAGGTGCGGAGAGCTTCGTCATCGCGACGGACTATGATGTCGAGGGAGAGCTCATCGGCCTCAATGTGCTGCGCTTTGCCTGCGGCCAGAAGGATGCCAGCAGGATGAAATTCTCCACTCTCACGGATAAGGAGCTCCAGACGAGCTATGACAAGCGCGCGCGCCACCTGGACTGGAACCTCGCCCGGGCTGGTGAGACCAGGCATATCCTGGACTGGCTGTACGGCATCAATCTCTCCCGGGCGCTGACGCTGTCCATCAAGCGCGCCGGCAGGTTCAGGGTGCTGAGCGCAGGCAGAGTGCAGGGCCCTGCTCTGAACATCATCGTGGCGCGCGAGCAGGAAGTCGCCGCTTTCATCCCGAAACCCTACTGGGAAGTCCTCCTCCACCTCCGCCGGCCGGGGCATCGCGAAACGGAACTGGTCGCCCAGCATGCCAGCGGCAGGTTCTGGGAGGAGCCCGAGGCAAAAGGGGTGATGGAGCGCATCTCCGGCAAGCATGCCTCTGTCCACGAGCTCAAGGCGGAGATCAAGAGCTACCTTCCCCCGCATCCCTTTGACCTCACCACCTTGCAGCTGGAGGCCAACCGCTGCCTCGGGCTGAGGCCCAAGGATACCCTCGATTCCGCGCAGAGGCTCTACCTTGCTGGGCTCATCTCGTATCCGAGAACCTCCGGCCAGAAGCTCCCGCCGAGCATAGGATATCAGAACATCCTCCAGCAGCTCGCGGAGCAGAAGGAGTATGCAAAATTCGCGGAGGAGCTCCTCAAAGGGGCGCTGCGTCCGAACGAGGGAAGCAAGGAAGACTCTGCGCATCCTGCCATCTATCCTACCGGGGTGTCGCCCTCGAAGCTCTCTCCGCGCGACGAG
>Ga0209542_10018615_pt1 | contig 11221 bp, 12 predicted proteins | sample RifCSPhighO2_01_FD_184028 | JGI IMG/M metagenome (GOLD analysis project Ga0209542, IMG submission 184028) | Soil microbial communities from Rifle, Colorado - Rifle CSP2_plank highO2_0.1 (SPAdes) (version 2) | ecosystem: Environmental > Terrestrial > Deep subsurface > Rock core/Sediment ...
ATAGAGACTCTGACCGGTTTCCAGGTCATAGACGACAACACCTGAAGCGGAGAGACGTCCGGAAAGTTCCAGTGATACGCTCGGAGGTGCAACGGCAATACGCTGGAGTGCGACCGCGTCGGTCGGCACATTGTTGACCGATGGAAAAAGGCCCAAAAGCAGCGCCGTAAGCAATGATCGATACATCTTGCATATCCTAATGCCACGGGAGCCAAACAAGAAGGGTTCCGTGCGATTTCCTTGAGCAAAGGAACGGCCACGGTCAAGTGGTTTGGCTTGCAACGTTGAAAGCGACGAGTGCTACGGAAGCTACATGCCCTACACAAGGGAATCTGGAGGCTGATTGACATCGAAAAAATCTACCCCCTCAACCCCCTGGCCCCACCTGAGGAAAACATTATAACCGCTTATGATAATAGCCGAGGCTATAAAAATGCGGAACCCACCTTCATCCCCGTCAATCTCTATAATCCCATTGACAAGACCTACTCTTTCGCCCTACTCAAAGCCACGAGGTACTACTCATGAAATCCAAGAAAAGCCAAATTGAAATCATGGGATTGGTTGTTATTGTACTTATTATTACGGTTGTTTTTTTAATGGCTATTACTCTACGCGTCAAAAGCAAAATCAACCCCCAGAAAAATACCTTTGCCAATGACCAACTTGCCACCAACTTTCTACTTGCGCTACTCAAAACCGACAACCCCCTCTGCGAAACCCAAATTGGAACCCTGATCCGAGACTGTGCCCGAGACAAAAAAATACGCTGCAAAGACGGAAAAGACTCCTGCTTCCATGTCAACCAAGACCTCACTATGATCCTCCCAGAAAGTCTAGGCCTTATGCAAAGCAAGTACACACTCCGGATCATTAAAATGCCTGAGAACCAAGACCTATTTACTCCCTATAAGTCCGGAGATCCTGACCAAGATGAATGCGGAGCCAAGCAAAACAAAGGCATGCAAGGATATCAACCGATCAATCTATACCCGAATGGACGAGTCGATGTGACGCTGGATATATGTGTGTGAAGAACTTTGAAAAAATGACTTTTTGATGGGGTATTTGTGGATAATGTGAAGAAGGTGTTAGGTCGTGGTTGTTTTGTGTGTGGTTTCTTTGTTTTTTGTTATTTTTTCCCTCTTGTTTATGTTTTTTGAGGAGAGCTTGCGCTATGGCGCAAGAGGAAGAGGAGTCTGTGGAGGTTGTAGCCCATGCAGACAAAAGCTTGCTGGATGTAGACTCTGTATATTGTTGTGAGTTTTGTTTTTCCTCCTTTGAAACACCTTGTGATGGTTCCGAAGGGGTGTTCTCCTTCGGCTCTTTTTTTTGAGATTCTTTTGTTTCTGAGTTTTTGTTTTATGTTGAGTTTTCCTCGTTTCATCGTGCCGTCACCTTTGGCTTGGGTGGGTATGCCTGTGTATCCTTTGTCGCGGTACATAATATCATCTGGCTTTGCCAGATCGATTGTACCGTCGTGTGTTTTGGCGGTTGTTATTGCCATTTCTTTTATGAGTTTGGTTCCTTTTTGTACTTTAACGTGTTGTTTAAATCCGAAATGTGCTTTTTTGCCCTTTTTTGTCCATGATCCCTCTTTGCTTCTGGAGGTCTTGGCGTCTTTTCCTCTTGGTTCATCGCTGTGTTTTTGTTTGCCTGGTTCGGCGATGATAAATGTTGCATCTTGGATACAGCCTTTTTTTACTGCAATGTTTTTTTCTTCTATTTGTCTTTGGAATTCTGCCCAAAGATTTTCTAATGTGTCGTCTTCTGCGAGTTCTTCACGAAATCGCCACACGGTTGAGTAGTCGGGAATCTTATCTGGGAACTCGAGAAAGCTCCTGAAGGAGACTCTATCTTTCACTTGAAATTCGAGCTCCTGGTCGCTTATGCCGTGCCATCCTTGAAGAAATAAGAGGCGAACCATGATAAGCCTCTCGTAAGGAGGCCTTCCTCTTACCGAATCTTTTTCTGGCAGCATAGCCAGAAACTTATCCCAATCCAGAAGAGATTTCATCTCTTCCAATCGCACGCCTCTTTTATCCGATGCAATCTTGGCGAATTCTTCCATCAACGCAAAATTAATGAGATTGGTCATAAAACATCACCCTTTTTCTATATTTATTGACGATAAACACCTATATAAAGTTTCTCTTATCGACGATAAAAATATGACAGAATCAGTTAAAATTCACCCAACAACTGAATTTTGCAAAGTTCTCTGTGAGAAGTAAGTGAGAAAATGGAATATGACGTTACTATCGTTGGAGCTGGATTTGCTGGACTTTATCAATATTGACCTTAATGCACCTATTACAATTTCATCTTAAAGAAGACATCTTCTTTGGGCTCAGCGCAAAATAAACTGACAAAATAGTACAGCCGTTATTGACGATACAATACAAAAAATATGGCACTTTATTTTGCAACAATCCCTTTGCAGCGCTAGCGCTTGTTTTAGGCCCACTAAATGAAATCTTACTTACTTATTATGGTGCTTGGAGTTATACCCTCCCCTCCTTTTTCAGAATTCCGATTTGGTTGATTCCTTTATATGGTATTTTTGCACTCGCTGTAAGAAGAATTTCTATCGTTACAACCACCTACTTCTTTAAAAAAGCGAAAGAATAGCCCTATAGCCCCTCCTTTACTCATCCGGAAAATCCGGAATTTCCCCATTTAAGCCGTAAATCTTACGGGAATTCATTGACAAACTTTATAATGAAGTTCTCATTCGCAATAAAAATGAACAAAAAAGGGCAATTCACCAAAAAAAGAGCGGCTGGTATTGTGCTCCTCTTTGGGGGATTTTACTTGATCATCATCGACCAGCCCATTGTTGGCCTCGTTTTTGCGGCAGTAGGATTTGCCCTTTTGATCCCTGATTAAGATGGAAAAGATACAACTCGAAAAAAACCGATTGGACTTACTATTCCACAAAAGACTACAGGAGCAAAATGCCTTACTAATCTTGGCCACCACTGGCGTTTTAACCTTCATAGGAACCTTTGTCTGGAATCGACCGGATTTCAAAATAGGCCTCCTCATCACTTTAAGTATTTGGATCATAAGCGCAATCTGGTACTTTCACACCACAAAAGGTATGCAGGATATACTCAATCAACTAAGAAATCTAAAATAGGTTTAAAGTAGCGGATTTTGACCGCCATATCTTGCCTTGAACTGGCCTTGGTCGTACTCCAAACTGAACACATCACTGTTGCACTTAGAGCCACGCATTTTAACTGCTGAAATTTCTCTTACGATATTTCTACGGAAAGGCGTGAGGCGCAAGTGGATGATACCGTCTGCCAAGAAATCCTCGATTTCATACTCACTGTATTTGTGGTTGTCCAATGGCATCTCTGAGACGAGAAACGAAGTTAAGCGGTAATCTCGTAAAAATTCGAAGACATAAAATAATTCTACACGCGCATCATCGAAACGAGAAAGAACATACAACGCCGATAAGGAATCCAAAACAAATAGTTCACACCGAGCTTCAATCTTCAATTTCTTCACCAAGTTTTTAACCACGTTCAACCAGCTCTTGTTGTTTGAAATACGAACATCATGAATCTCCTTCCGAATAGTCCCCATATCCACCATGACAATGCTCCCCACCTTTGAACTGTTTACGCTATTCACGGCATCCTGAATCAGCGCCAAGTCCTTAATCACGATCAAATTAATTCTTGAGAAATCATAGCCCATATTCTTTGAATGCTCCAAGAAAGAAACTGTAGACTGCTCTAGCAAAACCATCAGACTCACCTTGTTGTCATATAATGCTTCATTGTACAGCACGTTAAAACACACTGAGGTTTTCATGGTTCCTGCCGTGCCACACACCAACACCACATGACCTTCAGGAACGCCACCTTGAATGGCATCCTCAAACCCATCAATGTACAGCTTAATCCTCTTCACATTTCCCTTAGGAAGGTTAACCATTATTTACTCCTCCAACCCACTTCATCCACCTTTCCTATTTTAGTATTCACCACCAAACTCTTCTCCACTGAAGACCAACCACAACCCACCACCATCCCATCCAACTTTACTTCATGCAACTTTTTCCCCACCACTTGACCTGATTCTCGTGTTAAAAGCTCTGTATGCCCTCCTGCTTGATTTACCACCCCTGAAAGCCCAGGCACGAAATCCAACGAATAAGAACCCCTCCCATCTAAAATGTACACTTTGTGATCATATGAACCCACTACTACCTCTAAATGTCCATCTCCATTCACATCTGTGACCATAGGAGCAGAAGCAATCCAAAAATCTGCCTCAAAACTCCAGAGCTTATCCCCTTCTGCAGTCAAAGCATACACGTTATTATCACACGAGCCAAAAATGATCTCCAACGTGCCGTCCCCATCCACATCTGCCAAAGTAGCTCTGGAAATGATCGAACCCTCTGTCCTGAATGACCAACACAGGTTTCCCTTCAATGAAAGAACGTACAAGGAATAATCTGTAGACCCTACTATGATAAACGTTGAGCCCTTGTACAACTCTCCCACTACAGGCTGCGCCAAGACTTTATCCTCTGTCTTAAAACGCCACAATAAACGCCCTTCTTCTGAAACAGCACAAACTGAACCATCGTCCGTACCGAAGAAAAACATCACTCCCTTATCCTCCAAAACACTCGGTGAAGACTGAATGGGGGCCTCTGCATTAAAACGCCACAATAGACGACCCTTAGAATCAACCACATACAAGAAGCCATCCAACGCTCCGAAGACTAATACTTTTTTACCATCCTTTAACAAGTCATGCGTTAAGACGCTTCCTCGCACAGGCCCTCCTGCTGCAAATTTCCATTTTAATCGCCCTGCATCGTCTAATACATAGACCCCTCCTGATTCAGTGCCAAACACCACTTCCAGACGACCATCCCCATCCACATCTGCCACTGTGGGAGAAGCATGAATACAGAACATCAAGTCCTGATCCAAAAACAACGACTCTTTCAGGCTAACGTTTTCCTGAACCTTAAACACCCACTTTACTACGGAAGAAGAATCCAGACAGATCAAACGGCCGTCGTACGTACCCAACAAGACTTCCTCACGACCATCCCCATCCAGGTCTGCGATCGTCGGAGAAGCCAATAAGTGACTCTGGGAATCAAACCGCCACTTTAACAATAACTCAGACAGCAAAACCTTCACCTCTTTCCTTTATCCTCTAGAAAAGGAGTTTAAAAAGCTTTCGAGAACAAAGTTGACCTGTTCTCTACCACAGTCCCACACTGCCCATCGCTAAAACTTATCTTCTTAATTCATGTAAAGCACATGAACTAAGGAATATGCCTACCTGAAGGCTCAGTCTCTGTATTATCGTTCTCATTCGGCTCCAACACATGATTGTCTGGATCCAACACCACCTTTAATGTCAAACTTGATCCTGAAAGTTCCCCTGAATCCGAAACCCTCACCGGCTCAGCACTCCAAAAACTAAGACCCGTCATGCCATCCCCGGAATGCCAAAAACTAAAACTGTAAACTGCGTTAACTAAAATCAACGAAACTAAGACATAAAACCATTTACTCATCCCTACTCTCCTTTTCTTACTGATATATATAGTTTACGACTTCTACCAAAACTAAAAACCACCCTTATAAAAAACAACCTTTAAAAAACCAAGAGCCCCAGGAAGCTTCATGCACCCTAATATAAACGATGTCCTTGCCCGCGAACTGGGTCAAAACCACTCTCCGGAAATCATCAAACAGCATTTAGAACGAGACGGATACCAAGATGAAGAAATCGAAGAGGCTATTTCAAAAAGCAGCGAACTGGTCCAAGCCCAAAAACAGCAAGAGCTACGCCAAACCAATCGTATCTTTTCCTTCAAAGAGGTCTTAGACCGCATCGGATTCGGCTTTGTTCCGAATCCCTTCCTCAATATCTTATTCAACCAAATTGGCGGCAGCTACTTCATCATCGGCCTGGTCAATGGCCTTAAAAGTAGCCTTACTCTGCTCTACAGCCGATGGATTCAATACCGCAACCAAAGCCAACACTATGGAAAAAATTTTATCAGCAAAAGCGGCATCCTCTTCGGGTTTAGCTTCTTTCTCATGAGCATCGCAATTCTACTTCGCAATGTGCCCTTGTTTTTTATTACGATCCTCATTGCTGGCATCGGTGTTGTGACTTATGGCGACACCTACCAACAATACCGCAACCAACAACTCAAAAAAGAACGCATGACCCCTGTTTTACGGTTTCTTAGCCAATACGGCTTGATTCTTACCGCTATGTGCCTGCTCTTAGCCGGATACCTCTTGCAAATGTATCCCTTAGACAACCCTGGACATCTCACCCTTGCCGGTAAAACCTACCCTTTATATGGGTACTTGGTCTTATTTGAACTCACTGCCCTTTGCTTTATCCTAGGAGGCTACGTGCTTAGCAAACTCCATGACAAACCCATAACCACTGAAGAACAACCCCCCTTCTGGCGCATGATGCGTGAACACCTCGCCCAATTCCAAAACCCCCGCATCCTCCTCCTAAGCCTGGCCGGAATTGTCCTTGGAGCGACCCAAGTCCTGGCCAACACCTACTACGGCCTTCACATCTACCACGAATTCCAACACACTGCCCTTGAAGGCTTTCTTAACATTGCCCTCATCTATTTCATCGCCCTCCTTGCCGCCCTCGCAGCACCCAGCCTCGTTCAAAAAATCCACCAAAAAATAGGCATTACCCCTTTATTGGTGTTTGGCACCTTACTTACGACGCTACCCCTACTTGCTTTCCTCTACAACCCCAACCTGTACGCCATTGGCATTGCCAACACCCTCGCCGTTATTGGCGCTACCACCATCGGCGTAGGGCACGACTACCTCACCAAGAAACTACTCCGAGAAAAAGAACGAATTAGCTATTTTACCAGCTTAAACATGACGGCAGTATTGCCCTTCCTCCTCTTAACCTTAGGCGGGGCTTATCTCGCCCAACAAGACATTTTATTGCTGTTCAAAACCTTACTCGGACTACTAATTTTAGTCGTGTTTCCGCTTTACTTTACCTTAGTCATTCTTGCCAACCGGCGCAACCCCCTACCTACCTAATTATAAGATTATAGAGGTAGAATTCGGAATGTTTAAATACTTCACTCCCCGAGAGAAGCAAAGGTGATGCGGCATTGTACTTAAGGAGTTTAACAAAGGAATTGACTCCTACATCCATCATAGGAGGAAGAGACAAGAGAAAAGCTTACTCCAACAGCTCTTCCCAAAAAACGGAGCCCCCATGAGCGAAGATATTGAACACGAACTCAGAGAGCTTGAACGAGAAGAAGAACGCCACCACCAGAAAGAAAAAGGATTCTTTGCACGCTTATTTGGCGGGAAAAAACCTAAGGAACCCACCCAAGAAGAAATTGACGCCTTAACCGCGGCTCGAGCGCCTATTGAGCCACTTGAGCCTACTCTCCCTGAAGACGCCAAGGAAGCCATTCGAACCCTGCACCGATGGCTAGAGCACCTGCCTTCTAGAAAGTTGGAAGAGTTCAAGAACAGCGAAGACTTCCAACACTACAAAGAAGTATTGAGCAAATATGGCATGGTCCGGAAGAAAGAAGAGAATATTGAGAATTAATTTTTTTTAAAACGTAAGCTTTATATTCTATCTGACGGAAAATAATAAAATGAAGATCAAGCTCCACCAAAAACCTCAAGATGTAATCATCATTGAAGGCTTCCCAGGCTTTGGGTTTGTCAGCAACATTGCCGTTGAATATCTCATTGAGCACTTAAACGCAGTGCAGATCGGAGAATTTGTGTACGACGACTTGCCTGCGACCGCTGCGATTCATGAAGGCAAATTAGTAAATCCCATGGCGGTGTTTCACATCCCAAAATATAACTTAGTTGTATTGCACACGTTACTTAATGTTAAAGGCCACGAATGGAAAATCGCTGAATGTATCCTTCACATGGCCCAAGAACTCAATGCCAAAGAAATTTTGACGCTGGAAGGCGTTGCTGGAGAAGAAGAAAAACCAAAACCCTATTATTTTGGCGACCCTAAATTTGGAAAATCAGGCGCTGAACCCGTCGAAGAATGTGTGATTTTAGGTGTGAGTGCTGCACTCATGTTACGCCATCCCCATGTCAGCTGCTTGTTTGTCAACGCCCACAGCAGCTTCCCCGACAGCGCCGCTGCAGCCAAACTGATTGAAGTCTTAAATAAGCATTTTGGCATGAACCTGGATACCAAACCCTTGCTTCAACAAGCCCAAGCCTTTGAGAAAAAGATCCACCGCATTCTCCAAGAAAGCGAAAAGACACAAACGGAACTGGACAAGAAAGGAATGAGTTACCTGGGATGAAATCTACTTTTCCACTTCAATGACGATCTTATTTCCTATTTTTGTAATCCCAATCTCTGTTTTTTCTGAAAGAGCCAATTGCTTTTCTAAATCAGCCGGAACTCTAAAAACCAACCCTCCACCACTCTTCGATAAATGCCGATACAATTTTAATGGCTCTGACCATATCCCTAGTTTTCTAGCTATAATTATCGTCCGTTGTGTCTCTTCCTCAAATGGAAACTCCTCTTTACAATGACTACATCGCTCTCCCTTCACCACAAATAGGTATCCTTCCAATTCTAATATAATATCCTCTACTTTTTCCAACGATCCTTTTTCACATACCCAACATTTTCTCATGATCCTTCCGCTCCTGTTATGATGAATATTTCTTGGTTTTCATCGTCTTTTATTAAAATAAGCTTTCGACTCTTGCCTTTTGTTTTTGTATATGCTTCGTACTTACATTTTCCAACTTTTTCTATTTTATAGGCATTTTCTAGCGCATTTCTCAATGAATCGATGTCATAATCCCACTTGCGCATCCATGACAGGATAAAATGTCTGCTCGGCCGAATCTTATACCCTGCCATATCCATAACTTTACCACTACATATTGTATAGTTATTGTTATATATAAAGTTTATGATTTTTCACGGAAAGAGAATGGAAAAAAGAGGGGATTTATTTAGGGCGAAGAACGAACTCGATAATCTGGTATTTCTGCCTTCACGCGCGCCACTAAATCGTATAATTCTCTTAGCTCTGCTATAGCTCCAGGAGCCATAGTTGTTGCAACTTTTTCCAACTGACTTGGGTTACACTCTTCTAACCTAGGAGGAAATTCTTCTTTACCTCCCACGCTCCGAGCTCTTGTGCGTTCACTCTCCATCCCATTATTAATCCGTATCCCCCGCAACCAATCTCCATCTGGATAAAGATCAACTTGACTAATCGTTGCTTTCTTGTTGATTTTTAGTTTTAAACAAGGGCCGGAACCGCCTCCAGTCCTAGAATAAACGTAGTTCTCTGACTCTATCTGTGTCATAAGGAGGAAAGGAACTTGCAGATATTCTTAAACCTTACTCCTAGAAAAGTTTCCCCTGCGTTAGATCCTGCCAAACCCCTGTACTCAAGATCAGGCAAAGCAACATAACCCCCCACGCCACCTGCAGCCAAGGCAGTAAGGCACCAGGCCCCAAGACGGCGAGACCTAACAAAGCAGCGCCTGAATAGAAGCCTTTTGGCATAAACGCTACCGCCACTTCACGTTCTCTGGGGGATAGATTCATTCTGTGCACTGTCAAGAAACGCGCCAAGAGCAAAGCAGCAAACAATATTAAACAGGCACCTAAGAAACGGCCTGAAAAAGAGATTTTTAATACCATCCCAGACAGTACTAGAACCAAGACTTCCAACGCTCCACTGAACGAGCGCGTAAACTCCTGCAGCTCAGTCCGCCCTTTTACAAAGCCATGGCCAAACAATATACCTAAGGTTGCAACGGCCAAAACACCTGAACCACTCAAGATCTCAGCCAAAATAAAAGAACCCAATACACACACCCAAAGCAAAATCGGTGAAAAAGGCAAAGCCAATCCCTCTCGCAACCATTTTAAAAAAATAATTCCTACTAATAAACCAACCCCTAACCCCACCATCATATCATGAATGAACGGATGCAAGGGAACCACAAATCCAGCCAACCAAACCGGCACCATTGTTCGCTCCAAAAAGCCAAGCAAAACAAACGACCCCACCAGAGACAAAGCCGACAAACTCAAAGCCTCCTCACTTAAGAAACGACCCACCCCTTTAGGAACATTACGTGAGAAATCAGAACCTAACAACAAGCAAACCAACAAGAGCACGAATCCCAATGCCTTAAACGAAAAGGTGAAATGGGCGAGCACAGCCCAAGCAAAGAAACCCACCAATAAAAGAGCCCAAACAAACGAACCCCTCCAGCGACTCACATCCAACCGTGAACACACATCAAATACTGCCAATGAAACGGTGAGAATCGCCAACAAAAACCAAACACTACTGGGCAACGTCAAATCAGCCCAAGAACCCAACAAAGCACCTAATATCCACAAGAACAACGCCGGAGGCCAATGAATGTGATCTGCCCAACGTGCCAATAACAAGCCTAAAAACAAAGACAAAGCCAATACAAACAAGAACTGCACACACTCACCTCAAGCTTATTCCTCTTTAGGGGATATATTAATGTTTCGCACGTTTCCATAGGAAGCCTTGGGGGCCTATATCCGTCGAGCTATAGATTCTGGGACGAAAGCATTTATAAACCCCTTGGCATTCCTCCTTTTAAATACCTTATAAACAGATCAACGTGATCCCATGAAACTACCTACGATTTCGGCAGCCCCCCTTGGTAGCTTTGCCAAAAAACTCATCGGAAGCTTCGGCAGTAGGTCCACTCCTAAAAAAACCCCTTCTAAACCTACTCCAAAAAAACACGTTCCTAAAGTCAAAAAGAGCACTCCTAAACCTGCGAAAAAGCCCCCAAAACCCCAAAAAATATCCAAACCCACCCCTAAAAAAGTTAGACCGGCTCCTAAATCTACTTCGAAACTAGCTCTCCGAGAACCCCGCACAGAAGCGATCACATCAACTGGTCAAGGCACAGACATCCAAATCGTTAACATTGTCGTTAGTTGCAACCTAGAACATGACATTCCCCTTGAAAAGATGGCTGCAACCTTATCCAATACTGAATACAACCCTGAACAATTCCCAGGCTTAGTTATTCGCATCAAAGACCCCAAGACCTCTGCTTTAATCTTTAGCTCAGGCAATGTGGTTTGCACCGGCGCACGAAGCATGCAAAAAGTTGAAGAAAGCATCAGCAAGATCATT
>Ga0209542_10018616_pt1 | contig 11221 bp, 9 predicted proteins | sample RifCSPhighO2_01_FD_184028 | JGI IMG/M metagenome (GOLD analysis project Ga0209542, IMG submission 184028) | Soil microbial communities from Rifle, Colorado - Rifle CSP2_plank highO2_0.1 (SPAdes) (version 2) | ecosystem: Environmental > Terrestrial > Deep subsurface > Rock core/Sediment ...
TCAAGGTGGAAGCCTGCTTTGCTGCTTGAGCATAGAAACAACGACGTCCGCGAACACTTTGATATCGCTCCAATGTTGTGGGTTCGGATATTGATCGTAAATCTCGTAGGGATAGTAAAAACTATGTTCGAATTGATGCATCGCGTCAGGAAAAGTCAATCCCGCCCCTGCGGCGAGGTGAACGTCTCCACTTGCCACTTCAGCCCAGCCCATTTGGTTTACACCCCAAGGAGTATAATTTAAAAGAGGAACTTCATACAAGTACATATGCCTGCGGGGCGCGTTATACGGAGCGCCGAACACGGCATTGTACATTTGCCAGTGCTGGTTGATGGCATCTAGCGCCCACGTTTGATCGTGCGCGTCCATAGATGCGGCGTAGTGGATAGTGAACGGACCTACTACGCTTGTCGGACCGTTTGGCACGAAAGCTTTCTCTTGGCTTGCATTATTACACCCGGGAGAACTTCCACTCACAAAAACAGTGCTTGCGATAACAACTGAAGAAACCAATTTTTCCAGCGTTGTCTGTCCTCTTTTGTGTTGCACTGGATTACCCATATTACGCCGTGTTTTTATAGTTTTCTTTATAATTTTAAAAGAAGTCTGTTTCGTATTGTCGATTAATTTATAAGTGGGAAATTCTTTCTTGTAGTTATGAAAAGAGGCGAGTTTGCAATAGGACTATTACTCACACTCTTCTCGTTAGGTCTTACCTTCGCGCTCCTTTCAATCGATTCGCCAAGCCACACGGGCTTTCAAGTGGCGGACGTACAGTCATTGCAAAGCAGCGGAAATGAAGAACGAGGAATCTTCGCATCACGAACCATACAAGTTGCGTGCACGAGTTGCGCAGACTGCACTACGTGCTCAGCGACAGTAGGAAATACGTGCACGCTCAGCGGGCCTATGAGTGAAGCAGGAACATGCATAACTATTGGAGCAGATAACGTCACAATAGACTGCGCGGGAAATATTATTACGTTTGATACTGGTGGAGGCGGAATCGATGCGGGTATTCTTGCAACAAACAAAACTAATGTCACGCTTAACAACTGCACTATTATTGATAGCACTAGTTCAGGTGCAAGTGGAAGCGGCGTTAGCTTCATTAACGTCTCGCATAGTATGGTTGCAAATATAAGCATTTTCACTAACGGAACGACGGCCACGTTTGGCATTGGTTTTATCAACAGTTCCAACAATAACACTGCACAATCGAACACGATCTTTAGTCTTGGCACAACGGAGAGCGCAGGTATCGCGGTGAGAAACAGCAATGATAGTGTCATGAGAGAAAACATCATCAATGCGCAATACTCGTCAGCAAGTAATGCGGGAATCAGTATTCTTACAAATAGCTTGCGTTCACAAGTATTTAATAACTCAGTGGATGTCAATGGGATTTCTAGCACACTTGGAATTTCTGCAGGGTTTAACTCCAACTATACACAAATAGGCAATAATGTTGTTTCAACCACGGGAACGGGTGCATTCAATATCGGCATTAATGTTGACAACGGTGCTTCGATTTCAAACATTGAAAATAATACGATTACGACCAATGGCACTAATGGTAATCATGGTATACGCCTTGCGGGTTCAGCGAGCAATACTAGTATAAGAAACAATACAATTGAGACCAATGGAACGAATTCCAGTAACGGTATTTTATTAACGGGTATTATCAATAATAATGTTGTTCGCAGCAATCAAATTTTCGCAAATGGTCAATTGGGCGGTTCTAATGCGGGCATCGTGCTTTCAGCGAGTACGGGGACAAATAATACAGTCCAAGACAATTCAGTGATGACTGCAGGCGGTCCATCTGATTGGGGAATTAGTTTTGAAACAATCAATGGATCGACCATCCAAAATAACACGATTACAACCAACGGAACCAGCCAGAATATGGGAATTCGCCTTGACTTTGAATCTGAGAATAACACTATTAGAAATAATTTGATAGCAACAGATGGGACAAGCAATAACAGCTTCGGAATCACAGTATCCCGCTCGTATAACACTCTTGTTGAAAATAACCTGGTGCGCACATTTAACGCGCAAAGCCATGGCTTGCGCGTCACGAGCGCGAGCAACAACACCACATTTGTCAACAACAGCGTTTACACAACAGGCACGAACAGCTTTGGCATCGCGATTGGCGGCGGAGCATTGGGAGCAGATAGAAACTTTTTCAATGACACAAGACTATTCAACGTTACACAATGGATTTTGGTTTCTGACAGCAATGATACAAACTTCACCAACACCACGTTTGAAACTCCAAACGGCACAATAAACCTTCCCTCAAATTTCAGTTTGAATGGAACGCTCAATGTCACAAAAGCTCAGTTGAACATTTTGAATAACACTGCGTTCATCAACACGACGAATGTGAGCCAGTTGAACACGAGCGCGATCGTCACGCTTTCGGGGTTGAACACCTCGACTCCAAGGCCAATCGTTGATTTTAACGATGATAGGTTGGCAGAGTATTGCGATTCGCCACAGTGCACGCTGTTGAGCTTCATCGGTGGCACTCTTAGATTTAACGTTTCAAGCTTTACCACTTACAGTTCTACCGGCAATGTGACTGTTGAGAAGAGCGACAGCCCTGATTCGGTTGGGGCAGGTAGCCAGTTGAGCTACACTATAACTATTAACAATACGGGAAATGATACGGTGTTCAACATTACTGTTGTTGAAACGTACCCTTCAGGAGTCGTGTTCGATTCCAGCAGCCCCTCTGCGAACATAAGCAATAACACTTGGCTCTTGGGCAATCTTGCCAATGGCACGTTTACTACCATCAACATTACTTTAACGGTGAGCAGCGTTCTTGCCGATGGCACAGTCTTGAACAACACTGTGAACGTGACATTCTCAAATGCTGAAGGCATCAATGTTTCAGTAGTCGATACTGAAAACACCACTGTTGTAAGATTCCCTCAGATCAATGTCACGAAGACAGACAGTCCGGATCCGGTGAACAACGGCTCGACACTTGAGTACACGATAACGATCACTAACTTCGGGACAGGTGCTGCAGTCAATGTGACGTTGCTCGAAAATTATCCTGCCAATACAACCTTCAATGGGTCATCGCCCGCACCCGATGCTGGAAACAACTCCTTTTCACTTGGCAACTTAACTGAAGGCTCGAGCTTCACGGTCAACATAACAGTGAACGTGAGTGAAAATATGACTTCAGGAATCCTCAATAACACTGCGATCGTGTCGTTCATCAACACAACCGGCGCAAACATCACAATGAACGTCTCAGAGCTCACAACAGTCACAACACCAAGCGCTCCAACACCTGCGCCGAGCGGAGGAGGCGGCGGGGGCGGAACGAATTTCGCACGCAACGCTCAGATAAACAGAACACTGCCGCAGGTCCAACAGCCAGTCGTGCAACAGGCAACAGCCTCTGTCCAAAGCGCGTCAACGCAAGAAGTCCTTACTCAAGAGCCAATACAAGAACCGATACTCACTCCTGCGCCAGAACCCGCGCCTCAAGTAGAGCCACAGCCAATATCTTTGCCCAAAACACGCAGCAAGACCGCAATCTTGCCAATAATTGTGCTAATAGTTCTAGCTCTTCTAATTCTAATAGCGATGACTCGAAAAGAACCTCCTTCAAAATCGAAACCTGCGCGTGTGAACAAATTTGATGATGAACTTAAAGAGCTCAAGAAACAATTGGAGCAGACAAACAAAGTATTGAAACATAAAATCAAGTAATCAGAGAATATCAATTTCCTGCAATGAATTCTGAACTCTTTGCTGGGCTTCACGCAGAACGTCCTGCAGAGCACGATCAGGTGTGGCTTCCCTTACCTGTCCCATTTTATCGATTATCTGGCGCAGGAATCTCACTAAATCACCTTCTATCATGCTAGTGTTATACATCATTTCGAAAATGGTTTGTCCCTCATAGCACGGCTTGATTAAAGAAGTGACTTCAAGAACATATTTTAGCCTGTCCTCGGTCTTAAAATACTGAACCTGGCGAATCTTTCCATACACCTCATCCACGTCGTTGGATTTGAATTTTTTATGGAATTGCATCTTATCGCGCCCTTCAAGGCAAATGCAAGCGAAAAGAAGCATCACCTGGTAGAGATTAAATCCAATATGAAAATCAGTGCCGAACATCTCGCCTATCAAAATTTCATCGGAATAAATCTTTGACGCGAATTCTCCTTTGTGAGTCAGTTTGCCTTCTTTCAAATAGTTCATATTGTGCAATTTAGTATGGTAATTATCAAACGCGCTATGGCTCTTGAAATTCTTCATTTTGCCGAATTTGGCGCCGAACCTTTGGAACGAGTCGAAACTCTTGCACAGGATTTCATGGATTTCCTGAGCATCGTGCTTTTTTATGAGGTTGAGAACGGTATTGATGGACAAACGGAACTGAGATGTTATCGGCGTCGTGTCAGCGTCTATGAGCGTCTTAACTTTGTTCGCATCAAAATCCCTGCGCGTGACCATCACGTACACGAATCCTTCTGTATCAAGACCTCTTCGTCCTGCTCTTCCTGCGATCTGGAAAAATTCCTTGCTGTTGATTTGGCGGAAAGATATGCCATCAAACTTTCGAATAGAATCAAACACGACAGTTTTTGCAGGCATATTGAGACCCACAGCGAACGTTTCTGTCGTGTAAAGAACTTGGATCTTTCCCTGAGCGAACAGGTCTTCCACTATATCTTTCATGATCGGCAAAAGACCTGCGTGATGAAATCCAATGCCAAACGGCAGGATAGTTCTTAACGTGCGCGTTGAATCAAGCTGGTTGATTTCTTCAGGAGCTTCTTTGAGCTTATCTCTTATGAACGCTGAAATGCTCGGCACAGCCTTGAACATCTGTTTTTTTGAAAGTTCGAACGCTTTCTGCTCGCACGCGCTTCTTGAAAAACAGAAATATAGCGCAGGAATTTTATCTTTCATTTCTTTCAGTAGTTGGTAATGAGATGGAGCTGGAGTTCTTGACCTGCGTTCGCGCGAACGGCCTCGCACATAGGAGTAATCAGGGATATCAATCACGTCTTTGATGTTCTTCAAAGTCGTGATGCCAAGGTCGCTATCGTAGAAATTTATGTGAAGCGGAATCGGACGCACGTCATGGCGAATGACTGCCACTTCGTGCTCTTTTATAGCCTGAATCCACGCGGCGAACTCTTCTGCGTTAGGAATTGTTGCGGAAAGGCACAGCATACGGATGTGCGGCTTTGTGAAAATGATGGATTCCTCCCAAACGTAGCCTCGTTCTGGATCATTGATGAAATGAATCTCATCAAAAACAATGTACGAAACATCGTGAAGCATAGGGTCATCAGTTATGGTCATATTTCTGTAAATTTCAGTGGTCATGATGACTACCTTAGCATCAGAATTCCTGACAAGGTCCCCAGTTATGAGCCCCACATTCTGTTCGCCATACTGAGCGCAAAAATCCTTATATTTCTGGTTGGAAAGCGCCTTAATTGGAGCTGTGTAGATGACTCTAACACCTTTCTTTAAGTCGCGGTCGATGATGTAATCCGCGATAAGAGTCTTGCCAGAACCAGTAGGAGCTGAAACTACAACAGACTTGTTCTGGTCAATTGCCTCAATAGCTTCAATTTGGAACTTATCCAGCTCCAGCCCTTTATATATCATAAGACGATTTTATCGACCTCACTATTTAAATACTCCTTCTGGTTTCTATGATTGATGAAATCTCAATCAATTGTAATGTTATCCAGCGCATTGCTATTATTATTCTTATTCGGATGTGTTTTTGAGCCGGTGAACCCACCTAAAGATTCACCCGTGATTGAATCAGAAACTCATGTAGAACCTACATCGCAAGATAATCAAACAACTTCGCAGGGATCCGCTGTTGAAGCGCCAGTCGAAGAACCAGCTTTCGCGCAAAATGAAACTGCGGCCACGCCTGCAGAATCAAATGAAACTTCAGCAAATCAAACGAATGAAACACAGAAAATTGAATCGGCCCAGCCAGCAGTAAAGCTTTCGCCAAGAGAACAGGTAGAAATGGCAAAGCTTGTCGAAAAAGCAGTCATGAATTCACAGTGTTATAAGTTAAGCTGGGATGGAATAGAAGCACATCAGAGCGAACGACCGCTAAGCGTTGCTGTAGAACACACAATGCAATATCGCGAAGGAAAGAGATTCACGGTTTGGATACACTATTTCCTAAAGCAGTCCCGTTTAATCCTTGATAGAGAAAGCATAACTGCAACAGTAGATGACTTGGTTGTGACCTGCAACGCGACAAATTTCACTATAAACTGGGAAAGAGCGCTGCAGACCAACAATTAGAGTATGGCATTCGCAACTTTCGCAGCCGGATGTTTCTGGCACGTTGAAGAAGCGTTCAGAGTGATAATCGGCGTCAAATCGACCAAAGCCGGATATACTGGCGGCAAGACCAAAAAGCCAACGTACGAACAGGTCTGCACTGACACAACAGGGCACGCAGAAGCAGTGCTTATCGAGTACGATCCGGCAACCGTTCCTTACAAGAAGCTTCTTGACGTTTTTTTCGTGATACACGACCCAACGCAAGTCGATAGACAGGGGCCTGATGAAGGAACACAGTACCGGTCAGCGATATTTTATCATGATGAGAATCAACGCAAAGCAGCAGAAAAAGCGTTAAAAGAAGAACAAAGGAAACATGATAAGCCCATAGCTACTAAAATAGTTCCTGCTGGCGAATTTTATAAAGCAGAAGATTACCATCAGCAGTACTTGATGAAACGTGGAAGAAAAACATGCGGCATATGATTGTTTTATATATCTTAAAACCAATTATCCTCTAAAAGAGGTGATATTATGAAGAAAACACAAGAATGCAAACTTGGACTTACTGTGGGTATTTTCTTAGCGGTTGTGCACGCAGTATGGCTCTTCGCGGTAGCGGTTATGCCAAGTGCGACAAAAAGCTTCCTTGATTGGGCGTTAAAAATGCATCACGTAAACTTAGTATACGCGCTTGCGCCTTTTAACCTGCTCAACGCAGTATTGCTTGTCGCATTCGCATTTTTAGTTGGGTATGTATTTGGCTGGCTTCTTGGCACTATTTACAAGAGAGTCCAGTAATTTTTTATTTCTATTTCATGGATACACAATGTTTATATATCGGTTATCCGATATTCGCTTTTTGGTGATTTGAATGAAACTCAAACAACTCGTGATGAAGAGATACGCCACAAAGGAATTTGATGGAAAAGTCATACCTCAAGATAAAGTAAATGAACTTTTTGAACTAATACGAATGGCTCCTACCTCGTTTAACATCCAGCCTTGGAAAGTCAAAGTAGTGACTGATAAAATGACAAAGGAAAAACTCTTTCCAGTATCATGGAATCAGAAACAGATAACTACGTGCAGCCATCTCTTGGTTTTTTGCGCCGATAATGATATTCTTGGACTTGTAGATAAACTCGAAAAAGAAATGATTGCTGCAGGAGCTTCGCCTGAATCAATTAAAGGCTACGTTCAAATGATGCGTGATTTCGCAAAAGGACTAACTCCTGACCAGGCGCTTGTTTGGGCGCAAAAACAGGTATATATTGCGCTTGAGAACGCGATGCTGGGCGCCACTGCCCTTGGGTTCGATAGCTGCCCGATGGAAGGCTTCAATTCCGCCGAATATCACAAGATATTGAAACTTCCAAAGAATCTGGTCGCAAGCGTGCTTTGCCCAATAGGGTATGCTGCAGATAAACCACTGCCTAAACTTCGATTCAAGAAAGAAGACTTGTTTTTTTGAATTTTTTCAGTTAGATTTATAAATGGGCGCAGTTGCGACCCTTGTATGGAGAACTATATATTGCAGAATACAGTGGGTCCGCTCGTATTATGCGGAATACAAGGAACAGTAACGACACTCACGCCTCAAATTCCTCAAGGCCAAGGAATAGAATTCGGCATCTGGCAGCAGCAATTAAGAACCTCATTTTATACTGGATTCCACCGAAAACCGCCAGTTTACATAGTCGCGGACAGAACACGCCTTGCTGAAACATCAATAATCACAATCGGACTTGACTTCAAAGTCTCAAAAGAATTAATCAAACAAGTCGCCGGCTCATTCGGCCTTTGCCCAAGACAGGCAGACAAATCATTTGAAAGACGTATCAAAATAGACCTTTCAAACCTAGAACAAATGAAAGTCGATGAGTTCACAGAACTCTCCAAAAGGACAGGCATACCACTCGAATGCGCATTCGGAATGATACGCTACGCCAACTTCTTAACAATGCAAATGGGAGTAGAACGAGACGATGCGATGAAACGAGCGCTTCAAGAGTATGGACCGAAGTAAAATTTCTGATTTTAAATAAAAAATACGCCGACGCCAGGATTACTCGCAAACCTGCGGTTTGCGAGCTTTCAAATTCGCTTCGCTCATTTGAAATGAATCCAATTGTTCAAATCCCGTAACAAAGGTGACGATACAAAACTTCGTTTTTGAAATATGCCGACGCGGGGAGTCATACGACGCGAAGGATATCGCGAGGATGTCAACAACCACTCGTTAAAACAAGTGGCGTGTTTGACATAGTCACAATTAACCAATCCTGCTCGTGGTTGTTGAGCATGCTCGGAATGCCACCTAATTTGGTTTGCACAGGAGCAAACCACGATATAAAACCGGTGGCATTCCGACATGTCAAGGACTGTCATGCAGTCCGCAGATGTTCAAATCCGGCGTATAACCGCAGATTATGCTAGAACGAAGTTCTTTTGTAAAAATATATGCCGACGCCGGGATTACACGCAAACTGCGGTTTGCGAGTTTTCAGGCTCGCTTCGCTCACCTGAAATGAACCTGTGGTTCAAATTCTTGTAGTGTCTGTTGAAAGAGCTTCGCTCTGAAAGTATGCCGACGCCGGGATTTGAACCCGGGTCTCAGCCGCGAGAGGGCCGAATACTTGACCGGACTATACTACATCGGCTTAATGGCCCGAAGTCGTCAGGGAACCCTTGCGCTCGGCACCGGATTTCTGACGCGGGCAGTGCTAAAAGACCGCTATCCGTTTAAAAAGGTATCGCTCGAGATTTCAGGAAAACTAATCGAATTCGCACACGGTATAACAATTCTGTCCAGTGCCGTCATACTTGCTCCTGCAGACTTTTTCGCAGTCATATTTTGCCGAAGGAACATCAGGGCCTCCGCATCTGCCCACTTGATTGCAGTATTGCGACAAACACTGCTTGTTCTCTGCGCATAATTCGCCATCAGAAAGACTAGTCAAAGCACATCTGCCGCTCACACATTTGGTAGGTTTTGCGCAATCGCAATCAGTTTGGCACGATTCGCCAACAACGCTAAAACCTTTGCAGGGAAAAGTGACTTGCGAAGGCTCTGCTATGGCTGGCTGTTCTATCTGTTGAGCGCACGCTGATAAAATCAAGAGCAACAAAACCCATATCATGCCTTGCGTTCTTAAGGGTGCATTTAAAAGAATTTCTATTCCATTTCGCCACGTGTATACTCTGAAAGCACTTTTCAGTCCTAGCAATCAATATTAATGAATTTTTTATCAGTATTCTTGAGGTGGTCCTAATGACTCAACAAATAATTGAATATTCCACTTGGAAACAACAGCTCAAAACAGAACCTGCAACCGCATTGCCTCTTACAAGCAAAGTGTACGATCAAGTCGTACGAGCAGACCAGCCTGATGCTTTTGTTGGAAAACTGGCGGGCGGTCCAATGGGCGGAGTCGTTTGGCCTATCTACAACGCCATCGGCGAACAATACCCCTCTTATGACCGTGAGACAAAAGACCTCGCACTAAGAAGCCTTCTTACAGTATTCGATTCACTCAATAAGGCAGAAGTTGATGGATCCCGCGGTGATGGACACACAACAGGAATACGAGAACCGCTGTTATTATCTGATATCGGCATTGTCGCATTGCGTTACTGGCCTGGAATGGATGAAGGAAAACAGATTACAGCTAAACACAAAACATTTTTGCATATTGAAAGCGAATTCATGCGCGATGGAATGTTCGATCCAACAAAAGTTCGGAGCGATTTCCTTGTAGGCTACGCACTTTTGCGCTCAGACATGAGTAAATTAGGCGAATCGTACGTTAGCGCAGCAGAACCAGCATTCTTAGAACGGACTTTGCGCGGAATCGTCGGCCTTCGCTTCGGTGGAGCTTTGGCGGAACCAGCAGAAGGCATGGCGCGATTACGAAAACTTCTGCCAAAATCAACGCATGAACGAATAGTTCAGTATTCAACAGAAGACGGCTGGGCAGATTATAAACAGTTCACACGTTGAACGCGCGCTGAACCACTTCGCTTAGCGCAGGATGCACATGCACTGTATTAGCTACTTGATCAGCAGTCAACCCAGCTTTCATCGCGATTATCACTTCGTGTATGAGGATGCTCGCGTCTGTTCCTAATATGTGGCAGCCAAGAATTTTGCGTGATTTCGGATCGATTAGCACTTTAACAAAGCCATCTTTGTCCTGAATGGCAGCGCCATACCCTGTTTGAATGTATTTGTGATGTCCTTTCAGGTATTTGATGCCTTTTTTCTTCAATTCATCTTCAGTCATTCCAACGCTCGCGACCTGTGGAGAGGTGAATGCTGCGTGAGGCATAGCGGTGTAATCGACTGGAATCTTTTTTCCGAATGCGTTCTGGATCGCCGACTGAGCTTCAAGATTGGCGCTGTGCTTGAACATCCATTTGCCAGCGATATCACCTATTGCCCAGACATTTTTTGCTGACGTTTCCATAAATTTATTGACATTGATGAATCCGCGCTCATCAGTTTTGATGCCTGCGGCTTTGACATCAAGGAAGTCAGTATTAGGAACACGCCCTGTCGCGATAAGCAAAGCATCACCAGTTATATTTTTCTTCTTCCCATTCACAGTGTAAGAAACAATTATTGCCTTGTCTTTCTTCGCAACAGAATCAGTTGACGCGTTCAATAGGACATTGAACTTTCGCCGGTATACTTCGGTAAACTTCTTCGCTATATCTGAATCCTCATTGCCCATCAGCAACGGACCACGCTGAATGATTGTTATTTTAGTTCCAAGCGAACCAAAGAAATGCGCGAGTTCGGCGCTTATGTATCCTCCGCCGATTATGATGAGACGCTTTGGCTGTCTTTTCAGGCGAAGCGCTTCATCTGATGTCAAAAATGGCACTTTTTCAAGCCCTG
>Ga0209542_10018617_pt1 | contig 11221 bp, 11 predicted proteins | sample RifCSPhighO2_01_FD_184028 | JGI IMG/M metagenome (GOLD analysis project Ga0209542, IMG submission 184028) | Soil microbial communities from Rifle, Colorado - Rifle CSP2_plank highO2_0.1 (SPAdes) (version 2) | ecosystem: Environmental > Terrestrial > Deep subsurface > Rock core/Sediment ...
CCACTTCTTTAATTTCATTAAAAGAGAATTTATTATCAATAAAAGCTTTCATTAGGTTTTTAATCATTATATTTTCGGTTCCATTTCGAACCAATTCAAAATCATCATCGCAAATCCAATTTATTGCCAGTACATGCACACCATGTAATTGTTTCATTCTTTCGAATGCTAAAAAAATATTCGGTCTGACATAGCATTTATTGGCATTCTTTCCATGTTTCATTGCAAGAAATGGAAAGAATTTTACAATAGACACACCCATTTCAACCGCTCTAGCCAACCTGCCTATTCTTTGGCCTACATTATGTCCTGAGGGAACTTCTTCTGTTTTCTCAAGAACCAATTTCGGTTTATTGTTAACTAATAAGATTATGTCTGGCCGATCATACATTATCAAATCTTCAACAATCTTATTTTTGTTCTTGCCCCTGGCACGTAATAATTCTCGCTTAGCAGAAGCTAATCTTGGATCTAATGAAATAAACCATTCAATCTCTTGTTCTGCATCATAATATATTTCAATATCCATTACAAACTAAATATATTGGACCATATATAAAATTAATGCACTTTTTGCAGATGTTTTAATATTTCTTCAGAAATAGATTTAGCAAGTAGTGGTGGAACCGCATTACCTGTTTGAACTCTACCTTGTACTGTGCCCCCAAAAATTTTTACATGGTCTGGAATTGACTGGGTCCTACATCTTTCCCTTATAGAAAGACCCCTTGCATCTTCAGGATGACCAAATTGAAATTGGGGTCTTATTCCACCACTAACTTGGGTGGGGCTGGGCATATTCCATGATAATCTAATCCTTTGTTTAAATTTTGGATACATCGGCTGCCCTGGCTCTGTTGCTTTTATTCTGTTAACAACTTCATCAGGATGACTTGGCGCTAAATGATCAAATAATATCTGCTGATTCCCACGCATAAGCTTTTGAAATTCATTTTTGGGTTCACATTTATAGTTTTCTGAGGATTCCTTATTTGAAAGACTAGGAAGGTCAGAAATTGCATCATTTACAGTTAAATGATTATTCCAACTGTATTTCGGTTTTGGAAAAGGAATCTTCTCTTTTATTCTTGATCCTAAGAAAATCAATCTATTTCTTCTTTGTGGAACACCATAATCTGCTGCATTTAGCATCTTATAATGTGTTGAATACCCTATCTCTTCCAATGCCTTGATTATATGTTTTACAAACTCGCCGTTTTTTAAAGTTTTTAATCCAGAAACATTCTCAATCATTATAGTTTTTGGTTTTAAGGTCTTTACCATCTCAACAAAATATAAAAACAAATAGTTTCTAGCATCTAAATGATTTCTCTTTTTATTTGATCGTGAAAAACCTTGACATGGAATGCCTGCAATTAGAACATCCGGGCCTTGATCTCCAATTCTTTTTTTAAGCTCTTGACTAATCAGATTTTTAGAATTATCTGATTCAAGTTTAACTAATTTAGTTATATCGCCTAGAATTGCCGTAGCTGCTGGATGAGATCTTCTAAAGGTTTCTATTGAAGGAGAGTGTATGTCCACTCCCAATATTGTTTGAAACCCAGACATTTCAAAACCCATTGAGGTCCCACCAAGACCTGAGAAAAGTTCAACAGCAACTGGTTTATTTGGATCAATCTCTTTGTTTATTGGTTCAAATATTTTAGGCTGCCCTTCATGATAATATCTATTTTTTTCTGTAAAAGATTTTATATTGCTATCAAGCTTCAATTTTTTAGAAATCAAATCTATATTTCCTATATCTTCGCTTTTAATTATTTTATTCTTTTTCATCCAGACATTAAGGTTTTGTTCTTGATTATTTGATTTAAAATGTTTGGCCATTTACATCACCCATTTTTTTGCGAATGTAATTTTCTGATAAGTGACATATATATTTTTTCTGATCCTATACTATAATTATCTCAATGGTTAGGATTCTTATATCTAGAGCAGACTTATTAAGTATGAGTTGATTTTAAGAGGAAAAATATCCTCCCCAGTTATATTAGTAACTCTAGATTCTCAACAATCCAAACCATTGCTTCCGCACTTATCTTCCCACAATACGTTTTGAAAATTACTCATCCCTCCCTCCTCTTGCTCAACCTTACCATCCATCCCTGCCCCATTTTAATCTTCTCTAGCACTTCAGCATCAACTTTCTTCTTTTTAACCTGTGATAACAGCTTGGAATAGTTTAACGTAAACACATCATACCCCTTATCCTCTAATAACTTTATAAACTGCTCTGTCTTAGGATACTCAATCTTATCTAAGGGTTTGACCGCAGCCTTCTTATCCGTTCCCCAGACCACATTAATATCTTTCTGCTGGGCAAAGGCAATAATTTTCTCTTTAAGTTCTTCTATCCGCTCTTCTGCCTTTCCCTTCTGTTCTTCTAAGGAAGTTAATTCATCTACAAACTTAACTCCGTCATCATCCTTAAACTGTTTCGGTGTTTTCTGCTCTAACTCCATTTCATGCTTCCAAGCCGGGCAAATGGGTTTAAATTTACACCAATTACAAAGAATACTCACTTCCGTAGGAAATTCTTGGCAAGCTTCAATTTCCTTGATTAACGATTCTGTATCTATTTGTAATTGAACCAACTGCTCTTCTGATCTTTCAGAAACCATTTCTTTATCAAAAGCCAAGAAATACCATACTAATTTTACTGCTTTAGCCTCAGGATAGCGTTTCCGTACCCATAAGGAATACATCGCTAACTGTCTATCTTCATCCAATTCTTCCTGCGCCTTCAGTTGACTATTGGTTTTGTAATCACAAACATAATAATTCCCTTCCTTGTCGCAGGATAAACGGTCAATGCGAATATGATAACTGTTTCCATCTTCTAGATGAAAAGTGTCTTGTGTTTCCAACCCTAAGGTAGTCAAAGAAGTAAAAGGCTTGTAATGATCGAAATAATCAGCAATGAACTTTTTACCCATCTCTTTATAATTCTCTGGTGCATATTCCTTTTTAACGATAATGATGGTATCCTTCCAGTTCTTGTCCCAATTTTCTTCAAAAAAAACTAACAAATCTTCTTTAGAATTGTGTTTTTGATACTTCAAGTCTTTATAGAGCTTTTCCAAGGCTTCATGCACCAGTTTGCCCATGAAGGTTTCTACAGTATCCGAAATATCTACTTTGACTTTGTCTATATACTGGAATTTATACTTTTTTTTGCATTGCTGGAATGCTCCAAGACGAGAATGGGAATATTGGGTCATTTACTGCACCATCCCTGAGTCGAATTTCTTTTTGGCACTTTCATACCATCGCCCTATTACTTTTATCTCATCAGCGAAGTGATCTTTAGAAAAAGTGAAAAAACCATCATATTCCACCCTCATCTCATCGAAGCCTTTAGTTTCAATTTTTCCAAGAAAGGCTTGTACTGCTGTAGCCGGATAACCCAACTTAAGTCCTAATTCTTCATGTAACTCTCCAAATCTTCTTGATAACTCGCAAATCTCATCTACCTTCTCTTTAGTCTTGGCAACTACAAATTGGTCAAATGGATATTTTTGGTAATATAAACCACTTTCTTTAATCTCTTGTTCATATATGTCTCTTATTAAAGCAGCTGGTTTAGTGCCATCAGCAACAGCCTGCAATATTATAAGGTCTGTTTTTCTGAACACTTTGATATTGCGTGTTAGGTTTTGGTGGGTCATTTTCTAATTCTCCTAATTTAACCTTTTTTAAGATTGCAGTAGCGGTGCGTTATCTGTCCATTAGAAATTACTGTTTTTCCACCCTCACTAAAACGTTCTATATGGTCAACATGGGCATCATCTAAGGAGTAGATTTTATTCCTGCATATTTGACAAACCCCTTCCGATTTCTCAAACAACATTTTTTTCTCCTCATAGCTGTATATCCTTCGGTCATGCGTGGGATAACCAACTATCTTCCTTAATATCTTAAACCACTTCTCTGCTCTTATCTTAACTTGTGGTGTTCCGTAAGTTCCTTTCTCAATACTGCCAATAAAATCTTCATCAGAAGAGACAAGGTCTAAAAATGCATCTTTGATAATTTGTTCTTTTCCAGAGATCTGTCTCTTTTCATACTCATAGAATCCATACAGTTGAATATCAATTATACCTTCATTTATCTTTTTGTCAGTCCAACCTTCTGAATCCTCTTTTCCACGATAATATCTTCTAAAAGCAACGTTACCAAACACTTGTTGGCATAATTCTACACTTTTTTTGAAAATTCTTTTCTTTTCTTCTAATTCTTTTTCAGAGAGATTCCTTTTATTTTCAATATAATCATTAAGAAATTTTTTCAATGGGCTCACATAATTGCGTTCTCCTCTATCACAGAATGCAAAAAACCTTAAAATTCTTTCACAATCAACCATTCTTTTATTCGGGCCATTTAATCCTTGTAAGATCTGAAAATCACTATTTTTCACTAATTCTTTTAGAAGATCATTAAAGTTACCCCTATATATACAGTTTCTAAGTTCCTGTTCATTCAACTTCACAGATCCTCTGTTTAATCTTACAAAAATCTCGAATTTTATATCTTTTTGAGATTGTGTTAATATTTTAATGATAGTAATACCCCTATTTAGAAATTTATCCTGCAACTCTTCAGGTAATTCATCAAACTTCCGACCATTCAATTCTCCTAGGATAGTTAAACCCTTCAATAAAAATTTATTATTTTTAAATCCATGAAAAGTTAAGATCCTTTGTTGCCCATCAATTACTTCTTCTTTTCCATCCTCCGTCTCAGCAGTAAAAATAATGGGAATGGGAATATCTAGCAAGACTGATTCTATTAATCTGCTCTTTATTATAGGTTGGCTATCCCAAACGTAATTTCTTTGAAAATCAGCATTCGCAACCATTTTTCGTTTATCAATTCTCTCACAAATCTCTCTGATAGTTGGGTCCGTTTTATCAGTAATTACTTTCTTTTGATTTTTAGGTATATCGTGATACTCGCTATTTTCAAAATCAGTATTATTCTTTTCTTCCATTTCCTTACGACCTCACAATCTTCCCCAGGTTAAATAATTCGTGTTCCATAACCCAATATTACCAGAAATCTTTATAAAAATTGCCCTTATGTTGTGCTTGAGGTTAAAATGAACAAAACAGAACGAAAAATAAGTACACTTATGAAATTACATTATGATCCTGATCTTCGGGATTGGAGAACCTTTACAACTGAAGAAATAGCTACATTATTACATTTTAAACTGCCTGAAGTTAAGAAAGCATTGAAAAAACTTGCCGAATCAGGTAATGTAACCCAAACCGAAAAACGTGAGGGAGCAAAAATGACTAAACTTACACTACAAGAAAAGATTACCGCAGATGTGGATGATGCACTCTATGCTCTTGCCAAGAAAATTCAGAAGAAGTACAAATTAAGCTGGGAAAAAACTAAAACTCATACTAATTATTCCCTAAGACTTCTCATGCTCAGTTTTCCGGAAGAATGGTTGAAGAACTGAAAAAAGCAATGCTTGATTAGTCATTTGCTCATTCCCTTAAGCTTGTTATAATTCTTCTTAGTAAATTTAATGACTATCTGAGCATATTCCTGATCCAAAATTGTTCCATAATAAAGCATCCCGTTTCTGAAATATCTCAATCGGTCAACGAACTGAATTTCTGTTTCCGAATATCCTATTATTCTCAGGTAAGCTACTTCTGCTTCATGCGCCCCAAAGCCGGAAGCGTTATATCCATCTAGAAGCATTCTAGCTCTAATTAGTTCCATCAAAATATCATAACATGATTTTACAAACATATTGGCGCTATGATCTTCTACTTTTATTTTTTCCATTAGTTCAGACAGTAATCTGTAAGAATTACCAGATTCAGTAATCAGAAATTTTGCTCTTGATTTGTCTGGCGCCTGAACTTTGACCACCCCCTCTTTGATGAATTCCTCAAATTTCCTTACTGCGTTCATAATTCCACTCCTCCGGCAATAATAATTCCATTGCAGAGGTTTTCTTTTAAATTTTTATGTACTTTAGCCCATGATTGGTAGAAATTAATATGTACAGTCCTTTCAAGTAAGGCATTAAACTTGTCCAGATCTAGGTCTTTCTCTTTTCTTCCAATGATTCCTATATCTATGTCTGAGTTATTAGTATCGTCTCCTCTGGAATAAGAGCCAAAGAGGACGATGGTAGCTCCAGCAAATTCTTTTTCTAGGAAGTCAGCTAATCCAGATTCATAAAACTGCAGGAGGTTATCGACTCTTTTTAATTGCATGATTCGATGATTACTTCTGTCCAACTCTATTGACCATCGTTTGGATTCTTTATCCTGATGCAGTTTAAGATATTTTTCCAGCCCAGGAATAGCTTTTAGTACTGCCGGAGCTGAAACATTCAGAAGGTTAGCTATCTGTCGCTGATTAAGCTGGGTTCCGGTTTTTAGAAATAAGAGTCTTAGTATTTCCTGTTGCAAGTTAGTTAACTTTAGTTCATATATATTTATCATGATTAATATATGTTAACCCTAGTTTATATTTAAATATTTTGGTTAAAATTCATGAATAGGTGAGAAACCCATTCATTCTCGTTTTAAAAGAAGAGGCTTTCTGGTCTATTTAATGTAAGGTACCCACTAATAAGAATCTCTTTATTCGTCCCCACAACCTTTTTATCCTCCCACCACCTCCTCCTCTTATGAAATTCCCTTTTGGCAAACTCTGGCTTTCACCTATGGAAAGCGTATCCGACTTCGGCTTCAGAAAGCTCTGCCACCAACACGGAGCTTCATTGACCTTCATTGAGATGTTATATGCAGACTCAATCGTTCGAAAGAATAAAGCAACCTTAGATTTAGTTGATTCTTATGATCCTCAAATCTCTACCGGTATCCAGCTCTTAGCCAGCAAACCACTTATACTTAAAAAAGCATTAGAATCGATCAGCAAATTTTCAAATATTTCTGTAGTTGATCTCAATTTTGGCTGCCCTTCACCGGTAGTCATTAGAAGTGGCAACGGACCGGCATTACTTAAACGCACCCAAAGAATGACTGAAATCCTAACTGTATTAAAGAAAAAGTCCCCTCTTCCTTGCGGTATCAAAATAAGATTGGGATTAAACAACACCGACAAATCAAATAAAGTATATCTACGGGTGATAGAAGCAGCAAATACAGTCGGATTAGATTACCTTACGGTTCATGCTAAAACTGCCAGCGATTCTTCACAAGCTCCAGTAGATCATACTGCACTACAGGAAATCATTGATCATGCTACCATTCCTATTGTAGGAAATGGATTTGTGGTGGACGGCCCCAGCGCCAAAAAATTACTTAGGATGGGATGCTCTGCAGTCATGATTGCCCGAGCTGCGGTGGGACATCCTTGGATTTTTGAAGAAATTTCGCAATATCTTGATAGCGGAGCTCTACCCAGAAAGAAAACAGTTAAAGATTATGAAAACGCTTGGAATTCTTATGCTGCTCTTGCTAAGGAATATGGAACTAAAAAGAAATTTTACGACTATCATCAGAAAACCTTTCAACTCAGAATGAAAGGCGATTTAGGATATCATGCGCCCTCTAGGATTTTAAACGGATAATCTCTATACCAAATAAATTCCTTCCAGTGCCTGATCTACAATTCGTCTACAATTCTCAACTTTATTCAAGACTTTGTAATCAGTAGAAGCTTTCCTAATCTGCCCTAATCTATCGTTAACTTGACTATACAACCGGATTAAATCTCCTTCAAGTAAATTCGATAACTTCAAGACTTCAAAGAAACTCTTCCCATTATAGATAGGATAAATAAAGGTAGTCAAGAATTGTAAATCCTCAAATTTTTTCTCTTTAGAAAGATAAACATTTTCTCTAATCGACTGTATTAACGAAGAGAACTTCTCATCCTTAAAAACCTGCTTGAACTCATGTCCAATACGAGATTCATAGGCTAAGGCACAGACTAACAACAGCATCTGATATTCATCAATTTTCTCCACAAAGTCAGTAGCAAAAATTTCTCCGATGGTTATCTCATCAGCAAAGATTTTAGAAGCAAAATGGCCTTTAATGGTCAAAGTTTCATTTTCTACATAGCCATACTTAACCAACATCTTGACAATGCTGTTATATCTATATAATAACACCTTGGTTGGCACTTTAGCATAATTTTCCCCAAACTGCTGATAAGAATAAAAAGACATCCGCAATATTCGTTCAATATCCTTAGGCAAGTGTAAATTGATCAAATTCAAAACCGTATTAATGGATAATTTGAATTGCGACTTGATCGGCTCAACATCTTTGGAAGTGATCTTCTGAACTTCATTATAGTTAAAAGTGGGGCGATAAATCATACTCACTACCGTTCCTCGGGTATCAATGCCTCGCCGCCCAGCCCGACCGGCAATCTGGAAGTACTCCTTAGAATTTAAATATCGAAAATTATACCCATCATACTTGCGCAAACTATTAAAAATGACTGTTTTAGCCGGCATGTTAATACCAACTGCAAAAGTCTCAGTCGTATAAAGCACCTTAATTTTACCCATGCCAAATAAATCTTCTACAATGCTCTTGATTACTGGCAATAATCCTGCATGGTGAAAGGCAATTCCTTGGGAAAGAGTTTCTTTCAACAGATTAGTAGAACTCAAGCGATTAATCTCATTTGGCACTTCCTGCAACTTAGTATTCATATACTGTAATAATTCAGCATCTCGAGAAAAAAGATTCAATTTAGCTAACTCCTTAGCCTTTACCTGGCAATCTCTACGAGAGAAACTAAAAAACAAGGCCGGTAAATTTTCCTTACCAATTTCTTTAATCAGTTCCAGATGATTTGGTTCAGGTGCCTTTTCTCTTTTACCTTTCTTACCTCTAATCACCTGATGATATTGGGGAATGGATTTAGCCTCCCGAATCTTCTCTAAAGTTGTTATACCTAACTCTTGATCATAGAAGAGATGTTCTAAAGGGACATGACGTTTAGTAGAAATGACTGTTTTAACCGGGTGTTTCTTGATCGCTTGGATCCAGTTGCTAAACTCTTGCGCATTAGGAATAGTGGCAGACAAACATAAAAACCGCACCGAAGCAGGACTATAAATAATTGACTCTTCCCAGACGTAGCCGCGCTCAATATCATTGATATAATGGATTTCATCGAAAATGACATAAGCAATATCTCCTACATCAGAATCCTGACTGACCACCATATTTCTATAAATTTCCGTAGTCATGATCAAAATCTTAGCACGACTATTGATGACTATATCACCAGTCATTAAACCGATCTTAGCTTCACCATACTCTTTGCAAAAATCTTTATACTTCTGGTTAGAAAGCGCTTTAATCGGCGCAGTATAGACAATTCGTTTATTGTCATCTTTATGCTTCTCAATAATAAAATCAGCGATTAAGGTCTTCCCAGAACCGGTCGGGGCAGAAACCATTACTGAATTGTTCTCTTCGATGGCCTTGATAGCCTCTTCCTGAAAAGGATCTAGGGTAAATTCTTTGAATTTCATTTTAGGCACTATAAGCTCTAGAGGGTATTTAAATATTTAGTTAAGACCGTAATTAAATGTTAATAACTGATAAGTAGTACTAACACAAAAATTTATAAAGAGCCAGCATAAAAAGATTATATGGTTGAAAGCTATGAAACTAATTTGGAAGGTATTTACCTGAAAGAAGTATGGATATTCCAAATACCAAAGGAAAAGCCACAATTACAAAAGAACGGAATAATACCACTCTATCAAAATTATGATAAGCCTTCTTTGCAAGGAAGATTGGACGGGCGTTACAGTACAAACCTAGCTGAATGGGAAACTTCTATGACTGACCCACGACTCCATGGTGAGACATTTCGCTATCTTGTGCATGCTGTCTCAGATGATCATGGTGTGGTCCGCGCGATCCAAATGGGGTTATTATTGGAGAGCGTCATAGCTGGAGAAAAAATAAATATTAACTCTATAAATCTCTTGCAAGACCCTGAAAAAATAGTAGAAAAACCCCTCATTTCTACTTCACTTATAGATGAGACCCATAGGTCAACTTGGACTCCTGGCGGATATATCCTTATCGCTCCCTTGGATAACATCCTTAGAACCGCCTCTCAAGATCTTGGAACGCCATTTTACAGAGGAGATGAGGAAGTGAAAAAATTATATGCTGAACGCGATCTTGAGGGAATAGCCAATCCAGATTTAGTCTTGGCAAAGACTACTTCGGGTTATAATGAAATCGTACTTACTGGTACGGGAAGAACCGGTAAAAAAGTGCAGATTCAAGGCGTCTTTGCAACAATTTTTCCAGATGGGCAATATGTTGATGCTAGCTTAGCCACTAGATTGTCCTACCTTGCTGAATCCCGAGATTTGCCTTTTGTACGAATCATGCAGTCTTTCTATCCGTATGAAGATAGAGATCCACAGATAGGGCAGGAAGAAGAATGGTTTGCAGTAAATGATGCAGGAGTAAGGTACCTTTTCGAACCAGCTAAACAGAAATTCCAAGTATTAGAATATGGCGGCCTAAAAGAGCAATCAATGTCCCCACAACAACGTCGTTTAGCTTTAACAAAAGCAAAATTCTTTTTACAATCCTCACCCCATGAGACATTAAAGGCCCTGGTAGAAGCAGCTGAAGCAGTCCCAGATGATGTTTTATCAGAACAGAATAGAAAAGAAGAATTAGATAGAATGAGAGAAACAGAAAAAAACAATAGATTAATACCCTATTCTCAGCAGAAACTTAAATATTTTTAAGTCATGTTTGAAATGATGAAGATGAAAAGAATTGACTTGAAAAAATTAAAGTTGGCCGCCGAAGGGAAATTATAAGAAAAATACTGAACATGGCCAGAAAGGAAAAATGAAATTGAGAACTGAGATAAAACGGAATGGGCTGGTTAAAAATTATTTTTCTGATGGAAAACTGGCTATCATTAGCACTTACAAAAACGGCAAAAAGCATGGAACCAGTAAATTTTATTTGCGAAATGGAAGGTTAAGAGCAGCCGGCAGATTTTCTAACGGCAAGATGACCGGACTCTGGAAGTGGTGGAGAGAAGACGGAAAGCTTTGGCAGACCGGTAATTTTAAAGAAAATAAAAAGAACGGTGCCTGGAAGATTTACGACAAAAACGGAAGATTATATCAATCATCCCGCTTTAAAGACAATCAGAAAATTAAACATAAATAATCAAAAAGACTTTATTACCT
>Ga0209542_10018618_pt1 | contig 11220 bp, 10 predicted proteins | sample RifCSPhighO2_01_FD_184028 | JGI IMG/M metagenome (GOLD analysis project Ga0209542, IMG submission 184028) | Soil microbial communities from Rifle, Colorado - Rifle CSP2_plank highO2_0.1 (SPAdes) (version 2) | ecosystem: Environmental > Terrestrial > Deep subsurface > Rock core/Sediment ...
TTTCTCTGAAATGGAACAATCCCGAGAATTGGTTTAAAACATATCTTGCTCTAGGGCGTTGAAAACAAGGGGGGGGGTTGGAGGGTGTGGACACTTACGTACTTTTTTGTTGACTGTAGCCAAATATGGGGCTATAATTGCCGTCTAATCGATTTACTGACTATAAAAACGTATATGAGCGATAAAGAATCATATTTAACGAGGGAAAAGTTCGATGAGTTGGAAAAGGAGCTCGGTATGCTGAAAACCGAAAAAAGGAAGGAAATAGCAGAAAGTTTGGAATACTCTAAATCTTTAGGCGATCTTTCCGAAAACGCTGAATATCATGAGGCGAGGGCGATGCAGGCAGAGCTCGAAGACAGAATAGCTAAGCTGGAAGCGTTACTGAAATCGGCGGTCATCGTTTCCGGAGAAAAACACGGGAGCGATATCGATATCGGCTCCACCGTTGTGCTCCAAAAATTGGGGTCTAAAGATGATGTCGTTTATACGATAGTAGGTTCCGAGGAAGCCGATTTGGGATTGGGTAAAATTTCATCGTCCTCACCTCTTGGTGCCGCTGTTATCGGCAAATCCAAGGGCGAAAAAATTTCGGTTAATACCCCAAAGGGGGCATCAAAGTATACAATTGTGGATGTGAAGTAGAATTAAAAAAAATGAGCTCGATAGATGAATTACGAGAAATAAGATTAAAGAAACTCCAACTATTAAAGGACAGCGGTATAAACCCGTATCCCACTTCTTCAAACAGGCAGTATTCGTTAAGACAAGTTGTCGATAAGTTCGAAGACTTGAAAAATGAAAAGAGCATTGTACTGGCCGGGCGAATTATGGCGCTCCGGACTCAAGGCGCGCTCGCGTTTTGTGATCTTTACGACGGTACGAGCAAGTTTCAGGGTTTGGCCAAAAAGGACGAAGTCGGAGAAATGGCGTTTTCACTTTTTTGTGATGCGGTTGATATGGGAGATTTTGTTGAACTGGAAGGTTCGCTTTTTATTTCAAAGCGAGGTGAGAAAACTTTGCTGGCAAAAAAGTGGACAATGCTCACGAAGTCTTTGCGTCCGCTTCCTGACAAATGGGAAGGATTGCAGGACAAAGAGGAAAGACTTCGTTTACGATATCTTGATATTTTGACCGATAATGAACTTCAGCAGCTATTCATTAGAAAGGCTAAATTTTGGGATGTTACAAGAAAATTCCTTAAGGAGAAAGGCTTTTTGGAAGTTGAAACTCCGACTCTTGAGATCACAACGGGGGGTGCTGAGGCTCGGCCTTTTAAAACTCATCACAACGATTTCGACATCGATTTATTTTTGCGCATCTCGGTCGGTGAGCTTTGGCAGAAGCGTCTAATGTCTGCCGGATTTCCGAAAACGTTTGAGATAGGCAGAGTATATCGAAACGAAGGAACTAGCCCAGAGCACCTGCAGGAGTTTACCAATATGGAATTTTACATGGCTTACGCCGATGCGAAGGCGGGTATGGAGCTTGTGAAGGATTTGTATAGAACAATTGCGAATGAAGTTTATGGAAAAACCAAATTTTCGGCTAACGGCTTTCAATTTGATTTGAATGATGAGTGGCAAGAAATCGATTATGTTTCAAAGACAAAAGAAATAACAGGGGTTGACGTTTTAGAGGCCAAGAACGAAGAGATGATTGCCAAGCTCAAAGAACTCGGAGTCAATTATACGGGTACAAATCGCGAGCGCCTCATAGATTCATTGTGGAAATATTGCAGAAAGAAAATTGCCGGTCCGGCATTTCTTGTTAATCATCCTGCTATTGTTGCTCCGCTTTCCAAACTTAATCCTTCGGCTCCCGGCCGCGTGTCAATGTTCCAGCCACTTATTGCCGGTAGCGAAGCTGGAAGGGGCTATTCGGAGCTGAATGATCCAATAGATCAGAGAGCAAGATTTGAAGAACAACAAAAACTTATCGACAGGGGAGACGAGGAAGCCATGATGCCAGATTTTGAATTCGTTGAAATGCTGGAATATGGAATGCCTCCAGCTTGCGGTTTCGGTTTTGGAGAAAGGGTTTTTGCATTTTTTGAAGGAAAACCGATTCGTGAGACACAATTGTTTCCGCTCATGAGGCCTCTTGGTGAGAGATAAGTGAGGGACAGGAGTGAACGTTTCTATTTTTTTCTTTGACCCCTCTGTAGGCCAAGGGTATTTAATAGCGCTAGTAAGGATATGTTTGCCAAGTAACCCCGGCACTCGAAGCCTCTAACTTCAATCATCTAATACCATTTCCAACTAATCATTGCCGGCAATCCTATGCAATCTCAGGCCACGATTTTGAGCAAAAATCTCGACATGTCTCGATATGCTCCCGTTTTGTTCACGTTACCGCGTAAGTACAAAACACAGTCCTTTAGGGCCTCGTATTCTTCTCTTCACCTCGCCCGATTGCGTGTACTGAAAGGCAGGCCACTATATTTTAAAAACTGTCAGAAAGCTTTACTTGGGAATCCTATAAATCCGGCCAAAATTCATGTCACCAAACTTGGACGATCGTCCAAGTTTGGTGACAATTGATAAAATTTTTCTATATGCGCTACTACAGAGTTTGTCGGTTCGCATTTGTTTTTGCGTACATGTGAACGAATTGTTTGAGAAAGTAAAAAATGCGGACAATCGTTGTTTTTTGCATCAGAATTTCAAAGATTAAAAAAAACGTTTTTCCCCTGTTTAGGCCGGTTAAAGATAGGTAAATTTTAATGTCGATTTCATTTGAAAATCGTGTTTGTTGACACGGCCTTGTGGTTTGGTAGGGTGGTTTGAGGAAAGGAACATTGTTCTATGACAAGAAAAAACCTAAAAATAGGCGGTATAATTACCGCTTTAATTTCACCGTTTTGCGATCGAGGAACGAAAATCGATCTCGAAAGATTTAAAATGCAAGTTGATAGGCAAATCCGGTCTGGTATTGCCGGTTTAGTGCCTTGTGGTACGACAGGGGAAGCTCCGACTCTGGAGATTACGGAGCAGGTGATGCTAATTCGCACTTGTGTAGATGTTGCGGCTGGGCGTGTTCCGGTTATTGCTGGTGCCGGCTCGAATTGTACAAAAGACGCAGTGATTTTAACGAAGGCGTCGGTTGATTGCGGTGCGGACGCGACACTTCACGTTGTGCCGTATTACAATCGGCCGGATGAACGTAGTCGGAGGGCTCACTTTTGCGCCATAGCAAATTGCACGGATAAGCCTGTCATTTTATACAACATTCCGGATCGTACGGGTAAGGGTACCGATATGGGGGCAAAAGAAGTTTTTGCTCTTACACAAGAGTGTCCGTCAATTATCGGTATCAAGGAGGCTTCCGGAAGCGTTGAGAGGGTTACAGAACTGAGGCGGGTGTTCAACGGCAGAGAGTTTATTATTCTCTGTGGTGACGATGCTCTCGTTTTGCCATTTTCAACTTTGGGTGCGCAGGGGCTGATTAGCGTTTTTTCAAACGCCTATCCTGAATATTGGGTATTGATGTGGCAAGACCGGAATTCTTTGCCGCATATAGCATTAAAAAGGTTTGAGAATGCCTATCCTATAATCAAGCTTCTGTTTAAGGAGCGCAATCCTGTTGGCATTAAATGCCTAATGAAATTCATGGGTCTTGATTCTGGAATGCTGAGAGAACCTCTTCTTGAGGCTACAAAGGAGCTTCAAACAGTATTTCGCGAGCAAGTTTGTATTTTTAAGTCAAAGATCGGTGATATGCAGTAGAGGTAGCAATTTAACCAAGCGGGGGCAAACCTCGCTTTTTTCTTTTGTTTGCCTGCTTTTTGAACGCATATCAAACCAGAAAGTTATCCACAGTTCCGTGGTAAAAAGTAATGTTCAAGTGGTATCAGGTGTTATATAATAGTAGGTAAGTGGGAAATAGTGGGAAACGTAAGCAAATGTAAAATGTAAAATTTAAAAATCAAAATGAAAAAATTCATAAGGAAAGAAGTATATCGGGTAAAGTTCAACAAAAGGAGCTACTTCGTTTCGGTTTATGTTTCGACCATTCAACTAAAAACGAAGGAAAAAGTTCTGGTCATAAAAAAATAAAAATTTATACATAATTCCCGATTCATTTTTTAATATTTCCATGCTCATCGGTGAATACATTCATGCTATAGACGAAAAGAACCGACTGTCTCTTCCGGCCAAGTTTCGCCATGAACTCGGTAAAAAAGTTGTTGTTACCCCTGGTCTTGATGGGTGTCTTTTTATTTTTGCGGAAAAGGAGTGGGTCCGAATAGCGGAGCATCTTTCAGGATCGGAGGGCAGTATGCTTCAATCGGATAATCGAGGTTTTAATCGTCGCATGTTTGGAGGTGCTGTCGAAGCGGAAATCGATAGCATAGGCAGAATTTTGGTTCCGGATTTCTTGAAATCAATGGCCAAAATGACCGGCAAAGTTGCCGTCGTCGGGGTCAAAAATCGCTTGGAATTATGGGATGAAAAGATTTGGCATGAGTATAGAGGGGTTGTCGAAAGAAAGGCTGACCAATTGGCTGAGAGGTTGGGACAAATTGGCATTTTATAAAGCCTAAATTATCCATTACTAATTAACCCAAAAATACGGAAATGTCAGTGTCCGAAATCAGAAAAAATTTGCAATCAAAGGCCTCTCATCGTTTGGGAATTGGGGAATTTGGAAATAGATAATAGGCATGGCACACATACCGGTTCTTTTAAATGAAGTAATAAACGATTTACTGATCAGAAAAGGCGGGGTTCTCGTCGATGGAACGTTGGGAGGCGGCGGTCATTCAAGAGCTTTGGCCCTGCATGCGGAGGGACCAATTACGATTGTCGGCTTAGATAGAGACGCGAGTGCGATCAAAACCGCGGCAGAAAATCTTAAAGATCTAGACGCCAAAATAATTCTCAAAAAATCCGATTATCGAAATTTTGAATCGGTGTTGATCGATTATGGAATAAAGAAGGTGGACGCCTTTCTGCTTGATCTTGGTTTTTCGTCAAATCAAATGGACGGGAATGATGATGGGCAGGGAAGAGGGTTTTCGTTCCAAAGAGCCGAACCTCTTCTCATGACACTTGATGATAGTCCGAAGGACGGAGATTTAACTGCTCGATATATCGTAAATAATTGGGATGAAAAAAATATTGAAACAATCATTAGAAATTATGGCGAGGAAAAGCATTCAAAAAAAATCGCAAAAGCCATAGTCGAGGCGAGGAAGATGGGAAACATTGATAATTCACTTTTACTTTCGGAAATTATTACGAGGGCGGTAGGGAGACGAGGAAAAATTCATCCAGCAACCAAAAGTTTTCAAGCCCTTCGAATAACCGTTAACGACGAGCTGGGCGCGCTCCTTGAAACACTGCCAAAGATGCTTGAATTTCTGAAGCCAGACGGAAGAATATCGGTAATTTCGTTCCATAGTCTCGAGGATAGAATCGTAAAAACGTTTGGAAAAAATAATAAAACAGACTTAAAGATATTGCACAAAAAGCCGGTGATTGCATCAGCCGAAGAAATCACCTCAAATCCAAGGTCGAGAAGCGCAAAGCTAAGAACTTTTCAAAAAATTTCAAGTTAAATATTTTAAAAAATGATTAGAAAACGCAAAATTACAGCGGAACCACTCAGAAAATCAAAAGCCCGCGTTTTGAGTATTCCCGAATACGCCAGGCTTTCAATGCCTTTTAGTATTCTCATTATTGCGATTGCTCTTATCGGTTATGTCGCCCTGACTAGTTTTACCGTATATAACACTGCCGCGAGATCGAGCAGCGAAGAGAAGATTAAAGAAGTGTCGCTAAGGGTTTCTGAGCACGAATCCAAGCTGTCTTTACTTGAGAGCAAAATTACGGCAAAGTTGGCGGCGTCAAAGGGTTTTTCGGAGCCGTCGAGAGTTAAATATATCAATGCCGCGCCTCTCTCTGCGGCTTCCGCTCAAGGTATAAGCGAAATTTAGTTACGCAAAGTTATGGATAATTGGAGACCACCTAAAGACTCATGAAGTCTAACTTTGAACGTAGGGTACGATTTTTGTATGTCATACTTTTTCTTGTTGCCCTTCTTTGCGTTGGTCGGCTTTATTTTTTGCAAATTGTTTACGGGGACACCTATCGGGAAAAAGCGAATAGCGAAATTTTTAACGGCAGTCCTCCAATTTTTTCGAGAGGCACTATCTACTATTCCGGAAAAAATAACGAGCTTGCGAGTGCCGCTACTTTAATGTCGGGGCATATTTTAAGTATTAACCCCAGTCTTCTGCCGGAGGCGAACGAAGTCTACGAAAAGTTATCCGCGATTGTTCCCCTGGATAAAGATATTTTTTTGAAAAAAGCCAGTCGTCTAGGCGATCCATATGAAGAGTTGGCAAGAAGACTTGGTGAAAATGAAACGAAAAAAATTGCGGATCTTAAAATTAAAGGTGTCGGATTGTACAAGGAGCAGTGGCGTGTCTATCCATCGGACAATCTTGCTTCACATATTATCGGTTTTGTGGGTTATAACGGAGATTCCATCGAAGGCCGATATGGCTTGGAGCGATATTACGATGACAACTTAAAAAAAGAGGATAGAGGTTCGGAAAAAAATTTTTTTGTCGAAATATTTTCAAACGCTGAAAAATTTAAGAAAGGCGGAGGTGAACTCGAAGCAGATATTGTTACAACAATAGACCCGGCGTCAGAGAGAATGCTTGAAGAGGAATTGGAGAAGGTTAGCGAAGAATTCGGTTCAAAAATTTCGGGAGGCATTATTATGAATCCGGTTACCGGGGAAATTATTGCCGCCGCAGTCAATCCCGACTTTAATCCGAACAAATACGGCGAGGAAAAAAATGTGAGCGTCTTTTCCAATTCCTTGGTTGAAGGTGTTTATGAAATGGGTTCAATCGTAAAGCCTTTAACCGTAGCCGCCGGCATAGATTCGCATCTCTTTACAGCTAGTACAACTTACAGAGATGAAGGTTTTTTAAAGGTGGGCAACAGGACCATATATAATTTCGACAAAGTTGGCCGAGGCGTAGTTTCGATGCAGGAAGTTTTAAGTCAATCGCTCAATACGGGAGTGGCAACAATTGCGCTTAAAATGGGTAAGAAAAAATTTGAGCATTATATTCGGGAGTTTGGTCTTGGTGATGAGACAGGGGTTGACTTACCAAGCGAGGCCGCCGGCTTGCTTAAAAATTTGGAAAAAGGAGGCGATGTGGAATTGGCGAACGCCTCTTTCGGTCAGGGTATAGCCGTGACCCCAATCGCCATGACGAGAGCCCTCTCGGCACTTGGAAATGGAGGTTTTTTGCCAAATCCCCACGTAGTAAAAGAAATCAAGTATGATCTCGGATTTTCCAAAAAAATCGTGGTTACGCCGGAAGAAATGAAGCGTGTGATATCTAAAGAAACATCAGAAGAAATAACCAGGATGCTGGTCGAGGTTGTGGACAAAGCGTTAAAGGGAGGTACGGTTAAGATGGAGCATTACAGTGTGGCCGCGAAAACCGGAACTGCCCAGATTGCAAATAAAGAGGGCGGCGGCTATTATCCGGATCGCTATCTGCATTCGTTTTTCGGCTATTTTCCGGCCTATGATCCCAAGTTTATTATTTTTCTTTACACGGTTGAGCCAAATGCCGATTACGCCTCAAATACGCTAACGATTCCATTTATCAATATAGTGAAGTTTTTGATCAATTACTACGAAATACCGCCTGACAGATAGCAAGGTATGAATTAGAAATAGTGTATTAAGGCGAGCGAAAAATGAAAAAAATAACAAAAAAAATTATAATATTTATTTTAAAGGCTGAAGCGAGATTTGCCTTGTGGCGATGGAAACCGAAAATTGTGGCGGTTACCGGAAGTGTAGGGAAGACATCGACTAAAGACGCGATATTTTCCGTTTTTTCCAAGTTAAGCACGGCGCAAAAAAGCGAGAAGAGTTTCAATAGTGAAATTGGAGTTCCGCTTGCCATTTTAGGACTGGAGAACCCCTGGAATAACATCGGGAAATGGTTCATAGCGCTTATTTCCGGACTGGTCGCGGCTGTTTTTGAAAGAAAACCCGCGGAGTGGATGGTATTGGAAATCGGAGCCGATAGGCCGCGGGATATAGAGATGCTCACAAAATGGATTAAGCCCGATATCGGAGTTTTAAACATGATAGGAAAAATGCCTGTGCATGTTGAGTTTTTTGACACTCCGGAAGACGTTGCCAAAGAAAAAGAATTTTTAGTGAAGGCGATAAAACCGAAAGGTATGCTTGTTTATTATGCTGATGATGAAGTTGTTGCGAATATCGCCGCAGTGTCAAAGAAAAAAAGCATATCATTTGGTTTTAGTGATAGAGCCGACGTCACCGCCTCAAATTACACTATCTTGTATGAAAATGAAAAACTGAGCGGATTGTCCGTGAAAATAAATTACGAGGGCAAATCGTTTCCGCTTAAGCAAAGTGGAACTCTCGGCCGTCAGCAAATTTACGCCGCAATGGCGTCAGTGGCCGCGGCAATGGCCGCCGGATTTAATGTGGTGTCGGTTCTCGGCGCACTCCGAGAACATCATGGACCTCCAGGTAGGATGAGACTGATTGCCGGCATCAAAGGTTCAACAATTATCGACGATACCTACAATTCTTCGCCTGCGGCGCTCGCGGAAGCTTTAGCGACGCTAGGTGAAGTTAATGTCGCGGGTAGACGCGTTGCCGTTCTCGGAGACATGAGAGAACTCGGCAAACATTCAGATGATGAGCACAAGAGTATCGGCAGACTATCGTCAACTATTTGTGATTTGCTTGTAACAGTTGGTGAGAGCGGAAGAAAGATTGCCGAAGGGGCTATGCAAAATGGCATGGATGAAAGTAAAATCTTTCAATACGAAAATTCGGTTGACGCAGGCAAAGATATTCAAAATATGATCCTGCAAAATGATGTGGTGTTGGTAAAGGGTTCTCAGGGGGTACGCATGGAAAAAATTGTCGAGGAAATAATGATGGAGCCCGACAAGGCACCTGATTTGCTTGTGCGGCAGGAGAGTGAATGGAAAAAGAGGTGAATCCGGATGACTTTGTAGTAGGGGGTCAATTGTTGCTTACTTTTTATTGGGAGCGGCCAGAATACCCCGTCCCTTTAGGGCGGGGATGAATGGCCGCATAATAAATAGTGCGTCCGGTGGGACGCTCCTTTCCAACCCGCCTGACGGCGAGGCAGGCAAAGTTTTCCCGGTGCCTCGCCTAATACCCCGCCAAGGTGATCCGAGGGAACAGTTTACTGCGAAGATAGCCCGCCTGACGGCGAGGCAGGGACGAGGCAAATTTTACTCAAACCAGGTTTGAGTAAGACGATTGTTGTTGTACAGACCTGGTCTGTACAGTGGCAATACAGACCTAAACATAAATTCAAAATTTGTAGTCAGGCGCGTTTGTTATACTCGAAACATGAAAAACAGAAATAAATCGGCTGTAAAAATATACGATTCGGTAGCATTAGACTACGTAAAAAACTTTAGCGAAATGTCTACCGAGGAGTTGGAGTTTAGGAATGCTTTTTTAAAGCGTCTAAAAAGGGGCGCGCATATTGTCGATCTCGGGTGTGGTGCAGGTGACGCGTCAAAATATTTCGTTGAACATGGTATGGAATCAGAGGGTGTTGATTTGTCGAAAGCAATGATTGGTATAGCGAAGGAGAATTATCCGGACATTCACTTTACTATTGCGGACATTAGGAAGTTTATGCCGACCCAAAAAGCGAATGCGGTTTGGGCGAGTTATTCGCTATTTCACTTTGAGCAGTCGGAATTTGAAAAAACCCTGCTACAAATAAAAAAATACCTTAAAAATGAAGGCCTTTTCGCACTAATTGTGCAGGAGGGAGAGGGGGAAGTGGAAGTTGCCGAGCCACTGAGGCCTGAAGAAAAAATATTCATTAGGTTGTATACGGAAAAAGAATTGAAAGCCATATTATCCAAGCACGATTTTGAGGTGCTAGATATAAAAAGAAAATTGCCAAACTCAGAAAAAGAGTATCCGTTTAATAAGTTAATGCTTTTGAGTATATTGAAAAAAAGTAGTTAAGCTTTTTTGTATAAAAATAGTAAAATTCGATAATCTGAAACGTAAGTCGTCGGGTCGTTTTTTTCTGATTTGAGCCTGTTTGCGGCTGGCGGTAGGGTTGGTGACCGCTGTGGGGCGTTATCGAAGTGAGTATTTACAACAGAGCATTGAGCGCGGAGAAAGTTAAACAGTTATATAACATGGGACGCTAGAATATGAATTATGAATAATGAGTTACGAATTATGGAGGGAGGGAAATTAAAAGTTAATTAAATATGGAATTACAAGGGTGACCCTTGCAACGTGCCCGCAAGGGTCACCCTTGTTGCCACGCAAAATGAATTATGAATAATGAACAGCTTTAATCTCGATTGATTAATTCTATAAAATAAAAGGCGCCGCATTTATGCAGAGCCTTTGTGTGTTTGTACTTCAAACACCGTATCTAGGAAATCGTGGACAGTCCAGCTTTGCTTCGGGCCGGCGATGATTGGAAACAACGAACCACGAATTCATCGGTGACGTGATACCTCCCCTCGGTGTCGCGGACGATCCACCCGCCACCCAATTTAATCGTCTCGGGTCGACCGTGCGACATCGCGTACGAAATTGATGCAACAATGGGATTCATACCCCGGCAACGGGTTGCGTGAGTTGCCATTTTTTCGAGCTCCTCGGCAGGTTTCGCCAAAACCGCTTGCGGGTCGACGAGCCGGTTGAAAATAAAACCGTCTTGATGGCCGCTCGCCTGGTAGACTTCTTCAATTTCCGCCTGAGAGAAAGGGAACCATCCGCCCTTTTTCTGGCAAAGCCGTACCACATAGTAAGCCGATACTTCGGTTTCCATGTTGCCGAAGGCGTCGAAGAAGTGTTCAAAGTCTGGTCCGATGTTAATGTCAGACGGTTGAATATTAAACTGATTGTTGACAATAATATTTTTTGCCAAAAGATTTCTCCTACTTTAGATTGTATTTGTCGAGAACAGTAAGGTTGACTCACTAAATGATAGCAGTATTTAGAAGTTGTGTCAAGTGATCGAAAGGTAAGTGTCCACACCCTCCAACCCCCCCTTGTTTTCAACGCCCTAGAGCAAGATATGTTTTAAACCAATTCTCGGGATTGTTCCATTTCAGAGAAAGAATAACTGAAGCCAGGATTGAGGTAGTCTCTGCCCCTCTTTGAGTTTTGGAGCCAAAG
>Ga0209542_10018619_pt1 | contig 11220 bp, 13 predicted proteins | sample RifCSPhighO2_01_FD_184028 | JGI IMG/M metagenome (GOLD analysis project Ga0209542, IMG submission 184028) | Soil microbial communities from Rifle, Colorado - Rifle CSP2_plank highO2_0.1 (SPAdes) (version 2) | ecosystem: Environmental > Terrestrial > Deep subsurface > Rock core/Sediment ...
TAAGGATGGGAAACCTTATTGGTTAATTGATTTTGCTGACGGGACGGATGGTTGGGTGGCGGAGGACGGTTTGGCTTTTGTGCCCAGCAAGTTTGGTTTTGGCGACAAAATTTTAAACAAAAACAAAATTCGTATTTATGGTTCGCCGAACGGCGAGGTAATCGGTTCGCAAAATGCTGACGCCAAAGGAGTTATTGCCGACGGCCCTCGTTATGCCAACAAGGACGCTTGGTATTTTATTGATTATGAGAGTGGTATTGATGGTTGGGCTTGGGAATCAGCTCTCGCTCCGGATACGACCTTTAATGGTTTGAGGTTTAAGGTAAAAAGTATTCTGACTTCTTTGTCAACTATTGTGTCGCTGTTCCTTTTAACTTGTATTGTCTACACCTTGATTAGAATAATTCAAATTTCTTTGGTTCATTACCATAAAATAAAAATTGGAGAAACCAAAATAAGAATTGGTCGGGAGGTTTCGCATCCGCGTTGGGAGAAAGTTCGGGAGCATTTGTCGTCAGAAAATCCCAGCGATTGGCGGTTGGCGGTAATGGAAGCCGATATTATTTTAGGAGAAATGTTGGAAAAGATGGGTTATGTCAAGGGCGAAACCATTGGCGACAAATTAAAGACCATTGAAAAAAGCGATTTCACTTCACTTGACCAGGCCTGGGAAGCTCACAAGATTCGCAATATGATTGCCCACGAAGGCACTGATTACATTTTGACTGAACGCGAAGCCAAGCGAGTTGTCGGTCTTTACGAGCAGGTGTTTAAGGAGTTTCGGTATATTTAGGAAAATTTTTAATTACTAATTTCTAATTTCTAAAAAATGAAAATTACTAAAGTTGGTCATTGTTGTTTGATTATTGAAGTTGGTAATTTACGGATTCTGACTGATCCGGGAAATTATTCAACTGGTCAGGTTGATGTTAAAAACATAGATGTCATTTTGATAACACACGAACATGCGGACCATTTACATTTGGAATCTTTGAAAAAGGTGCTGGAGAATAATCCAAATGCGAAGATAATAACAAATCAAGGAGTCGGCGCTTTGTTGGATGACGCAAAAATTAAATATCAAATTATTGGGCACGGACAGCGGGTTATATTCAAAAATATTTTAATTGAAGGATTTGGCAAAGAACACGCGATTATTTATCCGACTTGGAAAATGGTTGAAAATACTGGTTATTTTATAAATAATGAATTTTTCTATCCAGGTGATGCTTTCTATAAATTAGCGAGACCCGTTGATATTTTGGCTTTGCCGGTTGCTGGTCCTTGGTTGAAAATCTCCGAAGCGATTGATTATGTTCTGTCAATTAGACCGAGAATCAGTTTTCCGGTTCACGATGGAATGTTGCAGAAGGACAAAATAGGCGCTGCCCATCGTATTCCTGAGAAAATTCTTAAAGATAATGATATTGATTTTGTAATTATTAATGAAGGAGAAACAAAAGAATTCAATAAAAAAAAGTGAGCCGGTGTCTCGGCTTTTTAATTTTTACAGAAAAAATGAGTTCACTTTGTCCCCAAGCGGAAGCGGTTTTTTTGAATCAAAACCGCCACATAAATTAAGTAGCGAAGTTATTTCAACTGACAAAATTGATAAAACAGATGAATAATTGTTTTTGCACCTAATCCCGCGATAGCAAATTTAGGTGCGATGATGTAAAATGAAAACAAGATTTAAGAGATGAAAAATAATAATAAGTAGTGGATAAAAATTATGAGATACGAAAGAGTTAGTATAAAAAAGAAAATTTTAATCCTACTTTTGGGTGGACTAGCTCTTGGTTTAACTCATTCGCCTAAGCGGTATTTTAAAATACTTGGCAAAATGGCTGACGAATGGAGGGGAATTAACAAATCCAGCATCAAAAGATCTATAAAAAATTTGTATCGCACTGGCATGCTTAAAGAAGTGAAAAACCAGGATGGCACAATCAGTATAATTTTAAGCGAAAAAGGTAAAAAATTAGCAGGGATTTACAACTTAGACAATCTTAAAATCAGTAAGTCCAAAAAATGGGACGGCAACTGGCGGGTGGTGATTTTTGATGTGCCAGAAAGAATTAAAAAAGTCAGGGAAGCTTTGCGAATGCATTTACGCAAACTTGGATTTTATGAATTACAAAAATCGGTTTTCGTTTGTCCTTTTCCGTGCGCCGAAGAGATAAATCAGATTATTAATTTTTATAATATCAGCGAGTATGTGCGGATTTTGATGGCACATTCAGTGGATAATGAAAATGAATTAAAGAATAAGTTTGGAATCTAAATTGGTTTCCTGATAAACAAATTTTGGTTGCGATGATTTTGATTTTGCACCTAAATTTGCTATCGCGGAATTAGGTGGGATTAATAATGCAGGTGCGAGTTTAATTATTGTTTAATTATTACTGAAATTGTTAGATAGGTCATTAGAAGTCATGTTATAATGTTTTTAATGACTTACTTGTGGAGTTTATTAATTTTGGCGGTGGGGGCGACGGTGGGTAGTTTTTTGAATGTGGTTGCTTTACGACATGACACGGGCCAATCGCCTTTGGCTGGTCGGTCGCTTTGCCCGGCTTGTCATAGAAAATTATCGGTAATTGATCTGGTGCCGGTTTTCAGTTTTATTTTTCTGCGCGGCAAGTGCGGCACTTGCCGCGCGAAGATTTCCTGGCAATATCCGTTGGTGGAAATTTTAACCGCCATAATTTTTCTTTTTTTGTTTAAGTCGCCGCTAGCACTGATTGCTTGGTGTGTGTTGATTGTTATTATGATTTACGATTGGCGGCATAAAATTATTCCAGATGGTTTGGCATTGGCTTTTGGTATTTTGGCTTTAATTATTACCATTGTCAGCAATTTGGGTAGTAATTTATTTTGGCCTTTACTCTGGGGCCCGCTTTTTGCCTCGCCTTTTTTCTTGTTTTGGTATTTTTCTGGTGGCAAATGGATGGGACTAGGCGATGCTAAACTCGGGCTTGGTTTGGGTTGGCTTTTGGGCGCTTCCAGCGTTGACGCCTTTCTTCTGACTTTTTTGATTGGAGCCCTGGTTTCTTTGCTGATTATTGGCTGGCAGAGCTGGCGAAAAAATCAAGGAAGGATTACAATGAAGAGCGAAGTGCCCTTCGCCCCATTCTTATTTGCCGCAACTTTTCTAGTTTATTTTTTCAATATCAGCGTGTTTGGTTTAATAAATAATTTTTTTAGATGAAAATTCCCACCCAAAGAGGTTTTACTTTAGTGGAGACAATGGTGGCTTTGGGCATTTTTGTGATAGTTACCGCAATTGTTTTTGTTGGCAATAGCCGTTTCAACAATACAATTTTTTTGACCAATTTGGCTTATGATGTGGCTTTGACCGTGTCGCGAGCGCAATCCTACGGCATCAATGTCAGGCCATTTGACAGCGCCACTAATCCATTTGAGGTTGGTTATGGTGTTCACTTTAAGCGTGGTTCTGCGACAACTGACCCCAAAGAATCAGATAATTTTTCTTTCGTTCTTTTTGCTGATACCGCTAATCCAAATAAGAATAAACATTACGATAATTCCAGCGAATTTTTGGAGCGCTATCTTATTCGGCGGGGTAATTATATTTCTAAACTCTGGGTTAATACTGATAATAATGAAACTCAAGAGCTTGATATCACCTTTCTCCGTCCCGACCCCGACGCTTATTTTACCTGTTCTATTTGCACCAATGCTACTACTAGAGTTGGCATAGAAGTGATTTCGCCAGCGAGTCTTAAAAAAAATATTATTATAGAAGCCACCGGTCAAATATCAGTCCAATAAAATTTTATGAATTGGAACTTGGAACTTGGAACTTGGAACTTTCGCGATAGCGGCGGTTTCAGTTTAATTGAAATTCTCGTTTCCATTGCCATTTTTTCGGTGGTGATGGTTACGGCTGCCGGCGCTTTGCTGGCGACTATTGACGCTAATCACAAGTCCCAAGCGATTCAATTGGCGATGAATAATTTGGGCTTTGCTTTGGAAAGTATGTCGCGGGTAATTCGGGAGGGTAACACTTATTACTGTGGCGATAAAGATACATTGGAAAAAAATCTGGCAAATAATCAATCTCCCAATGATTGTGGTGGTGGCGAAAATTTTTTCGCTTTTAAGCGGACTAGTTATAATAAAACTGTCTCTTATTATCTATACAATAATCAGATTATGCGCAAAGAAGACAGTGCCGATGCGCAAGCTATTACCGCGTCCGGAGTTAAAGTGGAAAATTTAACATTTTATGTAAGCGGGTCAGGCGACCCCCAAAAGCGAGCAATGGTGACGATTGTCATTCAAGGCACTGCTGGTGAAACGGCGAAAGTTCAAACGCCGTTTAATTTACAAACAACACTATCACAAAGAATGCCATAATGAAAAAAGACAACAAAAATGGTTTTACTTTGGTGGAGACGCTGGTGGCGATTGCGGTTTTGCTTTTAGCGGTGGCGGCGCCGTTGTCATTGGCGACTAAAAGTTTGAATTCTTCCGCGCTTTCTAAACAACAAATTACCGCCAGTTTTTTGGCGCAAGAAGCAATGGAATATATTAGAAATGCTAGAGATAGGAATGTTCTAAAAGATGGGCCAGAGAATTGGTTGAAGGGTACTGGTGTTAAAATGGACTTTTGTTTGAACAACAAGTGCCAAGTTGATGTTCTCAACAATAAAATAGAAAAGTGTATTGGTAGTTGCTTGCTATTACGCTACAGTGAATCAAGTGGTGTTTATAGTTACGATTTGGGTAATGATACCATTGATTCTTTCTATACCAGAACAATAGAAATGAATGAAATAGAAACAGATGTTGAAGTCGCGATTTTGGTAACGGTTTCTTGGCAAGGAACAAATGGCGTGGATTATAAAGTTATCGCTCGCGAGAATTTAACTAATTGGCAATAATGAAATTATCAAAATTTAAAAATCGCGGCTTCACTTTATTGTTTGCGGTTTTGATTGCTAGCGTTTTGCTGTCTGTGGCTCTGGCGATTTTCAGTCAGATGTATAAATCATTATTGTTGTCTTCCGCCAGCAAAGAATCATTAGCCGCTTTTTACGCCGCTGATTCGGGCATAGAATGTGTTCTCTACTGGGACTTGAAGCATGATGGTTTTGCTGAAAGCATTTTTCCTACTCCCGGCAATCCTTCTGGTGGAAAAGGAAACATTACTTGCAACGGTCAAGATTTTCCTAATGGATGGGCTTCTGGAGGTATTAATCCAATAACAACAGAATTTAATCTATCTTTTACTGATACTGGGGGTTGCACAGAAGTGACGGTTAGCAAAAGCGAAATTAATACTACTATAGAATCGCGCGGTTATAATATTTGCGATGCCAGTAGTCCGAGGAAATTGGAGCGGGCAGTTCGCGTTACCTATTAATTTTTTATGAGCGCGCCGAAAGAAATTATTGTCCGGTTGAATAAACTTAAAGAGGCGATTGAAAAATATCGTTATGAATACCATGTCTTGGATAAATCAACCATTTCGCCGGAGGCCCTGGATTCGTTGAAGCGCGAGCTGGTGGAAATTGAGACAAAATATCCAGAATTGGCAACAACTGATTCTCCTTCGCAAAGAGTGGCTGGTAAACCTTTGCCGGAATTTGAAAAAGTTGCTCACAAAGTTTCCCAGTGGTCGTTTAATGACGCTTTTACCGAAGAGGATATTAGAAATTTTGATGTGCGGGTGAAAAAATTCTCGGCGGCAAGGTTGAACCTTGGATCTGAAAAAAGGTTCAACTTTGACTATGTTTGCGAATTAAAAATTGACGGACTGAAAGTTGTTTTGGAATATGAAAAAGGAATTTTGAGCCGCGCGGCTACGCGCGGCGACGGCAAGATTGGCGAGGATGTGACCCAAAATGTTCGGACAATTGAATCGGTGCCGCTTCGGCTTCGGCGAGCCGTTGGTGTGATTGTGGAAGGCGAGGTGTGGCTTGGCAAAAGTCAATTCCAGAAATTAAATGTCCAACAAAAAAAGAAAGGCGAGCCAGAATTTGCCAACCCACGAAACATCGCCGCCGGTTCTATCCGCCAGCTGGACCCAAAAATTACCGCTAGTCGGCATTTGGAAGTTTTTATTTATGACCTTGCCCAAGCCGAAAATATTCCAGCGACTCAAATTGAAGAATTAAAATATTTGGAAGAACTCGGTTTCAAAGTCAATAAACATCGCCAACTTTGCCAGAATGTTGATGAAGTTATAAGTTTTTGGAAAGAGTGGCAGAAGCGCGCGCCGAAGGAAGATTATTTAATTGATGGTGTGGTAATAAAAATCAATGAAAGAAAAGGACAGGAAGCGCTTGGTTATACCGGCAAAGCGCCACGGTGGGGTATCGCTTTCAAATTTCCGGCGGAGCAAGTGACCACAATAGTAGAGGATATTGTTTTTCAAGTTGGTCGCACTGGTGTCATTACGCCGGTGGCGCGTTTGAAACCGGTTTCCGTTGCTGGTTCGGTGGTCTCGCGAGCAACGCTTCATAATGAAGATGAAATTAAACGGTTAGATGTGCGGATTGGCGATACGGTAATTTTACAAAAAGCCGGCGATGTCATTCCCGATATTGTTCAAGTAGTCAAAGAATTGCGAACGGCAAAAGAAAAAATGTTTGTCTGGCCCAAGAAAATTACCGAATGCGGCGGTGATGGAAAAATTGAAAGAGTTGATGGCGAAGCTGCTTGGCGTTGCGTTGATAAAGATTCCTTTATTATTCAGAAACGGCGATTTTATCATTTTGTTTCCAAACATTGTTTTGATATTGAAGCGCTTGGTCCGAAGACCATTGATTTGCTTTTGGCTAATGGCTTGATTTCTTCTTATTCCGACATTTTTTCGTTGAAACGGGGAGATCTTTTGACTTTGCCGCGCTTTGCCGAAAAGTCCGCTGATAATTTGCTGGAAGCGGTTGAACAAGCTAAAAAAGTGTCATTGCCGAAATTTTTGGCGGCGCTCTCCATTCCACAGGTTGGTGAAGAGACCGCTATTGATTTGGCGGATCAATTTCAAGATTTCCAAAAAATCGCTGCCGTCTCGTTTGAAGAGTTAGAAAAAATCAATGGCGTAGGACCAAAAGTGGCATCAGCGATTATTTCTTGGTTTGCCGTTTGGGAAAACAAAAAATTGGTAGGCGATTTGTTGAAGCAAGTAAAAATTGAAAAATACGCGCCGCCCCGCTCTAGCGGGGCGGCGCTAGCCGGCAAAACTTTCGTGCTAACTGGTTCGTTGAAATCATTGGAGCGCGATACTGCTAAACAAAAAATCCGCGAACGCGGCGGCGCGGTTGTGGAAAGTGTTTCCAAAAAAACCAGTTTCGTGGTAGTAGGTGAGAACCCGGGCAACAAAGCCGTCCGCGCCGCCGCGTTCGGCGTGTCCCAACTCTCCGAATCGGAGTTTCTAAAACTTATCGGTTAGATTTGTGCTAAAATATCCTCATGGATTTATATTCTCAATTCCCAGGTAAAGTAGTGGAGACAAACAACCGATTTAAACATGTAATGGCCATCGCTTTGGACCCGAGGACTAATTTTCGTGAGGGTATAATTCGCTGTATTACCAATCGCGAGGGCGATGTTGCCGTTAAAGGTTTTACTGATCGAAGTGTTCTCGCTAAAGTTAAAGGCGATTCGCTGGAACATTTTGAAATTAGCGAACAATTGAAAATCAAAAATGAAAAGGAAATCGTCAACAACTTACTAAATACCGGACATGATTTTATAGGTTTGGAAGACCCCGATATTTGGATTGATGAAGAAACTGACTCACTTCACCTTTATTTTACTTTGCCGATGATTGGCCGTCGGAATGAGAATGGTGAGAAAATTACTGACACACTAATTCATCTTGGTCACGCTGTCGGTAAAAATCTGGACTCGCTCACTATGACCGAGCCGTCTCTTATGGCTGATAAAAACACCCACGGCGCCAAAGAACTTTCCATCGCACCGATAAACAGACAAGGTTTTCGGTTTAATTTGGTTGAGTCGTCATTCGAAGGTGAAGTTTACAAACTTTCCACTGTTCGCATTGCAATTGCCGAAGATATGGGTAAACCGTGGAAATTTGGCGAAACGATTTTTAATCCAGAAGTTTGGAAAATCCCATGGATTGGTGGTCATGCTTCGCCCGGCCCGCTTTTCCCGAAAACATTTATTGATGTTGGTAAAGATAAATTACTCGGTATCATTAATGGTCGCGAGGCAAATAAAAGAGTTGGTGATGAAACACTCTATGGAATTTTCTCAGTCGGATTATTTATCTACAATTATGAAAATGGCAAAATTGATTGGGTTTCGCACGAACCGTTTATAAGAGATTCTGAAGCCAGGACAATTACCTTCGCCAGCCAATTCGTAGAGACCGGAAAAGGAGAAGGAATACTTTATTCCCATGTTGACGACTCTTTTGTTCGCGCTTATGGCTTGAAAGCCGAATTCATCAAGGATCTATTACCATAAATTTTACCAAACACTTAAACTTTCACGATCGTGAATAATAAGTGTATGGGGACAAAAATTACAAATAAGATTGCAGTCGCGTTTTTATTTGTAATTCTGATAATCAAAAAGGCGCCGCAAGCGACGCCTCAAAGAATTTCCTCAAGAACAATTCTAGTCGCAAGCAGCTCCGCCAGCTAGATCAAAACGCGTTCCGGGCGGGCAGGCATCAATTAGCTCTTGGTCGTATTTACGATTAAGCTCGCGTTCGTAGTTATCGCCGCAAGTTCCGTGACCGTTATAATTATGGTTCAACTTCAGTATCAAACGGTTGGTTGCACCAGATACAAAGACATGAGACATTCGCATTTCTAGCCATAACACCTTCTCCTTTCTCTAGGGAAAGATTACACGATTAGTTATTTTTATCAAGACCAATCCAACATTTGGTGTTTTTGTCTGTTGGAGGTAAAATATCCCCATGAACAAACAGAAGGCAAATATAATTTGGTTTAAGGATTTGGAAAATGAAAATTGAATTTACCAATCACGCCAAGCAGAGGATTTTTTTGGAGCGTGACATTTCTCTCGCTGACATTAAACGAGTTATAAGAAGTTACCAGTTTAAGATGATATTACCGGACAGCAAAATAAAGTGTAGTGGAATGGTGGACGGGAGGACACTGGTTGTGGTATATTTCATGGACAGGAAAGGAATTTATGTAATTGTTACGGCTTATTTCAAATAATAAATAATATGGAAATAAACTACGATAAAAAAGCGGATGCGATGTATTTGTATTTTCAGAGGGGCAAAAAACCAGCTCGCACAGTTGAACTGGCTGATACCGTGCTCGTTGATTTAGATCGAAATAAAAAAGTTATCGGCGTGGAGGTTTTGTGCGTTTCTAACCAACTCGGTCGCCGTTTCGGCAAAACTAATTTAGCCGAAGGTTTGAATATCACCGTGCCGGTGTTAGCATAACTATTTTTCAAAATTACAAATAAGATTGCGAGCGCGTTTTTATTTGTAATTTTTTTGTGGATAATCCCAGCGGGAGTTTTTTTGATGTGTTAAAATACCCCTATGGAAATTGAAACCATTCAAAAAATTATCATCTTTAGCTTGCTTGGCGTTTTTTTTCTAGGACGATATTTTTGGTCTCTTTTTGAAGGAAAAAGAAACAAGATATCAGTAAATAAAAATACCACCAAAGGTCGCTTTTGGATTTCAATTATCATCTACGCTTTGTTGCCGATTTTGATTGTTTTAAATCTAGACAACATTTTTACCTTTTTTCAAATTACAAATGAAGTGGAGATTATCTTTTTTGTTGGAACATTCATTAGCATTTCGGGTCTTTTGCTTATGATTTTAGCCAGATTACATCGCCAGAGTGATTGGGGATTTATGGGTGATACTGCCGGACAAGTGCTTTTTACAAAAGGAATTTATTCTATAACTCGTCATCCTTATTATGTTGGGGCAGCGATGGTAATATTCGGTGTATATTTGATATCAAATAGTTGGTTTTTATTGTTGACATTGTTCGGAATTTTATTTCTTAAAAGAGTAATCAGAGAAGAGGAAACTTTTTTGTCAGAACGATTTGGTGATGAATGGGTAAAATACAAAAATAGGGTTGGTATTATTCCTTGGTTGAAGATATAAGATTTTATCTATGGACAAACAAAAGGCAAACATGATTTGGTTTAAGGATTTGGGCATTGACGATGTGCCGATTGTGGGAGGAAAAAACGCGGCCTTGGGTGAAATGTTTGCTAATCTGACAAAGCTTGGGATTAATGTGCCGAACGGTTTTGCTATTACTGCTCGAGCTTACAATGAATTTTTGGATAAGGCCGGTATTCGCGTCGGTATGGAAAAAATTTTGAAGGATTTGGACACCAGCAATATACGGGCCTTACAGAAAGCCGGCAAGAAAGTTCGCAAGCTAATTTTGAAAAGTAAATTGCCAAAGGATTTGGAATACGAAATCGCCGGCGCTTATCAAGAACTGGGTAAACAATTTGGTGTAGCCGAGCCGGATGTGGCAGTGCGTTCATCGGCGACAGCGGAGGATTTGCCCGATTCTAGTTTTGCCGGTCAGCAGGAGACCTATTTAAATATAGTTGGTGTGAAGGACTTGCTTTATGCGGTGAAAAAATGTATCGCTTCGCTTTTTACCGACCGAGCAATTTCCTATCGGCAAGATCGCGGCTTTGCCCATACGGCGGTGGCTTTATCAGTTGGTGTGCAAAAAATGGTTCGGGCTGACAAGGGTGTTTCGGGTGTGGCTTTTTCCATTGATACCGAAACTGGTTTTGACAAAGTGGTGGTGATTAATGCTTCTTATGGTTTGGGTGAAATGGTGGTTCAAGGCAAAGTGACGCCGGACGAATTTGTGGTGTTCAAGCCGACTTTAGCCGAAGGAAAACGGGCTATTGTTACCCGCGATATTGGCGTGAAAGATGTGAAAATGATTTATGGTCGTAGGGGGACTGAAATTATCAAGACCTCACCAGCCGAGCGTGCGGTTTTATGTTTGTCTGATGACGAAATTTTGAAACTGGCTGATTGGGTGGTGAAAATTGAGAAATATTTTTCCGATAAAAAAGGTCATTACCAACCGATGGATACTGAATGGGCAAAAGATGGCATTTCCGGACAATTATTTATTGTCCAAGCCAGACCGGAAACGGTTCAAGCAACTCGCGATAAAGCGCTTTACATTGAATATCGTTTGAAAGAAAAAGGTAAAGTTTTGACAACTG
>Ga0209542_10018621_pt1 | contig 11220 bp, 10 predicted proteins | sample RifCSPhighO2_01_FD_184028 | JGI IMG/M metagenome (GOLD analysis project Ga0209542, IMG submission 184028) | Soil microbial communities from Rifle, Colorado - Rifle CSP2_plank highO2_0.1 (SPAdes) (version 2) | ecosystem: Environmental > Terrestrial > Deep subsurface > Rock core/Sediment ...
GTTGTCGCGGTTGGCGAGAAGACGTCAAAGGGTTCTGTCCGCTCGGTTGCAGGTTTTAATATAATCGCTTTCCTTAGGCAGTTTTCAAGTATGGTAATTGACATAGGTGGTCACCCTATGGCAGCAGGGTTTACCATAGAAACAGAAAGAATAGAAGAATTTAAAAAAGTGCTTTTTAGCGAAGCAGAAAAAAATATCTCTGACGATCTTCTTCAAAGAAAAATAAAGATAGATATGGAATTACCATTTTCCTTCTTGGACCTTAAGCTTTACCTTTCCCTTCAGAAACTTGCGCCATTCGGACAAGGCAACCCCGAGCCTTTATTTGTCTCGAAAAACGTTCGGATCGAGGATGTAAGATTTGTGGGAAGAGACAAAAAGCACGCAAGCTTGATTTTCTCGCAAAATGGAAAACTTATCCGCGGAATATATTTCAACTGCAAAGATAAAAATTTAAAAAAAGGCGACGCTGTAAATATTGCTTATTCTCTCGAAAAAGATGATTGGAATGGAAATGGGAAAGTTCAACTGAAAATTAGAGATATAAGATTTTAACGAGGAGGTCTTTTTCGTCGTTGACTCATTCTTATTTTAACAGGGTGAATTACTACCCCATCAGGAGTTTGAACCATCCTAACAGGTGCACCTGTACACTCTGCAATAAAATCAGCGGCGGCTTGCCTATCGTTTTTTCTCTCATCAGAAAACGGTTTGCCCGTTTTGGTACTCGGTTTAATTAGAGACTGAACGTCTCCATCCTCCAGTCCAATTGGTCTAAATTCTTTTTTCATTTTTGCCCAAAAAAAATCCCCCGCATTTACTGCGAGGAATTTAATATATAAAAGTTTAATTGAGAATTGCTTTTACTAACAATCAAAATATACCAAGATTAAAAGTCCTTGTCAATAAGCGCGCTTCAATATAAAATATGTTTATGGTTCGACAAATCTCACCACAAGTTGCGAGAAGCACTATAATTTCAGCGATCGAACAAGTCGGTAAAGAGATTAAGCTCGCGGGGTGGGTAGAAAGAGTAAGAAGCCACGGTAAGATTTCTTTTTTTGATTTGCGTGACCGTTCAGGGACGATTCAAATCGCAGCATTTGATGAGGAGGCAGCCCAAGTATCAAGTCTTTCGGTGCAGGACGTTGTGGAAATTGAAGGAGAAGTTAAAGCGCGGGATGAAAAATATATAAATCCGGAAATAGAAACCGGAAGTGTCGAGATTAGGTTAAAAAAACTTAAGGTAATTTCAAAAGCAGCAGAAATGCCTTTTGACATGGGGGGTAAAGACTTGGATCTTGAACTTCCGACACTTCTTGATTTTAGAGCTTTAACTCTGAGGCATCCAAAGATCGCCCCAATATTCAAAGTGCAGGAAGTTGTAATAGACTCTTTTAGAAAAGCAATGCAAGAAAAGGAATTTACAGAGTTCCAGTCGCCTGTAATTATTCCACAAACCGCAGAAGGGGGCGCTGAAGTATTTGAAGTCGACTATTTTGGACACAAAGCATTTCTTGCGCAAAGCCCGCAATTCTATAAGCAGATTCTGGTAGGAGTTTATGAACGTGTTTTTACTGTCAACAAAACTTTAAGGGCAGAACCTTCAATTACAACCCGTCACCTGGCAGAGGTTACAACTCTTGATGCAGAATTCGGTTTTATAGATTCCTGGCTCGATGTCCTCTTAATGGCTGAATACACCATTAAGTATATTCTCGCGGCCGTTGCTGAAAAGGCAGAAAAGGAACTGGAAGTTTATAGCGCATCACTTCCAAAAGTAGCAGAGTCTATTCCTCGATTAAAATTGCGGGAAGCTCAAGAAATCATAATGAAAAGGACAGGACGTGACAATAGAAAAGAACCCGATTTAACACCAGAAGATGAGCGAGAAATATCCAAGTATGCTTTACAGGAAAAAGGGTCGGATCTTATTTTTATAACACACTATCCGGTTGAAAAACGTCCATTTTATACTTATGAAGATCCTGACGATCCAGGCTATACACTGAGCGCTGACTTGATCGGAAAAGGAATCGAATGGATGACGGGGGGACAGAGAATAAACGACCCCGTGTTACTTTCCGAAAATGCAAAAAAAAGAGGGATTGATATTAAAAAAAGCGATCTTTATTTGCAAGCTTTTGCCTATGGAATGCCACCAGAAGGGGGTTTCTCTTTTGGATCTGAAAGAATTGTGATGCAGATTTTAGGACTTTCAAATATAAGGGAAGCATCACTTTTCCCGCGGGATATGGAGAGAGTGGACACGCGATTTTCGAAAACAGAAAAATAGTTCCTCAATGAAAATCAAACTTACGATTAAGGAAACAATACTATTTTTAGTATGTATTAACATCGTTTTTTTGATTTTAATTTTCTATCTTAGAAATCAGATTCAAGAGAACCAAGTTATTAATATCTCCAGTCCTACAAATAATGTTGGGCTACCTTATCTCAAGCAAAGCATTGAAGATTTGAGTATTTCTTCAAAAGCATACGTAATTTATAATCCGGGGGAGCGAGCAATAGTTTCTAGTAAAAATGCAAATTTCCGTTTTTCTCCGGCATCAACGGCAAAAGTTATGTCCTCGATAATAGCGCTCGAACATTATTCGCTTGAAAAAATACTTATTGCAAAAAATGTCGAACAGGTTGAAGGATCAAAAATGAAGCTATTTGAAGATGAAAATATTTCTGTCAGGAATCTTCTATATGGAATGCTGTTGCCGTCCGGAAACGATGCCGCTTACGTTTTATCTGAAAGCTTCCCGGGAGGAAAGGAGGCATTTGTATCCGCTATGAATGATAAAGCAAAGAAGTTAAAACTCTTAAATACAAAGTTCGTTGATCCCGCCGGATATGACGATAACAACTATTCAACCGCTTATGAATTGGCCCGTTTAGCTTCCTATGCAATGGAAAATCCAGAGTTCAGGAAAATCGTTTCGACCAAAAGCATATCAGTTTTTGATGCGACCGGACAAGTCGAGCATACACTTATAAATCTTAATGAGTTGCTCGCAATTCCTGGTGTAAACGGGGTAAAAACCGGATTTACAAATGAAGCGGGTGGGGTTCTAATTACTTCTATAGCCGCTAATACGAGCAACTATATAATAGTAGTTCTTGGAAGCAGTGACAGATTCGCCGATACCGGAAATATCATAAGAAACATAGTCAGGAATTTAACCCTAATTTCCTATTGAAGTTTCAGGTACTGCCTGCACATAAGCAACAAAATCCTTCCCCCCAAAAACTATCACCGGTAAAAAATAAGGTTGATTTTCTTCCCCTGCGTAATATCCCAGAGATACGTCAGTAATATCAATTGTTGTATTGTCAGTGTTGTTAATAATCAGGGCATCTCCACGCTTTAAATCCTCAAAGGCCTCAAGCGCGGTTTTAATTGGATAATCCGTGACCTCTTTAGTATTTGCAAGAAAATGCGTAAATCTTGCTTCAACAACTTTTGTTTCCGTATCGATAGATTTGTAAACAAAATACATAGTTGAACGGTCCAAGCGGGGGTAATAAATTGGAAGATTATCAATCTTCTTTTGCATCAAATTAAGCTCGACAACCTGCGCGTTACTGCGGCTATCCACTTTGATTAACTTTCCATCTCCAACTGCAAAATATGATACATCCGAACGCCCCTCATCAATATCCGATATATCTTCTCCAAGATTTTCAAGAATATTTTTCGTTTCGGTAAGTACGGTATTTTTATTGCCAAAATCAGGAGAAAGAGTACCGGGCGGTTGAGTCAAAAAATTAGAAAGAATTCTAAAATTATCAGTTAGAATATTATATTGAATCGCGTCTCCTTCCGTGTTGCTCCATTGGTAGACGGATTCATTTATTTTTGTTTCATTATTTATAAATCCCAGAAAGGATACATTTTCTCTTGCAGTTTGTAAGGCTGTAAGACTCGGTTCTTTCCTTTTTATTTTATAGACTTTTACGCGGTCCGGGATTTGTCCACGCAAATTCCCCGTAGTCGGAAGTTCTCCGGTAACTGTATTGATTTGATATGTAAGGTTGGATGATTCATTTGGGGGAAATTCTATCCTCGGAAGCTTACCAAATTTTTCCGCGGGGGGAGGTGGAGGGGTAGGGAAAAACGCATTTTTAAAAATTTGTCCTCCTTTAAAGAAAACAAATATAACCGTCACGATTATCGCTGATGCCGCAAGAAGTTTAAGAATAACTCTTATCTCGGCCGTTACGTCTGCGAGTTTTGCCATATGAATTGAGTATAAGAAAGTTTGTGTGATAAAATCAAGCTTATGAGTGTAATTGTCAGATTCGCCCCCAGTCCTACAGGTATCCCCCACGTAGGAGGCATGAGGACAGTTTTATTTAACTATTTTTTCGCAAAGGCGGGCTTCGGGAAATTCATCTTAAGAATTGAAGATACGGATCAGGCACGAAAAGTTGAGGGAGCAGTAGAAGCAATAGAGGAATCACTTATGTGGCTTGGTGTCGCGTGGGATGAATATGAAGTGCAATCGAAGCGTCTTTCTCACTATAAAAAATACGCGGAAGAACTTGTTTCAAAAGGAAAAGCCCGAGAGGATGATGGGGCAATCAGGTTTAATGTCCCAAAAGAAGGTGCAACGTCTTGGATTGATGCTGTCGGAAATAAAAAAATCGAATTTTTAAACAGCGAAATTGAAGACTTCATAATTCTTAAAAAAGACGGATTTCCAACTTATCACTTAGCAAATGTTGTTGATGACCACCTAATGAATATATCCCATGTTATACGCGGAGACGATTGGATTCCTTCCGCTCCAAAACACATAATGCTTTATCAGGCATTCGGTTGGGAGCCTCCTGTTTTTGCTCATGTTCCCAATGTTTTGGGGTCTGAAGGAAGAAAAAAACTTTCAAAAAGACACGGCGCAAAATCCGCACTCGATTATAAAAAAGAAGGAATTTTGTCAGATGCGATAGTTAACTATTTGATGCTTCTTGGCTGGACACCTAAAAATGATAGAGAAATTTTAACAACTAGTGAAATTATACAAGAGTTTAAATTGGAAGATATCCATACAGCCCCCGCGATTTTTGACGAGCGAAAATTATTATGGATGAATGGAGAGTACATAAGAGCAAAATCAGACGAAGATCTTATAAATTTACTTAAAGAATTTAACAAAGATGAAAAAGAAGTTTTAAAAATTTTGGAAAACAGACAAATTTTGTCTTTGACAAAAACGAGAATGAACACTTTGGTGGATTTTAAGAAATTGGTAACTTCCGAAACCACAAATCTTTCTGGGGAGGAAAATAAAATCAGGGAAAGCTTGCTGGCAGAACTAGAACAAGTTAGTAGTTGGAATAAGGATGAAATTTTTTCTGTCTTCAAAATAATTCTTGACAAATATCAAATTCGAATGCCGGTCCTTTATAAAATTTTTACCGGTAAGGAAACAGGGCTTCCCCTTCCTGATTTCTTAGAAGCGCTTGGCAAAGATGTATCACTTGCAAGAATAAGATGAATTTAATTGCCCAGATTATCTCGATTCTTTCAAACCCCGCGGTGCTTTCAATCCCTGCATCTTACGCGCTTGTTTTTAGAACAAGCGGTGACGCCCTATATTCGGCGGTATGGACGGTTGTGTCCCTTATTTTTACCGGCGCTATTGTTATATATGTTTTATATGGGATAGGTAAAGGTATATTTTCCGATTTCGACGTTTCGGTAAGAGAAGAGAGGAAGCCGCTATTTATTTTTACCGCCGTAATTGCAGTCCTATATTTATTGGTAATATTTTTTTTGAACGGTCCAAAAATTCTTATGGTAACACTCGGCGCGCTGTTGCTTGGTGTTTTTATGGATAGCATTATTAACAAGCGAATAAAGGCGAGTGTTCACCTTGCTGTTTTTACTTCATTTTCACTGGTTTTAGCTATACTTTTTGGAGGGGCATTTTGGATTTTTCCAGTTTTTGCGCCTATCGTTGCATGGTCAAGAATAAAACTTAAACGCCACAGGCTTTCAGAGACAGTAATAGGTACTTTAATTGGAGTTTTTCTTGTTATAGTGATTTATTTAGTTGTACAATATCTACTAGGTATAAAATAATGACCCATAAACACACGCTTCACCAGTCCTTCGGCTATGCATTTGCAGGAATTATTCATGCAGTCCGGGAAAACAGGAACCTTAGAATTCACTTTATAATCGCTATTGCGGTTTTTGTTTTATCAATTTATTTAAAAGTTGCGTATCAGGATTTGGCAATACTTATAGTACTCATAGTTTTGGTTATCGCAGCTGAAATGATTAATACATCACTTGAAGAAATGACGGATTTAATAACAAGTGAGCACAGACAAGAAGCCAAGGTTGCAAAAGATGTAGCGGCGGGAATGGTGCTTGTGGCATCTATCGGAGCGGCACTTGTAGGCGCATTAATTTTGGGACCTTACGTCCTTCCTTCCTTTATCTGATATTTGATCCGGGCTGTACATCTTCAAAAACAGTCAGAGGAACGGGTTTATCAGTAGTATCAGCTGCAAGTAACATTCCCTGACTTTCTCCTCCCATCATTTTTCTTGGTTCCAGGTTTGCCGCTATGATTACATTTTTTCCGATCAAATCTTTGGGACTATAAAATTTTACTATTCCTGCGAAAATTTGTCTTGGGGTTTCCTCTCCAACATCAACCATAAGTTTTATCAATTTTTCAGAACCCTCGACCGCTTCTGCACTCAAAACCTTTCCTGTTTTAAGTTCCACTTTCTTAAAATCATCAATCGAAATCATGAATCAATTATATCATTACTCCCATTCCATGGTTGCGGGGGGTTTGGTGGAAATATCATAAACCACACGGGAGATCTGCGGAACTTCATTCACAATTCGAGACGAAATTCTTTGTAAAACATCGTACGGCAGTCGCGCCCAGGTAGCAGTCATTACATCTTTTGATTCAACAACTCTTAAAGCTATCACTTCACCAAAAAATCTTCCGTCTCCTTTGACTGCAACTGAGTCTGCCCCCGTCATAATAGGAAAAGACATGTATATATTTTTCATCAGTCCGGCTTTTTCAAGCTCATCAAGAATTATTGCATCAGCTTGTTTAATCTTAGCTAAACGTTCGGGTGTTACTTCACCTCGAATTCTCACCGCGTATCCGGGTCCCGGAAATACTTGTTTATTTACAAATTCTTCAGGCAGCCCTAGCATTGACCCGATTTTTCTTACCTCGTCTTTATAAAAGTGTCGTAAAGGTTCAAGAAGTTCCAGCTTCATTTCGGAAGGTAATCCTCCAACATTGTGGTGGCTCTTAATTTTATCTGCATGTTTTGTGCCTTGGGATTCGATAACGTCGGAATAAATTGTCCCCTGCAGTAAAAACTTTATGTGTTTATTTTGTTGTTTTAATTTTTCTACTTCGCGTTCAAATACTTCAATATAAAAACCACCTATAACTTTTCTTTTTTGCTCAGGGTCAGATACTCCTGATAATTTTTTTAACATTTCTTCTTGCACGTCCACAATAATGGGTTTGACGTGATGTTCGGAGAATATTTTTCTGACATTATCAGCCGTGCCCTCACGCATAAGCCCATTTTCTACATAAACAGGAATGAAATGGTCGCCTAATGCCTCAGCCGCAAGTGTTCCTGCAACAGTCGAATCAACGCCGCCTGAAACTGCCCCTATAACATATTCTTCACCTACAGTTTGATTTATCCGTTTGATCAAATCTTTTGTATCTATGGCATTATTTTCGGTTTTCATTTCGCAAATCTTGACAAAATTTTCTAGAATTTTTGTTCCTTCCTCGGTATGTTCAACTTCCGGGTGAAAGAGTATCCCAAAAATTTTCTTTTCTTCGTTTACGGTGAAAGCGAAAGGTACGTGTTCGGTCGAGCCTATCGGTTTAAAACCATCAGGGAGAGATACAATTTCATCGCCATGGCTCATCCACACAACCGAAGATTTTTTCAAACCTTCGGTAATTTCCAATTTCCAATTTCCAATTTCCAATTTTGCTGGGCCGTATTCTTTTCTGCCTGCAACAACTTCTCCTCCCAAAAGCTTTGCGATTGTCATGAATCCGTAGCAGATTCCGAGTACCGGAATACCAAGTTCGAAAATCTTTTTATCAATTGTTGGTGCACCTTTTTCATAAACTGAAGCCGGGCCGCCTGAAAGTATTAAACCTGCGGGTTTGTCTTCCTTAATTTTTGCAAGCGTTTCTTCGGGGTGAATAATAAGGGATTCTGCCCCCAAATCTTTAAACCTGCGGGAGATCAGGTGTGTAGTTTGTGATCCGAAGTCAACGATATAAATCATTGTTAATATGATTGATCCCGAATCAAGTTCGGGACTACACATTTCATGTGTAGCTTTTTCCGGCATTTGTTACCAGAATATCGTGGGGATGGGACTCTGTAAGGGAAGCTTGTGTAATTTGTATAAATTTTGCTTTTTTTTGCATTTCAGTTATGGTACGTGCTCCACAATAATAAAATCCCGATTTTATACCGCCAAGCGCAATATCAAGAACTTCTTGAACAGTACCTCTAATCGGAACGAGTCCTTCAACGCCTTCCGCGACAAGCGTCCTGTCACTGTAGCTTTTTCCATGGTATTCTCCTTCAGACTTAATTCTTGCCCCTTCTTTCATAGCGGCTTCCGACCCCATTCCTCTGTATTCTTTAAAAAGATATTTTCCGCTGTGGTTAAAAATACTTTTAAAGCGGTGAGGTACTTGTTCCTCAGATAATTCCACTTGCTTTCCCGGAGCCTCAAGAGTGGAGGCAAAGAAACTTCCCATCATAAGCATTGATGCTCCGGCAGCAAGCGCCTTAACCATATCTCCCGACGATACAATCCCGCCATCCGCAATAATTGGAGTTTTTGTCATTTTTGCTGCCCTGACTGTCTCAAAAAGAGCTGTTATTTGCGGGACACCCATGCCTGAAATAACGCGCGTGGTACAGATTGCTCCCGGCCCCATCCCGACGCGAAGGGCATCTGCCCCTGCCTTAATTAATCCTTCAGCACCTTCATATGTAGCTACGTTTCCGGCAATGACTTCGGTTCGAGAGTACTTATTTTTGATGAAGGTTATTGTGTCGATTTCTGCTTTCGTAAAGCCGTGGGCTGTATCGACAACTATGACGTCTACGCCTGCTGCGACGAGTGCCCCGACACGCTCTTCAAAACCCTTACTCGGGCCGACAGCCGCACCTACAAGTAATTTTTTGTCTTTCACTTTTTTTACTTCATCCGCTTGGTTTTCGAAAGACAAATTTCTGTGAATAATTCCTATACCCCCGGCTTCAGCTAAGGCTATCGCAAGGTTTGAGTCGGTAACCGTGTCCATAGGAGAAGAAACGAAAGGAATTTGGAGTCTGATTTTAGGGGTTAAATTGGTTGCAAGGTCAATTTCCTGGCGGTCAAAATCAGAATAAGCCGGAAGGAGAAGAACGTCATTGAACGTGAGAGCGCAAGGAAATGGAAATTTTGAGGGTTCCATAGCCAATAGTACCAAAAGTGACAATCCGTTGTCAAGTTTAATAGAAGCTCTGAGGCTAGCACGAATGCTTTCGCCACTGAAATTAAGCTCAAAATCAGGTATAATATGACTAGCCGCACATTCGCGGCTTTTATTTATGTCAAACATACGCAACGTTGCGATTATTGCCCACGTTGACCATGGAAAAACTACCTTGGTCGACGCGCTTTTAAGGCAGTCAAAGGCCAAATTACATAAGGATACGGCCTCATCCCTCATCATGGATTCAAATGAGCTGGAGCGCGAACGCGGAATTACCATTTTTTCCAAAAATGCGTCAGTCCAATGGCAAGATACAAAAATTAACATTATTGATACACCGGGTCATGCAGACTTTGGAGGAGAAGTAGAACGAGTGCTCAAAATGGCCGACGGATGTCTTCTTTTGATTGACGCAAAAGAGGGGCCGATGCCGCAGACTCGTTTTGTCTTGAAAAAAGCTTTAGAGATGAAACACAAAATTATTGTGGTTATAAACAAAATAGATAAACCCGATGCCCGTATTAATTACGTTTTGGATAAAACCTTGGATTTGTTCCTAGATTTAGGAGCAGATGATGTGTCTGCCGATTTCCCCATCATTTATGCTTCAGCAAAAAACGGAGTTGCAGGGCGTGCGCCTGATCTCGCCTCAATGCAGGATATTACACCAATATTTGAAATGATTATGGAGCAAATTCCCGCGCCAAGTGGAGATATCGAGAAACCTCTTCAAATTCTTGTTACAACTCTTTCTTCCGATCCGCATCTCGGAAGGATTGCAATAGGGCGTATATATAACGGAAAGATAGAAAATAATCAAGAAGTTGTTCAAATCACAAGAGAAGGACAGAAAAACCGCTTCAAAGTAACATCTCTTATGACATTCGTTGGGCTAGATAGAGTAATTACTAAGGAGGCTTTTTGTGGCGATATTATCTCCATTGCCGGAATCGCAAATCCGTCTATCGGAGAAACCATTGCAGACCCACTTGAGTCGATAGCATTACCGCTTCTAAATATCGAGGAGCCGACAATAAGAGCCACATTTATGGTAAACAACTCGCCTTTTGCCGGAAAAGAAGGCGAATTTAAGACTTCAAGGCAGATAGAAGAGAGACTTTATAAAGAACTTGAGACAGACATGGCTTTAAAAGTGGAAAATAATCCAAACGGTCCAGGCTGGATTGTCTCGGGACGTGGCGAACTTCATTTGGCAATTCTTATGGAAAGAATGAGACGTGAAGGTTATGAATTTCAGGTCGCGCGGCCTCAAGTCATTGACCGTGTAATTGACGGGAAAACTCTAACACCATACGAAAAAGTTTATATCGAAGTGCCTGAAGAGTTAAGCGGAGCCGTAATACAAAAAATGGGTGAGAGGCGCGGCGAGTTAAAAGACATGAGGCATGAGAACGGAATAGCATTTATGGAATTCATAATTTCTACAAAAGCACTTTTCGGATATAGAAGCGAATTTGTAACAGACACGAAAGGGCTTGGTATTATTAACACTTTGTTTCACGAATACGCGCCGGATTCAGGGTTTTCCTATGAGCGCCAGCAAGGATCTATAACTGCATTTGAATCAGGTGTTACCAACGGGTATGCGTTAACCTCGGCGCAAGATCGAGGGCAGCTTTTCGTAAGGCCCGCGGTACCTGTATATAAAGGCCAAGTTGTAGGCCAA
>Ga0209542_10018623_pt1 | contig 11218 bp, 14 predicted proteins | sample RifCSPhighO2_01_FD_184028 | JGI IMG/M metagenome (GOLD analysis project Ga0209542, IMG submission 184028) | Soil microbial communities from Rifle, Colorado - Rifle CSP2_plank highO2_0.1 (SPAdes) (version 2) | ecosystem: Environmental > Terrestrial > Deep subsurface > Rock core/Sediment ...
GAAACGAATATGGCCAGAATCTGGAATCCTTCAATAAAATTCAGGACGAGTCATTCGATAAAGCTCATGACAGGTAAACACAAACAATCAAATACCCCTCTTAAAAGAAAGGTCTTCGTAGTTCTGTCGCGTGGTGTGTCTGTTCGTCCGTCCGTCCCTATATACCGTATACTCGTCCCGTCCGTCGTCGTTTCCATATACTCGTTCCGGTCATTGTCCCTGTATACTAAATACTGTATACTATATCGTGCATATGTTCTCTACTATCAACAGAAGAAAAAAAAACGAAAATTACGAGCCGATCTTACTTTTTGATATTGGTAGCGGCAGTGTTGCGGGAGCGATAACTTTAATCTTTAAAGATAAGCCTCCTCAAATCATATATTCCGCGAGAGAAGCCATCAGTTTCGGCCAGGGCGCGACGGAGGCGCGGTTGGTTGCCGGAAAACACGCCGCTCTGAATGAGGTTATTTCGAGGTTGCGGAAAGACGGTTTGCCTGTTTTCGCCAAGTACAGCCGCGGGCATCAAAATTTTGACAGAGCCGTTTGTTTTTTGTCTTCGCCTTGGCATTTCTCCAGGACTTCGCAGGTCAATCTCACAAAAAAAGGCGGTTTTGTTTTGACCGAAGAAAAACTAAAGGGGTTGTTGCGCGATGAAGAGCGAAAGCTTGAAAATGAAATATCGGGCGGCGACGAGGTCGGTCTGAAAAAAACGGCGAAAATAACCGATAGGAGAATCCAAAGTAGCGCTCTGAACGGATACAAGGTGCGCCAAGTGATCGGCCGCCGATGCAATGAATTTTCCATGAGCTTGTTCCAGAGCGCGGTTTACGATGAGATTATCGAAAAGATCAACCACAGTATTCAGGCGGGTTTCCATTTGGAAAATGTGGAAATCCATTCTTTCACGGTGGCTTTCGCCGATGCCGTAAAAAAAATCCAGCCTTCTTCGGGGAGTCGTATTCTGATGGACGTTACGGGCCAGGTGACTGATATCTACATCGTGCGCAGGGGGGAAATTCGAGACTGCGTTTCTATCCCTTTTGGCAGACACACTTTGATAAGAAGCGTCGCGAAAAAACTTAATGTCCCGGTATCGGTCGCCCACTCTTCCCTCAAGATTTTTTTGGCGAACAAGGGCGACGTTAAGTTTCGCAATGAGATCGAAAAAGAAATTATCGAACTGCGGGAGAAATGGAGGACGATGTTCCGCGAAGCGATGAATCAGGTGGCCGAGAAGGCCCTAACCCCCAGGGATTTGTTTCTTACCGCTGACGAAGATACCGCCATGTTTTTTATTTCGATTCTCAAAATGGAAAAGCCAGCCCTGTCGCATGTCGTGGACGACCGTTTCAGAATCCACAATTTCGGCGTCGAATATATGAAAGGTTTGTGCGGTTTTGGCGGTTTCAAGACACAGCCGGATCCTTTTCTCGCCATCGGGGCATTTTTTGAGTCTCAAACATTACGGGGCATTGCCGTCGTGTAAGCCATCCACAAAGATATATACCCGAAACATAGTCCGCCATTTAACAGAATCCATTTTTTTTGTTATCATATATGCGTATGGAAGATGTCATTCCTTTGAAAAAAAGATCCATCAGGCATATCCCCTTGCCGACGCGTAGCGAAGCGCTGAAGAAATCTGAAAGATCCGTTACTCCGGAGGAGGGTGGCGATGATGGTAAAAAGAGCGGCGGAAGGAAGATGGCCATTTGGACGGTAGCTTTTATTTTTGTCGTCGGCTTGATCATGGTCGCTTCGACGTATTTTGCGGTCGCGGACGTTACTATCGTGCCAAGGGAGGTGAGAGTTCCTGTCAACGTAGAAATGAGCGCCACGCCTTCTTCAAGCGACGGCGATGTTTTTTATAAACCCCTCTCGATCGAAAAAACTTACTCAAAGGAAGTTTTGGCCACAGGAGAAGAGCATGTAGAAAAAAAAGCCAGTGGAAAAATTATGATTTATAACAATTGGAGCACAAGCTCCCAGCGTCTGATAAAAAATACTCGGTTTGAGACGGCGGCGGGGTTGATTTTTAGGATAGCGGAATCGGTTAATGTTCCGGGGCAGAAAATATTAGGAGGTTCGGTAACGCCTGGCAGTGTGGAGACCATCGTCTACGCGGACGCGCCCGGGCCTCGATACAACATCGGCCCATCGACTTTTACGATTCCTGGATTTAAGTCCGATTCGGCCAGATATTCCGGTTTCACGGCTCGTTCATCGTCGCCCATGAGCGGCGGTTTTGTGGGAAATATGAAAAAGGTGGAGAAGGCGGAACTTAACACGGCGGTGGCCGAACTGAAACAACAGTCCATGGATGATGCTTACGAAAGTTTTAAGGCGCAAGCGCCGGAAAATCTGGTAGTAACGAGAGGGGCCATCTTTTCGGTCTACTCGGATGAACCCACAGTCTCTTCGACGGGGGACAAGACTTTGGTGACTATAACCGCTTCCTCCACCGTTTATGTTTTTGATAGACAGGCGCTTTCCATTTATCTGGCCCAAAAAGTGTTCACTTCATATGGCGGGGAACCGATAGCCGTGGGCAATTTTGACGAGCTGTCCTTCGCGCAAAAAGCCGAGACGTTTTCCGGTAAGGCGCCGGTCGCGAATAGAATCGTTTTTGCCGTTACTGGTGAGGCGGATTTCATCTGGCAGTTTGACGCTCTGGCAATTAGCGAGCAATTGGCTGGTAAACAATTAAAAAACATAAATTCAGTTTTGTCAAAATTTGAGAGCATTAGAACCGCCGAAGCCTCGATTAAGCCATTTTGGAAGCGCATATTTCCGAAAAGTTCCGATAAAATAAGGGTTAAATCAGTTTTAGACGACAAATCTTGAGATGTCTCCTTGGCATACGAAGCATGTTTCTCGGAATTTTGTATGAGGAATCAAGCACTGTTTAAAGCGGTGTTTGGTCTTGTGTGCAAAAGGAATTTGACTTGGAATAATGAATTTGTTAACCTGTGGTAGCCCATTTGAACGATGGAAAGTATTCAAAATAAAGCGAAAGAGGAGGTGATAGGCACTGTCACGGAAGCTTTGCCTGACACTCATTTTCGCGTAGCCACCGAGGACGGAAAAGAATTGATGGCATATTTGGCGGGTAGGATGCGCCTTCATCGCATAAAGGTTCTAGTCGGAGACAGGGTAAAGGTGTTGCTGGATTCTTACGGTGGAAAGGGAAGAATCACGCAAAGATTTTAATACCATGATTGCCATCAGCGTGTCTGCCACCCGATATGTATAGGGCAGAGCGCAGACGGCGATTTTTTGTGACATATTGACGTATAGAGTTCAATGAGAGTAAAAGCTTCAGTGAAAAAGATTTGCCCCAAGTGCCAGACGATTCGACGCGGCCGTTTTGTTTATATCAGGTGCAAGGGTAATCCGAGGCATAATCAACGGCAGGGATAAACGGATATTTAAATATTTTAAATATATAGACGAATTCAATATATAAAAATTATAAAATTTCGACCCAATCATCATGCGCATTTCAGGAATAACATTGCCGGATAAAAAGCGAGCCGATATCGGTTTGACGTCTATCTATGGAATAGGCCGCGCTTTGGCGTCGAGGATTATTCGCGAGGCAAAGATTGACGCGAATAAAAAAATTTCCGAGTTGACCACGGCCGAGGAAGGGGTGATTAGGAGAAAAATCGATGCATACGAAATCGAAGGGGATTTAAAGAGAGGGGTGGCGAACGACATAAAACGCTTGAAGGACATAAAGTGCTACAGAGGAACCCGGCACGCCAAAAGTTTGCCGTCTCGAGGTCAACGAACCAAAACCAATTCCAGAACCCGTCGAGGCAATATTCGAAAGACGATGGGTACCGGAAGACGTAAGGTTGATAAGAAATAGGGCATAAGATTGCGTTTATTAGGAAACCTTTAGAAACTAACAATGGGTAAGAACAGATTAGTGTCGAATTCAAATACGCAGGCGGTGGAAGGAAGCTCGAAACAAAGCTCCGCCGTCAAGTCGTCGAAACGCAAACTTGATGTGGCGGTTTTGCATGTGCAAGCGACGTACAACAATACTACGGCCGTTTTGACAGACGAAAAAGGAAACGCGGTATTTAGTTCGTCTAGCGGCGCTTTGGGTTTCTCCGGCGCGAAAAAGGGAACCCCCTTTGCGGCGGCGAAAGTGGGCGAGGTCCTTGGCGACAAAGCGAAGGCGGCAGGCGTGCGCGAAATTTCCGTCGTGGTTAAGGGCGTAGGGTCAGGCAGAGAATCAATAATCCGTTCATTTTCGTCCAAAGGAATCGGTATTACCAGAATCGTTGATGAAACACCGGTGCCGCACAACGGTCCCAAACCGCCGAAACCGAGAAGGGTGTAGGATGAAGTATACAGGGTTAGTATAAGAGTAAAGTTTGATTAAAAAAATGAAGATAGGTCCAAGATACAAAATCGCAAGACGGCTCGGGCAGAATCTTTTTGAGAAAACGCAGACTCAAAAATTTTCCTTGCGCGCGGCCAGAAAAGCGAAAGTCGGTAAAAGCCGCAAGTCCTTTGGGGCAAGTGATTTTGGGAAACAACTTATGGAAAAGCAGAGGGTTAGATTGGCCTACGGTATTCCCGATCGGCAGTTTAAAAGATACGCGGCCGTCGTCGTCGCATCGAAGGGTAAAGTGCAAGATGAATTTTTGCATAAGATGTTGGAAAGTCGGCTCGACAATGTCGTCTATAGATTAGGATTGGCGAAGGGCAGGCGCGCGGCGCGGCAGATGGTTTCTCATGGACACATACTCATAAATAGCAAGAGAGTAACGATTCCTTCTTTCGAGGTGAAGAAAGATGACATCGTCTCCGTTCGGGAGAACAGCAAAAAATCGCCCCTGTTCCAAAAAATCTTTGAAGAAAGCGAAGAGAAAGCAGTGCCGAAATGGCTTTCCATGGATACCAAGTCCTTGAGCGCGAAAGTGGTTTCCGAGCCTCGGGGAGAGGGTCGGGATCGTATGTTCGATCTCGCGGCCGTCCTCGAGTTTTATAAGAGATAATAGTCGAGTATCAATTATTAGAAATGGTTGATCACCCCGAACAAATCGATCGTTGATCAATAATTTATATTAAAATGCCAGACACTAATATCGTTTTGCCGTCAAAACCGCAGATAATCCTTGAGGAGGAAAACAGCGGCGTTTATGAGATAGACGGTTTGTATCCAGGATACGGGCACACTCTGGGGAATTCCTTGCGTCGCATAATCCTCTCGTCTTTGCCGGGCGCGGCTATTACGTCTGTCAAAATCAACGGTGTCAGCCATGAATTTTCGACTATGGAAGGGGTGCGCGAGGATGTTCTTACGATTATTTTGAATCTCAAAAAGTTAAGGTTTGAAGTCTTATCGGATGAACCGCAGAAGGTAACGTGCAATATTACGGGACCAAAAGAGATCACCGCCGGTGATTTGTCGGCGCCGGGCCAGGTTAGAATTTTGAATCCGGAAGCTCCGGTCGCCAGCGTGGAAAAGGGCGGCAAACTGGAAATGGAAATGTCGGTGGAAAAAGGTCTCGGGTATGTTTCCAAAGAGAATTTACAGAAGGAGAGAGTGGAAATCGGCACAATCGCTTTGGACGCTTCCTTCACCCCGATTCGCCGGGTCAATTATGAAGTGGAAAACATGAGAGTCGGCAACCGGACGGATTTTAATCGAATCAAAATCTTTATCGAGACCGACGGCGCTATTACTCCCAGGCGCGCTCTAGAGTCGGCGATCGAGACGATGATCAATCAACTAAAAGCGATCATTGGATTCAAAGAAGAGGAAAAGCCGATTGAGCAAGATGCTTCCGGTAAAACACAGGAGACCTCTTCGAAGAAAGAGACCAAAGAACTTGATCCTGAATTTTTGAAGACAAGGATCGAGTCGTTGGGATTTTCTACAAGAACAGTCAATGCTCTGACGAACGCGAACATTAGGACATTGGGCGGTTTGGCCAGAAAGAAAGAGGAAGATTTGTCCGAGATAGACGGTTTGGGAATGAAAGGCGTTCAGGAGGTGAGAAAGACCTTATCGGCCTTGGGGATTAATTTGAGATAACTGACAGGTGAAAAGCTGGACAAATTCGTTTCCTGCCTTATTATTTGAGCCTGCTTAAACAAAGAATTATAAAATTCAGTTATGAGACACGGGGATCACAACAGAAAATTTGGAAGAGAGGCCCCCCAAAGGAGAGCGTTGTTGCGTTCACTGGCTCGATCTTTGGCGGTGGAAGGAGCTATTGTGACCACTGAAGCGAAAGCCAGAGAAATCAGGCCATTCATCGAAAAACTTATCACCATTGGCAAGAAAGGCGGTGTTTCCTCTTTAAGACTGCTTACGGCTCGATTGGGCGGAAAGTTCGGAGTAAAAGCTCTTTCTGAAAGAGCGAAAAACGATTTCGCCAAAAGGTCTGGGGGTTACACGCGTATATTCAAGCTTGGAAGGAGAACGAGCGATGGAAGCGCGATGGCCAAAATCGAATTTGTTAAATAGTGAAATTTGAATAAAAACGTCATGCATAAAAAACACACAATTGACGCGTCAGAAAAGAAAATCGGCAGAGTTGCCACCGAGGCGGCGGTTGTGCTGATGGGTAAGAACGATCCGGCTCACAAGAGACATATTTTGCCGACTTCCAGGGTGGAAATAATTAATTGCGGAAAAGCGGACATCCGCGATAAAAAGATGAGAGGAAAAACTTATACTTGGTATTCGGGTTATCCCGGCGGGTTGAAGTCGGAAAAACTTCGAGACATGGCGGTTCGAAAGGGTGTGAAGGAGGCCTTCAAGCTCGCGATTTACGGGATGCTTCCGCACAACAAGCTCCGGGCGAAGATTATGAAAAATCTAACAATAAGCGAATGATAGCAAAGCAAGTCGTAAAACACAATGAAAGCAGATACATAGGGGCTGTTGGCCGCAGGAAGACGGCTATCGCCAGGGTTCGTGTTACGCTCGGCGCGAAGGAACACTTTACGGTCAATGAAAAGCCGGTGGCGGATTATTTCAAAACGAAAGAATTACAGCATGTAATTTTTTCGGCCTTGCGAGAATCCGGCTTAACGGCGGGCGTTACGGCGAAAGTCGTCGGCGGCGGAACTACGGCGCAGGCCGAGGCTGTCAGACACGGGGTCGCCAGGGCCGCCATCATTATTGACCCTGAATTAAGAAAAAAATTAAAGAAACTCGGTTTTCTGAAGAGAGACCCGCGCGCCAAAGAACGTCGTAAATTCGGCCTCAAAAAGGCTAGGAAAGCTCCGCAGTGGTCGAAGCGATAGTGTGCAGTATGTGGTATACAGTATACAGGGACGACGGACGACTATATGGGAAAGAAAAACATCGGTTTGCGAATGCAGACCGTTGTTTTGATTTTGTGACAGTCGGTGAGATAATTACTGGATTATGTAGCAGTAGGCGCACATACCTTCCAATAAATCAGGCATACCCTTATTGTATACGGCTATGAAGAACTGTGGATAACCGAAAATGGCGTTTGGGCTTCTGTTTTTTTGTCTTGACTTTGAGTGTGGTAGACTACATCTGTCACTTCTGGTCGTGCGCGTTCATCGTTAAAATTACTACCGTACTTTGAATACGGAAAAAGATTGAACTTTTTCACATACGGCTATCCGTGCTCACCTTACGTGTCACATGGTGTTGATGCGTGTCGAGGCTCAATCGATCGTACGGCGTCTTAAGCGCCAGTAATAAAACGAGCTTCTCGACGCACACCACCGGAAGCGGCAGAAGTCTTGGCAACAGGAACCTTGAAGGGTTCCTGTCTGCGTACAAGCACCCAAGCGATGCAAAGTAATTTTCTTGCCAAAGCCACCCTGGCGACTCAAAATCCTTTCTTCTCTCTGATTCTTTTGAAAAAATCAAAAAGCTCTCCCCAACTTTCATCAACTTTCGTGACGGTTTCCACCATGACCCACCGAAGGTAACGCGAACCGGCCTTGGTGATGTGACCCAGACGATTGCGATCACCGGAACTATTCGAGGAGGACACCAATCCTGCGTATGAAGCCAGGGCAGGAGCAGAAGGAAAACGAGCGAAATCTCCAACCTCGGCTTTGATGGCCAAGGCTCGAAACTCTCCAATGCCGGGAATAGTTCGAAGCAGAGGGACGTCTTTATCTTTGGCATCCTCATGTTTAACGAGACTGTCGAACTTCGAGATGTGGCTCTCTAACTGCCAGCCAATCAGAAGGAAATGATTGAGCGACTCTCGGAAGACCTCTCTGATTTGGCAAGCCTCATACCAGCGTATCGCTTTCCTCTTGCCCAAGACATTGCTGTAAGGAAAAATCAGACCGTGTTTTCCCAAGATGGAATGTATCCGATTTTTGATTCGTGTTCGAATTTGGACAAAGTAAGAGCGAGTGCGGACAAGTTCTCGCAGATCGCGAGTCCTCCGAGGGGCAAGATAACTTGTCGGCAGGTAGTCGTGGATTAGAAGTCCTGAAAGTTTTTCGGAGTCAACCCGATCACTTTTCTTTCTGGCGGTAACTCGATCTTTAGCCGAAAGAGGATTGACCAAGTGTACCAGAATTCCGGCGTCCTCCAGAGCCTCTGCGTACCACCCCCACTGCTCCACCGGCTCGATGCAAGCTTCGATGTCTTTCCCTTGAAGTTTGAGGGTGGCGAGAGTGGCGGAGATACTTTCCTTTGAGGTGGGTAATTCTCCTTTCCAAAGTATCCTTTCCTCTTTGTCCAAGATCGTCCACCAAGACTTACGCTTGTGCAAATCAATGCCAAGCGCGTATGAACGTGTGAACTGCATACATTTAATAATTATTGTTCCTTTAATATATCGACCTGACAGTAGTGTAGCAGTTCTTCATGACATCGATCGTATCCAATAGGGGTATGTTGGGAAATGACCTTGAAAGTAAGGATCGCTTCGGGGGATGTAGAGACTTACACTGGCCGAATTGCTAATTTCAAAATTGAGGTTATAATATTTGCATGAACAACCGGGATGATTCAAAAGAGGACGCCAAAGAAGACGTTGCGGAGGAAGGTATGAACGCGGTGGATGAAGATGTAATTCTCGAAACGGATGAAGAAATTGAAGGCGAGGAAAACATTTTGGCGAAGCTTAAATCTTTGCGCGAGAGACTGAAGGTCTGCGAAAAAGAAAGGATGGAATATCTTACGGGCTGGCAGAGAGCCAAGGCTGACTATATAAATGCGCGGAAAGATGATGAAAAACGGAGAGAGGAAATCATCAGATATGCCAATGAATCATTGATAGAAAATTTTATTCCTGCTCTAGACGGTTTCGAGATGGCGATGAATCACAAAGAGACATGGAACTCGGTTCCGGAGAACTGGAGGAAGGGAATCGAATACATTTACAAGGATCTGGCGGCTGTGCTTGAGAGAAATGGTGTTACAATATTTTATCCCAAAGAAGATGAGAAACCGGATCTATCTGTTTGTTTTATCGCCGGGAAAGAAAAAACCGACGATGTCAGGCTGGACGGGTTGATATATAAGATAGTGAAGAAAGGTTATAGAATAGGTGAGAAGGTTTTGAGACCGGCGGAGGTAGTAGTATATAGTAATTTGTAACCTGTATATCGTATTTGGTATTTTGTATAGCAAACAATATCGTCAGTAATACAACATACAAGATACAGAATACACGATAAATGTTAATTCAAGCGCCACAATTTCGAATAGTATCGAGAGTGTTCCGTAATGAAGCGGGTGAATTTTACCGCGTCTATTTCGCGGTGGCAGAGAGGGATGGCAGATTAGTCGCGCGTCCGATGCGCGTGGAGAAAGTTGAAAATTATGAGTTTAATCTAAAAAAAGAAGCCGCGCTCTTGTGCGGAAAGTGTGCGGTGTTGGTTTACGAAAACGAGGTTAAATCTGCGGTTCCTAGTCCTTACCCATATAAAGATTTTTCATTTACAACAGTTCAAAGACCGCGCGCTCCCACTTGCTGATTTGATTTCAATAAAACCCAAACGATCCCGCGATGATTGTTCTGGGTTATTGTTCGTATTCAAATTAATAATTTACAAATTACGATTAAGTACAAATAAAACATGGCAAAAATTATAGGAATAGATTTAGGAACAACGTATTCGGCTGTTGCCGTCATCGAGGGTGGCGAGCCGAAAATTCTGGAAAACTCGGAGGGCGCGCGGACTACGCCTTCCATCGTGGCGAAATCCAAAACCGGCGAACGTCTTGTCGGACTCCTTGCCAAGCGACAATCGGTAACAAACCCACAGAACACTGTGGCCGGAATAAAGCGTTTTATGGGGCACGTTTACGATGAGCCCGGTGTTCAAAATGACATCAAGAACGCTCCTTTTGAAACAAGGAAAGCGTCTGATGGCGGGATCGAGGTGAAGATGGGCGACCCCTCGAGTGCCTCGGGGCAAGCTTCTTGGCATCGCCCGGAAGAAATTTCGGCTATGATCCTGCAAAAGCTCAAGCAAGACGCGGAGGCGCGGCTCGGAGAGAAAATTACCGAAGCGGTTATCACCGTGCCGGCATACTTCAACGACGCGCAAAGAAAAGCCACAAAAGACGCTGGCAAAATCGCCGGCCTTGAGGTGAAACGAATCATCAATGAGCCGACGGCCGCCGCTTTGGCCTACGGTTTTAACAAGAAGAGGAACGAACAAATTGCGGTTTTCGATTACGGAGGCGGAACTTTTGATATCTCGGTTCTTGAGGTCGGCGATGATGTGGTGGAAGTAAAGGCGACCGACGGCGACCATCATCTGGGAGGTAACGATATAGACCAAAAGGTGCTCGCATATCTGGCGGATGAATTCAAAAAGGAAAGTGGCATTGATGTCAGGAAAGATCCTTTGGCTCTTCAGCGGCTCCTTGAAGCTTCCGAAAAAGCCAAGATCGAGCTTTCGACGGCTTTGGAAAGTGAAATAAATTTGCCGTTTATAAGCTCAAACGCGGATGGGCCGAAACATTTTCTCATTAAACTGACGCGCTCAAAGTTGAACGAACTTAGCGCGGAATTCATAGACCGATCAATCGCGATCACAAAACGCGCCATCGAGGCTTCGCCATTTAAGATTTCCGATATAGACGAGGTGGTGCTTGTAGGAGGACAGACTCGAATGCCCGCTATTCAAGAAGCGGTCAAAAAATTCTTTGGCAAAGAGCCGAATCGTTCCATCAATCCGGACGAAGTGGTGGCTGTGGGGGCGGCAATTCAGGCCGGTATCTTCC
>Ga0209542_10018624_pt1 | contig 11217 bp, 16 predicted proteins | sample RifCSPhighO2_01_FD_184028 | JGI IMG/M metagenome (GOLD analysis project Ga0209542, IMG submission 184028) | Soil microbial communities from Rifle, Colorado - Rifle CSP2_plank highO2_0.1 (SPAdes) (version 2) | ecosystem: Environmental > Terrestrial > Deep subsurface > Rock core/Sediment ...
AATCTTCTTTGTCCTTCGGCATTTCTTAAATGTTGTTCAATAGCTTTAACATTAGAATCTTTAAATTTTTCAAATATTCGTTTTGTAGATTTTACATGATTTAAAACCTCCTTTTTTAAATCTTCATTATCTCTTATCTCTTCCGCCTTTTTTAATAACAATTCTTCTTTTTTTATTAATTCGTTCATTTCCTTTATTTTTGAACCACAAGCATATTTCATATTTCTCAATGCCTTAATATTATATTCTCCAGTATATATCAAAGTTTTTCCTAATTCTAAACAACAACTTTGATTTTTTAATAAGGATTCAACTTTTTTAAAAATAAACTGATGTAATAAATCAATTTTCCAAAATCTTTAGTCAGTATTAACTCTTTTTCTATTTATCCTAATTAAACTCCTATCAGAATTTTCTTTATCATTAAAAAGAATCGCTTTCATTTTTTAGAGGAGATTAATGTTCCCTTGAAGCAGGAAACACAATCCCTCAAGTATCTTAATATGGTGTATATTAAAGTACACTTTTATAAAGCTTTCTATAGCCTAAAATTAGGTTTATCTAGTAATAACAATGGTATCAATGATTTTTTCTTTTCAAGCAATTCAGGAGTATCAATTTTTATTCCTTCAAACCTTTTCTTTCTCTACTCTGTAATTCATTAAGCAACATGTTTGGTTGTTTCAATAACCTTATGTACATCACCAGAAAATACCTTGCTTGCATTTAATATCTCAACAGCTATAATTGAACCATCTTTAGCAATATCAAAAACTACACCATTTGGTAGTTCAACACTCTTCCAGTATTTCTCATCATTCAATTGAATATTCAATATATCCTCTTCCTTATCATACCATTTTTCCATTTTCTTAATCCAACCAATAAGCTGTTAGTATTTTTATAGTTTTGCCTTTTACTTTATAAACAACCTTAAGTATTCTTCCTGAAGGAGGAATTCTCGCTATAGCATTCCACGCATCTTCCCAGTACTTATCCTTTAACTTGTTGGAATTTTGTATACAATACCCAATCAAATCTTCGCCAATATCTAATCTATATCTTCTCTTTTTAAGCCAGTGTTTTGAATACTCAAATTGCATTGATTACAAGAATAGATTATAATTAATATATTTTACGCTATTTAAAAAACTATTCCTTCAAACCTTTTCTTTCCCTTGTAGATTTAATTGCTCTGCCCTGTAATTCATTAGGTAATTTCTCAAATAATTGATCAACAACAAAGAAACTTCCTCTTCCAGCAGTTGCGCTTCTCAACACAGAAGTCAAGCCAAACATCTCAGCAACAGGAAGTTTAGCTTTTACACTAACATGTTCTCCTTCCTGCAGCATATCCAGCATCTGTCCTCTTTTGTTCTGTACTAATTTTGAAATCTCACTCATATAACTAAAAGGAGCTTCAATCTGTATAATCTGCATCGGTTCAAATAATACAGCTCCGCCCAATCTCATTGCTTCTCTAAGAGCATCCCTTACAGCTGGCAAAACCTGAGCAGGACCTCTATGTATTGAATCCTCGTGTAATTTACAATCATGTAATTTAACAGTCAATCCAACACAAGGCTCTCTAGCTAAAGGACCAGCATCCATTACTTGTTCAAATCCTTCAATAACTAATTCAATAACCTCGTTAATTTGTACAATACCCCTAGTATTATCAACAAGTACACATCCTCGATAAATATCCTTGAATTTCTTTGATTCTTTTGATTCAATACCAAGCTCAACCAACTTGCTAAAAACAGCTTCATCCTTTTTTCTTATCTTTACTTCGGGAAGTTCTCCGGATTTAATAGCATCTCTAATTCTTTCATCAATAGGTTCCACAGTTAAATAAAATTTATTATGCTTGTTAGGTGTTTTCCCTTCCACCTCTGGAGATAATCTTGAAATAGCTTCTCTATAAACAACAATAGGCGGGCTTGTGCTAACCTCTAATCCTTTCTCTGTTCTAATTCTGTTCTCAATAACCTCTAAATGCAGCTCACCCATTCCACTCATAAGATTTTCACCAGTTTCTTCATTAATTGTAATCTTAATGCTAGGATCTTCCTTTCCAACTTGTTTTAATACCTCTACCAGTCTGCTCAAATCACTTGCCCTTTTTGCTTCAATGCTTTTAGTAACAACAGGCTCAAAAATATGTTTTATAGCTTCAAAAGGTTCCATCTCAACACTTGAAACAGTTTCACCAGCAAAAGTATCTCTTAAACCAACTAGACCAATAACATTGCCAGCAGCAATCTCATCAACCAACATTCTCTGTGCGCCTTTGTAAATATTTATTTGCTGTAACCTAATCCATTTCTTAGCCATGTTTAAGTAAAGATCCTGTCCTTGCTTTACAGTTCCTGAAAATAATCTTCCAGCAGCAACCTCTCCAGCATGCTTGTCAATTACGATTTTTGTAACAACAAAAGCAACAGGTCCATTTCTATCACAAGCTAACAAAGATTTTCCAAGATCACTCTCTAATTCACCATGCCATATCTTTGGTATTCTATACCTTTGTGCTTCAATAGGATTTGGATGGTGTTTTATGCTCATATCAAGAATTATTTTATGTAAAGGAGCTTTTTTAGCTAATTCCTTTTGAGTATCATTTTCATAAGCATCTATGATATCCTTAAAAGTCAGCCCGGTTTTCTTCATATATGAAACAGATAATGCCCAGTTGTGAAATGCAGATCCAAAAGCAACGCTTCCATCCTGAACAGAAACCTGCCATTTAGTCTTGAATTCTTCAGGGGCGATGCTATTAATAAGAATATTTACGTCATTTATGATCTTAACAAATCTTTCCTGCATCTTTTCAGGCGTTAATTTAACTTCTCTTATTAATCTGTCAACCTTATTGATAAATAAGACAGGCTTTACTCTCTCTCTCAAAGCTTGCTTAACAACAGTTTCTGTCTGTGGCATTACACCCTCAACAGCGCAGACTAAGATAATGGCGCCATCTATTGCTCTCATAGCTCTTGTTACATCTCCTCCAAAATCAACATGACCAGGAGTATCAATCAAATTAATCAGATAATTTTTACCTTCAAAATCATGAACCATTGAAACATTGGCAGCATCAATTGTAATTCCTCTTTCTTTTTCATCTTCGTGAAAATCCAAGGCTAATTGTTTTCCAGCTAATTCCTCAGAAATCATTCCAGCACCTGACAAGAGATTATCAGAAAAAGTAGTTTTCCCATGCACTCGTACTGTAATATGTAATTACAATAAATCGATATGGGCACACGTACACACATTTCTTATATACTCTGGATGATTCATTACTTTTTTTACTTGTTCTACTAATTTATCTGTAGCCATACAAAGAATTCCTAGATAGATTGTTTATAAAGATTTCTATAGAAAATATTTCGTCTTATCCAGAAATAATATTCATTCGAAAGTTATATAAATATATGAAAACAATGGCAGGACCTGAAATTCAAGTTTTAATAGAAAAGTTAGATACCATAAAGTTAGAATTGGATTATATTAAAGAACATATGGTTGATGCAGATACAGTCTTAACACCTGAATAAGGAGTTATACTAGAAAAGGGGCTTAAAGAATACAAAAAAGGTAAAACAATATTATTAGGGGATTTCAAGAAGAAAAGAGGTTGATTTCTTATATAATTTTGCTTCGCAACATCATATTCTTACCTATGAAATATCCAAATAAAAAAACATTTATAAACTATAACGTATTGTAAAAACAAAAGATGGTGATTGAAAATTTCTTCAGACCAAGAAGCATAGCTATAATTGGTGCCTCAAATGAAAGATCAAAAGTAGGTTATTCTTTAATAAAAAATCTGGAAAAATTTAAAGGAAAGGTATTTCCTATAAATATTAAAAGAAAAACAATACAGGGAAGAAAAGCATTTAAATCAGTTCTAAATGTAATGGAAAATATAGATTTAACAGTAATTGCAATTCCTGCGCAGTTTGTTAAAAAGTCTTTAGAAGAATGCGGAAAAAAACAAATAAAAGCAGCAATAATAATCTCGGCAGGATATTCAGAAATAGGTAATATAAAAGAAGAACAGGAATTAATAAATCTTGCTAATAAATATAAGATAAGAATAATGGGTCCTAATTGCTTTGGAAATGTAAATCCTTACATAAATCTTGATACTTCTTTTTCATTATCAATGCCTCAAAAAGGAGAAATAGCTTTTATAGCACAATCAGGGGCATTATGGATTTCCTTGGTAGAATATTCATTAAACAAATTTGGATTCTCAGGATATGCCTCTTTAGGAAACATGATAGATGTGGACTTTGCAGATTGCATTGAATATTTTAATAAAGACAAGAATACAAAAGTAATTCTTTGTTACATAGAAGCATTGAAAGATGGAAGAAAATTCCTAAATTCCTGCAAAAAATCAGAAAAACCAATAGTAGTTGTTAAAGTTGGAAAAAGTGATGCAGGAGCAAAAGCAGCATTATCACATACAGGAGCCTTGGCAGGTTCTTATGAAATCTACAAAGCAGCATTCAAGCAATCAAATGTAATCCTGGCAGATACATTAACAGAAGCATTAGACAAATCATTGTTATTAACACAGCAAAATATAAGGGGAAACAAGGTTGTAATAATAACAAATGGTGGCGGAACAGGTGTATTAACAGCAGATCTTTGTGGTATAAAAAATCTTAACGTAATTCAATTACAAAAAATAATTAAAAGCTTAAACAAATTCTTGCCTGAAGATTGGTCTCATAATAATCCGATTGACATTGTTGGTTCTTCATCACACAAAGAATACAAAAATGTATTTAATATATTATTAAAAAATAAATCAATATTTGACTTTGCTTTAGTAATATTAAACCAGCAAAAGATGATTAATATAGAAAAGGTAGCTCAGGAAATAATCAATTTTAGAAAGAAATCTAAAAAAGGAATAGTTGCAATACTAATTGGTGGAAAAGAAATTAAAAAAGCAGAAGATTTATTAAACAAGCACAAAATACCCAACTTCTTTGATATAGACAGGGCTGTTAATACACTAAAAGGGCTAAATTAGCCGATTTTAAACTTAGTAAATTTTATATACTTTGATAACTCTCAAATTAAACAAGAGGTGATATATTGAAAAGGGTGATTGTTAATTTATTAAAGAAACAGAAGAGATTTAAAGATCTAAAAGTTGATGAAAAATATAAATTCTTAGAAAGTTACTATCAAAAATCAATAATAAGATGATAAAATTTGATGAATTTGGACCGGAAAAAATCCTAGAAGTTTATAATCAAAAATCAGGAATGCATGGCTTCGTGGTTATTGACAATACTAGTAGAGGCCCTGGAAAAGGGGGAATCAGAATGACTCCAACAGTCTCTGCAGAAGAAGTTGCAAGATTGGCAAGGGTAATGACCTGGAAAACATCAATGGCTGATCTTCCATTTGGCGGAGCTAAATCAGGAATATTACTTCCAAAAGGAGCTGATAAATCAAAGCTTGTTGCAGAGTTCTCAAAAGCAATAAAATGTGTATCTCCTTCACTATATATTGCAGCTCCAGACATTAATACCGGAGAAAAAGAAATGGGGATCTTTGCAAAAGCAAATGGCAATCTAAAATCATGTACAGGAAAACCAAGAAAAATGAAAGGTATTCCCCATGAGCTTGGCTCAACAGGCTACGGGGTTTGTATTTCCACGCTTGAAACAGTTAAATTCTTGAAAAAAAAGATAAAAGAAATGAGATTTGTTGTTGAAGGTTTTGGCAATGTTGGATTATTTGCAGCAAAACACATTTGTAATGAAGGAGCAATACTTGTCGGTGTATCAGATTCAAAAGGATGCATATATAATGCAAAAGGGATAAATTTTAATAATTTATTAAAAATAAAGAAAAAAACAGGGTCTGTTATCAACTATAAACCTGGATTAGTTCTTAATAATAAAGATATTTTCGAACTAAAAGTAGACATACTAATAACAGCAGCACTTCCAGATATAATAAACAAAGATAATGTAAGAAATGTAAAGGCAAAAATTCTGGTTGAAGGTTCTAACATACCCATGCAGGAAAACATGGAAGAAATATTATACAAAAGAAAAATATTGGTTGTCCCTGATTTTGTTGCAAATGCAGGCGGTGTTATCTCTTCATATATGGAATATATAGGAAAAAGTGAGAAAAAGGTATTTGGACTTATTAAGAAAAAAATAACCAAAAATACAAGAGAAACATTAAAATTGGCGCAAAAGAAAAATATTAAGCCTAGAGATGCTGCAAAGTTAATAGCCCAAGAAAGAGTAAAAAAGAAGATGAAGATAAATTAGGGATTTACAATTATGAAACTCTAAAAAACCAGGGAATAAGTTATATAAGAGGGCTTAGTGAAGATATGTTAAAAAGAGATTATTTTGAACACGATTCACCAGAAGGACTTGACTTTTCTTGGAGATATTCACAAATTGGATTCAGTTGTAACATATATGTGGGAGATTATATTTACGGTGGAGCAGAAAACCTCCATCAGGGTTGGACTTATGGAACAATTTGGTATACAAATGGTGTGGAAACCAATAGAGAATGGTATTCGTCTGATGAAATTGCAGAAAACGCTGTTAATGGATGGATGAATAGCCCAGGTCATAGACAAAACATACTTACATCATATTGGAAAAATGAAGGGATCGGCGTTGCCGTATCTTCAGATGGAAAAGTTTTGGCGACTCAGAATTTTTGTTAATCCCTTGCACTATCTTGTAATTCCTTTATCTTTTTACCAATAATTTCAATCAGTTTATCATCCAGTTCGCTAAGAACCAGCTTTATCTTGCTCACAAAGTCCCTTGCGTTTCTCATTGCAACATCCGTTTCTTTGAAGTTTATGGAAATTCCATACTGAACGGTTTCTCTTGCTCTCTTGATTTTCCACAGATAATCAATGTACTTTTCATGTATTGTTATTGCTTCGATTTTGTCTTTGCTTTCTTTCAGTTCATTGAATTTCCCTATCAGCTCTTTGCTTATCTGTTCGCCGAAGAAATATTCGAGAACCGCCACGGTTGTAGCGTGGTCTTTGCTCTCCAGACCTATTCTTACAAGCAACGCCGTAGCGGACTGGTACATAGCATAATAAGCAGAAATCACGACCCAGTCCTCATGACCAAGTTTGCCCAAATCGGTCATGACTATCAGATTATGGTCGGCTTTCCTGATATGGCCTTCACTCAAGTAGTTGTTCGGCTTGGATACTCTGAGCCCTCTTTCTTCTTTGGCTCTCTTCATTGACTTTACAATCATGTCTCTTGCTTTCATTTGAACACCAGATTCACAAATTTTTCCACACCACACAAAACATAATGGTCTTTTATAACTTCTTTGATTAGGGCGTTATTTTTCTGTCTTTTGAAATCCTCTGAAGACATCACTATGACATTAATCTCTTTACTATATTTTGCATATATTTCTTTTGCTATTTTATCTATACCAGCTTTTGTTTTGCTTATCAGAAGAATATCAACGTCGCTTTCCTTTGTCGTTGTGCATTTGGCATACGAGCCAAATAAAACAATTGAAATCGGAGTAATGGTTGATTCAATAGATTTAACAAAATCTTCTAGTATTATTTTTAGCTCTTTGTTTGAATTGTAAAAATCATTTTTCTTTTCGATTTCACTCAGATTTATTAATGCGATTGTTTTTTCAGTATCTAAGTTTATAGAGCAGAGATATGATTTGCCAGCCTTTTCCTTAATGATGACAGCATCTTTGATTAATTTATTAACAGTTCTGTGGACGAATGAATAATATTCTTCTAGGGATTTGGCTATCTCGTTTATAGTAAACTTTCGTTCCGTGTTTCTTGCCAATAAATCAATGATTTTTAATTCGAGTTTCATATTATCACTATTTGTGATAATATTATCACTATAAGTGATATATAAACCTTTCGCCGGCTCGCCCCCGAACTCTGCGAATTTTTCTTCGAAAAATTCTTGCCACACTGCGTTCTCAGAGCACATAACAAGCATTAGTTTCAATCCAAGTTTAGCTAAATATATTTAAAAAATTTAAAATGGATTTTTATAAATTTCATCATGATGCTTATAATTCTCAAATATAATTGTTTTAGAAGATTTATCTACAGAAAATACAAGTACAAAGTGACCTATATGCACCCCCCTTTTAAATGTTGTAGAGGACTTCTTAGATTTTTATAATGATCAACATCATCAGAGTTTTTAATTTCTTCAATTTTCTTTATTATCTGTTCATAACGGGTTTTATCCTTTTTTTCCAATTTTGCTAAAATCTTATCTAGACATTCCCTAATTTTAATAAAATATATCTTAATCACCTTTTTTCATATCTTTTACGCAAATCTTCTATGCTTTTAAAACTAATTACCTTTTCTTTTTTTATTTTCTTCATTTCTTTTATAAACTCAGGTCTTAATTCAGGTTCTAAGAACTCTTGTTCATATTCATTAATAATTAAGGTTATAGCTTCAGATTTATTTTTCAAACCAAACTTGCCTTTCACGATATTTAAAACCCTATCTTCTTTCTCTTCTAAATTTATAACAGCCTGTACCATTTTTCCTCCATTAAGTAATGTTTTATTATAAAATGTAATGATTCATTATTTATAAGTTTTTCTGTATTTTAAACTATAAAGAAAAATAACCTGCACAAATTATAAGAAGATTATTCTAAATATTCAGTCTTTCCCCGTCATTCATTATGTTCAATCATATAGAAATCTATTCCTTTATTTCAAGAACAATGTGTTTTTTATCAGGAACTGATAAAAGTATTTCTTCCCCTTTCTTCAAATCTAAGCTATTAACAACATTATTATTAAAATAAATGCCCAATCGCTCACCAGATAGCTTCACTATCTTCTGTTTTATTTTCAATGGACCAGACCTCAATTCATCAAGCACTTTTTTAGATGAAACAGGTTCGAATTCAAAATAATCACAATCAGGACACTGGTAACTTACAGCTTTTTGTGTAGCTCCATGTACTTTTACTTCAACTTTCTTCAATTCTGATCCGCATTCTGGACATTTCATTTTTATCTCGCTCTCTTTGCATTGATGATATACAAGACATTATCTTTGATCTCAAACAAAATGTAATAATCGTCATCTTCGATTTCAAATTTTGTTCCTTTCTTTCGAGGATTTTTTGTCTTGAATATGATTTCTACGACCTTATCAAACGAAACATTTTGAGCATGATTTTCAAGATAATGTTCGCTTGGTTTGATATCAGTAAAATAAACCACATTGTCACCATACTACATTAATGTAGTATAAACTACTATATAAAACTTATGTTTTTCAAATATAACACTGTTTAATAGAACTCAAATATTCAGCTTTTCCCCATCATTCATTAAATGAACATTCTCTCCAAGTTTATAACCAATCTCCTCACATAATTTAGACAAAGCTTCTTTCATAAAATCCTCGCCATGTGCAGGAATAATATGCCTAGGTTTAATCATATCTATAAAATCCCTTAAATCTTCCCTACTTGCATGACCAGAAACATGGATATCTTTGAAAATCCTAACCTTATTCATCCTCAATTTTGATTCAAGTATCTCCCTATTTGCAATATTTAATTCAGCAGGTATTGTCTTGCAGGAAAAGATAACATGATCTCCTTCCTTGAATTTAAATTTCAACTGGCCATTAACAATCTTATCCAATATGGAGCTTGGCTCACCCTGGCTGCCAGTGCAAACAACAACATATTCTCCCCTATTCTTTTCAACATTTTTAAGTGCCTTCTCAGCCTGGCTTCTATATGCAAATATTTTTCCTTCCTTTGAATAATTTACAATATGCACATTCTCAGCAGATTTTATGTATTTAGCCATACTTCTTCCTAAAAATACAATCTTTCTGTTCAATTTCTTGCTAAATTCAATTATGGATTTTATTCTAGCTAAATGAGATGCAAAAGTTGTAACAAATATAGCATGCCCTTCATTATCAACACCAAGCATTACATCTTTTAATAATTCTCTTGCAACCTTTTCAGAAGGAGTTTTCATATCCCTTGTAGAATATAGTGATTCAACAATAAGGCAGATAACCCCTTTCTTGCCTATCTCCTTTAATCGTTTATAATTAGGTTTATCACCAACAACAGGATGATTATCAAATTTAAAGTCATTAGCATATAAGATTACGCCATATTTTGTATGAATAGCAAGCATTGTTGCCTGCAATGTTGAATGTGTCACGTTAATCATCTCAACACTAATATTATCAGAAATCTTTAAAGAACTATTTGGATTAACAGTTTTTAACTTATTCGGTAATTTTGTTGATTCATCTTTCAAAAGAGTCTTTAAAACCTCGATGGTGAATGGTGTCCCTACTATTGGTGCTCTATATTTGGCTGCAAGATAAGGCACAGCTGCTAAATGATCTAGATGACAATGACCAATTAAAATAGCTTTAACATCTTTCTTCCAATCATGGATTATATGATCATTAGGTATAGCCCCTAGATGAATAAGCTGATCGCTGCTCAAATGCCTATAATCTTCACCCTCATAATCTATCAAAGCAGGCAGAAATATTCCCATATCAATCAATATAACTTCATCATCAATCTTCAAGGCAGTCATATTCTTTCCAACCTCATTATAACCGCCGACAGTGCATATCTCTACAGCCATCTTGATTTATATTCCAGAATATATAGTTTATATAAGTTTCTATGAATTAAAAAGATAATGGATTCTGTTCTGAGGAAGCATATAGCAAAGTTGAAAGTGCTATAAGAGCAGTAGATTACAACTTCGGTAAATAATAACTTGTATCCTTATTAATCTCTGGGCAGATATAATTTTCACAGATAGAAGGCCTATTGTCATAATCTACACATAATCCCATTTCATCTAGATTTGGGCATGCTTTAACTGTTGAATTGTCTTTTAATATTAATTCTTTTGATTCGAGAGTTTCGGGATGCATACGACAGCACATACTCAATTTATCCTCAATATTACAATTCATGCATGATTCCATATCTAAATAAGCAGATATAAGATATAAAATGTTTATGAACTAATAAGTCTATAAACCACCTAAAGAACATTAAAACATAATCTTCTTAGCTTCTTCCTTCTTTATCTCATTATAAGCATTATCCGTTAAGCAAGTAGGGCATGTTTTTGGCGGATTAGCTCCATAATGAA